>JAEEGG010021000.1_pt1 | contig 13004 bp, 9 predicted proteins | sample 9134161 | NCBI WGS metagenome assembly JAEEGG01 (sample SAMN16246543, study PRJNA631951) | gut metagenome | biome: gut microbiome; feature: rumen; material: CR-attached | host: Bos | place: Iran: Karaj | collected 2018-10
AACGTTCTCGACCACGACTGGTGGAGCCTCGATCACCCGAGCACCACTTATCCCCGTGCCGCCTATTCCAACGCCGACTACATCCCCATCCAGAGTTGGGCATTCGTCCGTCTGCAGGACCTTTCCCTCTCCTACAAGCTGAACCCCGCGCTCCTGTCGAAGCTCAACATCTCCGCGCTCAAGCTTTACTTCTCTTGCCACAACCTCCTGACCCTCACCAACTGGGAAGGCGGCGACCCCGAGAAGCAGCAGACCCGGAGCGAACCGTTCGATACCGGCCTGTTCGGACACCCGACAGAAAGGTCCTATTCTTTCGGTATTAACCTCACTTTCTAAATCCAAGGAATCATGAAACTTTTCAGATATATTTCATTCCTGGCTATCTCCGCTTTAGGCTTCGGCGCGTTGACATCCTGCGACAGCGATGAGGAGTTCCTTGAAGAACACCCGAGGACCTTCTACACCACCGATGCCGCCTACGGGACCGGTAACCAGATCCGGGCTATCCTTACCGATTGCTACAAACTCGTTTGCATCAGGATTTACGACCAGGATCCCGAACTCCAGAGGCCGAACGACGTCGTTGACCTCGCTGTGACCTCCGTCACTTCGGACGAATCCTCGAACTTCAACGTATGGTCTCCGACCATGAGCGCCGGCCCGTACCGGGAGTTCCGCAGGATCTGGAACATGATAGGTATCGCGAACTTCGGCCTTCAGGGCATCGAAGAACCAACCATGAACGAGGAACTCAGGATGCAGTACCACGGCGAACTCCTCTTTTTCAGGGGCTACGGCTTCCTCCTTCTCTGCGAAGGATGGGGCGGACAGCCCATCGTGGATAAGTATTACGAGCAGCTGAAGCTGGACTTCACCCGTGCCAGCCGCGCTGATACCTACCTGTTCTGCATCAAGGACTTCGAGGACGCAATCGAAATGCTTCCCGACCATCCGACCGAGCAGGGCAGGGTCGCCAAGGGCGCTGCCCTCCACGCTCTTACCGAGGCCTATGTGGCCCTCGGAACGATCACTGAGGACAAGACCAAGGCCAACGAGTACTTCGACAAGGCAATAGCCGCTGCCGACAGGTGCGTTACGCTTCATCCCCTTATGACCAAGCGTTTCGGCGTGCGCTCCCAGCCTGGCAAGGGCCCGACCATCAACGGAATCGCGGCCTACCGTCCGGACTATCACGTGGCTGGCAAGACTCCCAAAGAGGCTCTCGATGCCATCCCGTACGAAGATGTCCACACTTATGGCGACGTCTGGTTCGACCTCTTCTGCACCGACAACACTGACTGGTTCGACGGTAACACCGAGTCGATATGGTGCCTGCAGCATCAGTACAACAATCCTCCGGTAGCTGGAGACTATACCACCGCCAAGAATAGTCAGAATTGGAACGTTGCAGCTTTCATGGTCAACCTTCGCGGCCGTACCTGGGCCCCCGCCTACAAGGAAGGATCGGCAGCGGGTCCGTGGAACCCTGCAAATACTGCGGACTATGATCTCACCCTCTGCCCGACTGGTACAAACCAGGATCCCCGCTTCGGCGGCCGTGGAACAGCGTCGTTCTATCCGACCACGTATGCAGCCCAGGAGATCTGGGACTATCCCGGCGGTTACGACATGCGTAACAACAGGCTCAATGTCGGTAGGGAATTCAGGTGCATCGACAAAAAGCACTCACTCCACGGACAGGTCATTACCAGAGACATGCTGGATCCGAGTGCGACCAACCAGGCCAGCTTCTTCCCCGCATTCTTCAGGTATGGAGGTGACGACCCCTGGTTCTACCAGGTTTACAGCACCGACAGCAAGAGGTATCGCTACAGCATTAAGGACAGGTACATCTTCCGTTCTTCCAACACCATTCTTCTCCGTGCGGAAGCCAAGCTCCGCAAGGGCGACAAGAATGGCGCAGCGGCCGATATCAATATCATCCGTGACAGGGCTGAATGCGAAGTGAAGGCCACCCCGGCGATGATGACCATCCAGTTCATCCTCGACGAGCGCGCCCGAGAGCTGTACCTCGAAGAGCTCAGACTTCTCACCCTTCTCAGGATGGGGCAGGACGGCATCAACAGCTTGAACGCCCACGGAATGGGTATCGCCCCGCAGACCTACTACAGTCTCGACGGCAAGACCCCGGTCTATCCGCCTTCGTTTGCACCCATAACGTGGACTCTCCTTCCGTACCCGCAGTCCGTCATCGACGGCAACACAGGTGCCATTATCGAGCAGAATCCAGGATGGGAAAGCGCTCCTGCTCAGCAGCAACAATAAACTTGTGGGTTAATGGATATGACCGGCCCGCTAGACGGACCGGTCATATCTTTATGTCGATACGCTCGTTTTATAATTCTCTTTAAGGTATGAAAGCGCTGAATACCATCCTTGCAGCAGCCGCGGCAGTCGCGGCGCTTGTTTCCTGCTCCGGCGGAGCGGGCAAACCGATCAAAACTGATGTCCCGAAGCGTCCTGCAGGGCAGAAATCGGCCCTTCTCATGAGGGCCCCGGCGCTCGACACCGTCCGCGTCGGCTTCGTCGGGCTCGGCGGTCGCGGGTCCTTTGCCGTGACCCGCTGGGTCAAGATTCCTGGTACCCGTGTCGTAGCCCTCTGCGACCTCTACGAGGACAACGTCGAGAATGTCCAGAAGACCCTCGAGAACGCCGGCCGGCCTAAGGCCGCGCTTTACTTCGGCGGTGAGGAGGAGTACAAGAAACTCTGCGAGAGGGATGACATCGACCTCGTGTACATCGCAACCGACTGGAAGCATCACGCTCCCATCGCGAAATATGCCATGGAGCACGGCAAGCACGCAGTGATCGAGGTGCCCGGGGCGACCACCCTTGAGGAGATATGGGACCTCGTAAACACTTGTGAGAGGACCCGCAAGCACTGCATGATGCTTGAAAACTGCACCTACGACTTCTTCGAGATGACGGTGCTCAACATGGTCCAGGCCGGCCTTTTCGGCGAGGTGACCCACGCCGAAGGCGGTTACCTCCACTGCCGCGTCGGATGGAAGAACCGCTACGACAACTGGCGCCTCCGCTACAACAAGAACAATCGCGGCGACGTCTATCCGACCCACGGTTTAGGCCCGATCTGCGAGATTATGAACATCCACCGTGGCGACCGCCTGAAGCTTCTCGTCTCCGTCGATACTAAGTCCTACAACGGGCCGGAGTGGTGGAAACGCAATGAGGGTGAAGATATTCCGAGCGAGGAGTTCGCAAACGGCGACATTACTTCAACCCTCATCACGACCGAGAACGGCAAGACGATCCTTATCGAGCACAACACCATGGACCCTCGCCCCTATAGCAGGATGTTCCGCATTCAGGGGACGCGTGCTTATGCCGAAAAAGAGCCCATAGAAGTTATCAGCATGGATCCCCGCCGGCTCGATTCGACCCGTTTTGACCTCAGCGGCGTAGAGCACCGGGAGCCGCTCCCGAAAGAGATCCTCGACGTTCTCATGGAAGAGTACAAGGACCCCATCCATAAAGAAATTGAAGCCATGGCCAAGGAGATAGGAGGCCATGGCGGCATGGACTTCGTCATGGACTGGAGGCTCGTTTACTGCCTGCGCAACGGTCTGCCTCTCGACATGGACGTCTACGATATGGCAGAGTGGTGCGCCATCCAGCCATTGTCACGTCTCTCACTCGAGAGTGGCAACATGCCTGTCGAGGTGCCTGATTTCACCCGCGGCGAGTGGAAAAAGCTTTCCGGCTACCGCCATTTTTTCGCAGGGGAATAAACTTCTGAGAGCAGTATTCCTTAGAAGAAGAGCTTGTGGCTCAGGTGGCCGGGCTGGATGGCGAGGCCGAAACGCAGCATGTGCTTGAGGAAGACGTCGGGGACGGCGCAGTCAAGCTGGTCCTCGTCATAGCCGTAGTGATAACGGGCGATCAGGTAGAACCAGTCGGAGTTGCGGGTAGGCCGCAAAGCGATTTCGGCGTTGACATTCGCCGGGATGTCTCCCTGGAAAAGCGGCGTCACGGAAGCTGAAACCATCAGCCGGCGGTCCCGTGTATGATAGCACAGGCCTGCGTTGAGGTAGCCCTGATATTTGTTCAGCATTTCGAAGGAAAAATCGTTGTAGATCGATCCGATGCCGAATCGGCCGGTCACTTGGGCTGTAAAGCGGCCTCCGAAGGTGTGCGTATAGGTTGCGAAGACGCAGCCGATGCTGCGTGACAGGGCGCCGTCGTAGCCGTTGGAGCGGTGCTCGAAGCCGAACAGGATGTCATTGACGACTCCGTCCGGCCCGGTCTTGAACGGGTGGTAGACGTAGATGCCGGGAGTATAGATGTTGCTTTTGAAGGGATTGGAAGGTTTGTATACCTCCCAGATCGCCATCTGGGTATAAGCGAAAAACAAGTCCCAATCCTTGCCTCCGATATTCTGCAAGGCGTTGAATTTCAGGCTGATCTGGAAAGTCAAGTCATTGGTGTCCCAGTTGGGCCGTGTGTTGAGGGGGAGTCCCGTCGTGATGTAGTTTTCCTTGAAGATACTGAGCATCGGCTCTCCGGCGGAAGCCTTGAAGCAGGGAATCAGGGCCGCGAGGGACAGGAAAACGTATGTAAGAGTCTTTCGCATGACGGGGCTCATTTCTCCCACATCACCAGCCTGTACAGGTTGCAGCCGATGAAGTTTCCGGCGACCAGGCAGGCGTACAGGCCCAAAACCTGCCAAAGATGTTCTCCCAGGAAGGAGAACGGGACGGTCAGATAGTAGAATGCGTCCGCGATACAGTGCGGGAAGCCGCAGAGGATGAAGAGGGGGATTCCCAACAGCAGGGGTAGCCACTTCTCCTGGCGCGCCCAGAAGACGGAGGTCGTCACGATGAAACCGCAGCCGATGGCAAGGCCTCCGCAGCGGAGTGCTCCGTTCGCCAGACGCCCTTCAAGCAGTTTCTGGGCAGTCCCTTGCAGGTCCATGGGTGACAGCCGGGCCAGCAGACCGACCAGCAGACAACCGACGATGTTGCCCAGCAGGACAAGGAATGTGTCAGGGATTTCGCTCCAAGACTGGACGAAGCCGACGACACCGGTGTAGAGCTTCATCTTGTATCGGATGACCGTGATCAGTCCGAAGGAAAAAAAGACGGCGCCAGCGATGCCTCCCAGGGCAAGATAGCCGAATCCGGCGATGCCGATCGCGATGCCGGCCATGATGGCCGAGCGGAACATTTGGGCTTTTGTCATAGCTGTCTCGATATTGGACTAGGTAAAGGTACGGACTTTTTCATTTTTTTCCTAAATTTGTATGATTGTGCCATAACGCACGAACTTTCGTCAAGTGAGCAAGAAAAGTCTGATCATCTGCCTGTGTATCCTGCTGCTCCTGATAGCTGCTATCGGAGTGGGCATGAAGTTGTTATACTCTGGGAAACCCCAGTCCTCCGACGGGGAGCCGGCCGTTTCCCATGCCGGGATCTTGCAAGCCGTCCCTTCCGATGCGGTTCTGGTTTTCTGTTTCCAGAATGCAAAATCCGGAGTGTCGATGCTGGATGACCGCACCAAGCTTTTCCATTCACTGCTGGGCGGGAATCCCGCGTTTGGCAAGTTCGTCGCCACGCTGCCGGACAGTGTCTCGTTGAAGACACAGCCCATGGCGGTGTCCGTCCATTATTCGGAGACTCTGGTCCCCCTGATGATCCTTGACGCGAGGCATGTACAGGATACGACGGATCTGCAGCGTAGCGTGTTGGATTATGCGGACCGTTGCGGCCTGCCTGCCTCCCTCAAGGACAATGGGGCTGCCTCTTTTATCCTGGTCTCCCCGTCCCGCACGCTCGTGGAGTCTTCCTGCCGTCATCTGGATACCGGTACTTCCATTCTGGATGATCCTTATTTCAAGGAGTCGGCCGGAGGATTGTCTTCGCGGGACGTCGTGCTTTTCTCCAACGGGGACATGGGCCGCATCCTGTCCTCCCTCTGCCTGAAACCGCTTTATCCCTATTCGACCTTCTTGAAGAATGCGGCCGAATGGACCGGTTTCGACATCCGAGAAGCAGGTGAGAAGCGTCTGAAGATGACCGGAGCGACCGTCTCCGGGCGGAGTCCTTCCTATTACTCTAACCTTCTGGATGCACTTCCTGCCGGAGAGCTGCGTTTTGCGCAGGCGCTGCCTGCGAATGCGATTACAGCCGTGGCCCTCTCTCTCCCGGACTATGGCGCCTATGTCAAGGCCTATGAAAAATGGCTTGATGCCTCCCAGTCCCTGCAGGTTTTCCGCAGGGAATGTGATACATTGCGCGCCCGTACGGGAGAGGATCCTGTGAAATGGTTCTCGAAAGAAGGCGTTTGTGAGGTCGTGAAAGCATCCTGGGCTTCTCCGGCTGGTAATCGGACCGGCGTTGTCTTGCTTCGTACGGGCAAGGCTTCCAAGGGTGAAGCGGCCGTCGAACCTTTCCCGTTCCGGGCATTTCCGGGGGCAGTATTCGGGGGCGTATTCTCACCCGACGGCTCCTATTGCAAGACGGTAGGGGAATGGCGCGTCCTGGGGTCAGAGGCGGCTCTCGCGGAGTATGACGCGATGTTGGAAGAGAAGGGATCCCTGGCGGATGCGCTCTCTGACGTGTCGGAGTCGCGCCTGATACCGGCCAAGAGTGGCAAAGCGGTGTTTTATTTCTCTGCTTCCGATGCTGCGGGCAGTTTTGCCGAATGGTTCCGCCCCTTGCTTTCAGATAATCTGAAATCCAGCCTGGAAGGCGTCATCCGGGAGCCGGTCGCTCTTTCCTGTACGGCTGACGGCCTTGTTTTGGAAGCTGCCCGTCCCGTAGATTTTGCGGAGCGGAAAGCTTCCGGAAAGAAGGTGACGCCCGGCCGCAAAGCCGACGTCGAGATCCCTCAGGGGCCTTTCGAGGTGACCAACAGCGGTACAGGGAAGACCAATCTCTTTTATCAGGCTCCGAACCTCTCCCTTTGCCTGAAGGACAAGGATAGCGGCAAGGGCCTTTGGGGTGTTTCCTTCGACCGCCCGATCTGCGGCGCCGTGTCTTGCATTGACTATTTCGCCAACGGCAAGTTGCAATTCCTCTTCGCTGCGGGTAGCAAACTGTACCTGATCGACCGCTTGGGCCGCTTTGTCAGCGGATTCCCGATAGAGTTGGGTAAGGAGGTGCTGCTCGGTCCGGAGGCTTATGATTTCACCGGGGCAAAGGGCTATACGGTCCTGGTCCTCCATCGGGATAATACGGTTGGCATGTATGACCTGCACGGCGTACAGCCGGCCTCCTGGCAAGGTATCACTTCGCCTGACACGATCCTCTCCCTGCCTGTCCTTGCGAAAGCGGACGGGAAGAGGGTCTGGGTGGTGAAAACTGCCGGTGGGGAACAAGTGTTCGACTTCTGGGGCGGTGAGCCCCTGAAGGCGAAATCCATCAAGAATTTAGTGTACTAAAAGATTGTCAATATGCAATTCCAGTCTGTCAACAAACTGTTTGAGAAGAGCTTCAAGGAGAATTGGGAGCGCGAAGCGCTATCTAATTATCAGGGTGTCACCCTCTGCTATAAGGATGTCGCACGCCGTATTGAGCAGTTACATATCAATTTCCGGGAGTGCGGCCTTCAAAAGGGAGACAAGGTAGCCCTTTGTTCCCGCAACCAAGCCAACTGGGGCGTCTGTTTCCTGGCTGCCATGACCTATGGAGCCGTGCCAGTCCCCATCTTGCACGAATTCAAGCCCGGCAATATCCATTACCTGGTCAACCATTCGGAGGCGAAGGTCCTGTTCGTCGATGACGTGATCTGGGAAGGGCTTTCCGAATCCGAGATGCCCGGCCTTCATGTCATCGTCCAGATGAACACGCTGAAATACCTCTATTCGCGGGACGAAAAGCTTACCTCCGTGCGTCACAACCTGCAGGATACCTTTGCCAAGGCTTTCCCGAATGGCTTCGGTCCGGATGACATCCATTATTATGAAGACCAGCCGGATGAACTTGCGCTGATCAACTATACTTCCGGTACTTCAGGCTTCTCGAAGGGCGTGATGCTTCCTTACCGGGCCCTGTATGCCAACATCCACTTCGCCGGTGAATATGCGGAACCCCAGATGAATGCAGATTCGGAGGTCGTCGCCATGCTGCCTTCCGCGCATATGTACGGGATGATGTTCGAATTCCTTTTCGAGATGACGATCGGCGCCCATGTGCATTTCCTGACCCGTGTCCCCAGCCCGAAGGTGATCTTGAATGCGCTGGCGGAAGTCAAGCCGGATATCATCATCACCGTCCCGCTTGTGATCGAGAAGATTTACAAGAATTCCCTGAAACCCGTCCTGGAGCGGAACCGGACTTTCCTCTATCTCCCGATTGCCAACCAGGTGATTTACAAATTGATCCGCAATAAGCTGATCGAGGCTTTCGGCGGCCGTTTCGAGGAGGTGATCCTGGGCGGCGCCGCATTCAATCCCGAGGTGGAGAAAGTCTTGCGCAAACTCCATTTCCCCTTTACGGTGGGTTATGGGATGACCGAATGCGCCCCGCTGATCACTTATGCAAAATGGTATAAGACCCGTTTCGGCTCCTGCGGTCAGCCGATCGCAGGCTGCAGCATCCGCATTGACTCCGAGGACCCGGAGAACGTGCCTGGAGAGATCCAGATCAAGGGAGACAATGTCTTTATCGGTTATTATAAGAACGAAGACGCCACCCGTCAGGCTTTCACTGAGGACGGCTGGTTCCGGACCGGCGACATCGGTGTGGTGGACCGGGATGGTTTCCTATATCTGAGGGGGCGGTCGAAGTGCATGATCCTCGGTCCTTCCGGGCAGAATATTTATCCGGAGGAACTGGAAGCTATCATCAACAACACCAGTTATGTGGTCGATTCCCTCGTAATAGAGGATTCGGGAAGCCTGGTGGCCCTGATTTACCCGGATTACCATCAGGGAGAACTGGATGGGATGAAACGCGCCCAACTGGAGGAACGTCTCACCGCCGCCCTGCCGGAGATCAACAAGCAACTGCCGAACTACGCGCAGATCCGCAAGATCGAGTTCATGCCGGAAGACTTCGAGCGGACTCCCAAGCGCAGTATCAAGCGTTATCTTTATCAGCGTTAAGAAGATGAAATTCGATCAGAGATATATGGAGATGGCTTCCGTGTGGGCCAAGAATTCCTATTGCAAGCGCCTGCAGGTCGGGGCCTTGATCGTCAAGGATAAGATGATCATTTCGGACGGATACAACGGGACTCCTTCCGGCTTCGAGAACATCTGTGAGGACGAATCCGGAGCGACCAAACCCTATGTCCTGCATGCCGAGGCCAACGCCATCACCAAGGTCGCCAAGTCCGGTAACAGCAGCGAAGGCGCCACTCTGTACGTTACGGCATCCCCGTGCCTGGAGTGCTCGAAACTGATCATCCAGTCGGGCATCCGCCGCGTGGTGTACAGGGATGAGTATAGGCTGACGGACGGGATCGATCTGCTCCGCCGGGCCGGGATTGAAGTGGAAAAAGTAGATTAAATGAAGAAGAAAGACCTTTATACCCTGACGGTTGCCGTTCTGGGCATCGTGGTCGGCATCTTGCTTTCGATGACGGTCAACTCGGTGCGTTCTGCTCGGAAGATCCGCGTTTCGGATGCCGGATGGCAGAAGCTCAACCTCATCCTGCAGACCGTCAGCAATGAATATGTGGATACCATCGACTACAAGGCTGTGACGGAAGCCGCCATTTCGGAAGCCCTGGCCAGCCTGGATCCGCATTCCGTCTATATGCCTCCGGTGGAATTGGACGCGAGCGAGACGGAACTGGCGGGCAATTTCGAGGGTATCGGCATCCAGTTCAATGTCCCCAACGATACGGCCATCGTCCTGGAGGTGATTCCCGGCGGACCGGCTGAAAAGGTCGGCATGCAGCAAGGGGATCGCCTGCTCAAGGTGGATCAGACTGTGATTGCCGGTGTCAAGTTCCCTCAGGACAGCATGGTACGCCGGATGAAGGGTCCCGCAGGCACCAAAGTCCTCATCACCGTCCTTCGGGAGGGTGAGGAAATCCCCTTTGAGATCAGCCGCGGAAAGATACCGGTCCATAGTGTCGACGCGTCCTTCATGATCGATGACACGACGGGTTACATCCGCTTGTCCAAGTTCGCGAAGAATACGGCCAAGGAGTTTGTCACGGCCTCCGAAGAATTGCTCCGCAAGGGGATGAGGCATTTGGTCTTTGACCTGCGTGACAATACCGGCGGTTATCTGGACCAGGCTCTGATGCTCTCCAAGATATTCCTGGACAAGGGTCAGACCATCGTCTATACGGAAGGTCTCCACAGTCCCCGAGAGGACTATAAGGCCGACGGGTCGGGCTATATGAAGAAGACCCGCCTGTCCGTATTGATCAACGAGGGATCCGCTTCCTCGAGCGAGATCTTCGCAGGAGCCATGCAGGATAACGACCGGGGTATCATCATCGGACGCCGCTCCTTCGGGAAGGGACTGGTTCAGAAACCCTATATGTTTTCCGACGGTTCCGGCATGCGGCTGACGGTCGCTCGTTTCCATACTCCTTCCGGCCGTTGTATCCAGAAGCCGTATGGTGCTGATTATCAATATGATATTTACAAGCGCTATGAGGGCGGTGAGATGTATGATGCGGACAGCATCAAAGTCAATAAAGATGAGGAGTATCTGACGCTGAAGGGCCGCAAGGTCTATGGCGGGGGCGGCATCGTGCCGGATGTCTTTGTCCCGGTGGATACCACCCGGGTGACAGATTTCTATATGAAGGTCCGGGCGAAGGCGACTGCGATGCGTTTCGCGTCCTGGTATTTCGACTCGCACAAGGCTGAGTTGGCGTCGATTGATGATTTCGGCGCCCTTGTCCGATACTTGGATAATGCTTCTCTGGAGACTTCTTTCCGGCGCTTCGCCGCCTCGCGCGATGCTATCCAGCCTGCCTCTGAAGAAGAATGGGCGCAGACGGTCCCTTACCTGATGACGCAGGTGCGGGCGCTGGTCGGACGCTATTCCAAGTTGGGTGACCAGGCCTTCTACCATCTGTATCTGGATTACGATACGGTCATCGAAGAGGCCCTGAAGTGGCACGCTATTGAATAATATCTGCAAAAACCTTAATTTTGCCAAGTTATAGCCAGTTTGAATTATGGAAAAGACCATCAGAACCAAAGTCAAGGACCTGCTCCGGATGGAGCCGGGTCAGGATGTTCTCGCAAAAGGCTGGGTGAGAACGAAGAGAGGAAACAAAGGCATCGCCTTCATTGCGCTGAATGACGGTTCGACCATCAATAATATCCAGATCGTTGTTGACAAGACCCTCTTCCCCGAGGATCTGCTTCCGCGTATCACGACCGGAGCATGCATTGCCGTGACCGGCACTCTCGTTGAGTCGGTCGGCAGCGGCCAGGCCGTCGAGATCCAGGCCAAGGATATCGAAATCTACGGCGAATGCGATCCGATGCGTTTCCCGTTGCAGAAGAAGGATACCTCCTTCGAGTACCTCCGTACGGTTGCCCATATGCGGATGAGGACCAACACTTTCGGCGCGGTCCTGCGCATCCGTAACCAGATGGCTTTCGCCATCCACGAGTATTTCCATTCCAAGGGGTTTGTGTATCTGCATACTCCTCTGATCACGGCATCCGACTGTGAAGGTGCGGGCCAGATGTTCCATGTGACGACCCTGGATCTCAACAACATACCCAAGAACAAGAGGGGGGGTGTCGACTTCGCGAAGGATTTCTTCGGCCGGGAGACCAGCCTGACAGTCAGCGGACAGCTGGAAGGTGAATTGGGCGCCACCGCGCTCGGCGAAATCTATACCTTCGGCCCTACGTTCCGGGCTGAGAATTCCAATACGCCCCGTCATTTGGCGGAGTTCTGGATGATCGAGCCGGAGATGGCCTTCTATGACATCAACGACAACATGGATCTGGCCGAGGATTTCATCAAGCATCTGGTGCAGTATGCCCTGGATCATTGCTACGATGACATCAAGTTCCTGAATGACCGCTATGATCCCGAACTGGTCGAGCGCCTGCGGGGTGTCATCGGGACGGAGTTTGTCCGTCTGGAGTATACGGAAGGCATCAAGATCCTTGAGCAGGCCGTCGCCGACGGTGTGCAGTTTGAGTATCCTGTTTCCTGGGGAATCGACCTCCAGAGCGAGCACGAGCGTTATCTGGTAGAGAAGCATTTCGGCCGTCCTGTGATCCTGACCGGCTATCCGAAGGACATCAAGGCTTTCTATATGAAGCAGAACGAGGATGGGAAGACGGTCCGTGCGATGGATGTCCTCTTCCCCAAGATCGGCGAGATCATCGGCGGATCCGAGCGGGAGGCTTCCTTGGAGAAATTGGAGAAGCGCATCGATGAACTTCAGATGAGCAGGAAGAACCTTGAGTGGTACATTGACACGCGGCGTTTCGGCACCTGTCCCCACAGTGGCTTCGGCCTGGGCTTCGAGCGTCTGCTGCTCTTCGTGACGGGTATGGCCAATATCCGCGACGTCATTCCTTTCCCCCGTACTCCCAAGAACGCTGAGTTTTAATCAAACAAAAGAGAATATGTTGGTAATCGGTATCGCCGGTGGTTCGGGCTCCGGTAAGACGACGGTCGTCCGCGCCATCCAGGAAAGACTTCAGAATGAGCGGGTGGTCGTCATCCCGCAGGATTCCTATTATAAAGACCTCGCGGATGCGTCGGACGAAGAGAAACGCAACCACAACTTCGACCATCCTGAAGCGATTGACTGGGAGCTTCTCTGCAAGCAGCTTTCCGAGCTCAAGAGCGGCAAGACCATCCAACAGCCGGTTTATTCCTACATCTCCTGCTCACGGTCCAAGACCGAAACTGTGACGGTGGAGCCCGCTGATGTCATCATTGTCGAAGGCATCTTGATTTTCACTTGCAAGGAATTGGTCGATCAGTTGGATGTCAAGATCTTCGTGGACGCCGACGATGATGACCGGCTGATGCGTGTGATGATGCGTGACATCTGCGAGCGCGGCAAGGATGTGCGAT
>JAEEGG010021004.1_pt1 | contig 13003 bp, 9 predicted proteins | sample 9134161 | NCBI WGS metagenome assembly JAEEGG01 (sample SAMN16246543, study PRJNA631951) | gut metagenome | biome: gut microbiome; feature: rumen; material: CR-attached | host: Bos | place: Iran: Karaj | collected 2018-10
GTTGGTGGTGACCCATCGGGGACGGGGGTTGTGGACCATGAATCCCAATGGTCCACCAACCCCCGTCCCCAGGTGGGTCACCACCAACCCCCGTCCCCAGGGGACCACCCCGTGTGTCACCTTGAGTAATCATTCATCCCAGTTATGATATACGTTCTGCACATCATCATCGTCATCGAGAAGATCAAGCGTCCTGTTGATCATCTTGATGTCGTTCTCATCGGTAAGTGTTACGTAGGTCTGAGGGATCATAGTAACATCTGCCTCGAGCATGGGGATCTTAGCAGCTTCGAGAGCCTCACGAACAGCCTCGAAATCAGCGGGTGCCGTGATAACCTCGTAGGAATCCTCTTCGTCGGAGAAGTCCTCTGCTCCTGCGTCGAGAGCGAGCATCATGAGCTCATCCGCATCCATCTCACACTCTTCCTTGTCGATGATGATCTGACCCTTCTCATCGAACATGTAGCTCACGCAGCCCTGTGTTCCGACACTTCCGCCGCCCTTTGTGAAGGCGTTGCGCACATTGGCTGCCGTCCTGTTTTTGTTGTCTGTAAGAGCTACAACGATGATAGCCGAGCCTGAAGGGCCGTATCCCTCGTATGTAACCTTCTCGTAATTAACCGAGCCCACATCACCGGCTGCCTTCTTGATCGAGCGCTCGATGGTGTCGTTTGTCATGTTGTTGGCCTTTGCCTTAGCAACTACAGCCTTAAGTCTTGAATTGTTGTTAACATCGGGGCCGCCCTCTTTAACTGCTACAGCGATCTCACGACCGAGCTGGGTAAAGATTCTTCCCTTGGCTGCATCGTTCTTCTCTTTCTTGTGCTTGATATTCGCAAATTTGGAATGTCCTGACATCTTTTTATCTCCTTATGTGTTTTTTTATCTCGTCTCCCGTATTATGTCCTTAATCATGGCCACAATATGTGCCGTGTCTGCGCCTGTCTTGACGGCACACATGATTGTGTCGTCTCCGGCGATACATCCCACCATTCCGGGAGGGTGCAGCTCATCGATGGCGGCTGCGACAGCCATTGCCATCCCGGCCACGGTTTTGATCACAAGTATCCTGTGAGCTGTGTCCATGGATACAAAACCGTCCGAAAGAACTCTTTTATATTTGCCCTGCGGGGAAGGAGGCTGCGGAGTTTCGCCGAGCATCGCATACTTTTGTCCCCCGTCGTGGGTTGTGACCTTGGTCAGCTTGAGCTGTCTGATGTCGCGTGAGATGGTCGCTTGTGTTACGTTGTAACCGGCCTTACGGAGGAGCTCACCGAGCTCTTCCTGTGTTTCGATCTCATGCTTGCCGATCAGCTCAATAATCTTCAAGTGTCTCTCATTCTTCATGAAACCCCCTGTCCGCAGTATCAGATCCTGACACTGTCTCAGTTGTGCTAAAGTACCCTTATCAATAAGCCTTCCGATAAACACCCAACCGTTACGACTGTATCATTTTGACGGATTGTCCACAGTTCCGAGCTTTCTGTCCAGCACATCGAAGAAGCTGGTATCGTCAAACCTTACAAGCTTTGCCGTCTTCTCATATCTGCCGATAACAAGCTCGTCATCGGAATCCATCGTAAGAACGTCCTGTCCGTCAACGGTTATAACGGCTGTTTCATCTGCCGAACCGTCCTTGGAATTTATCGAGAGACTGATCTTGTCATCTCCGCCGATCACGATGCTCCTCGAATTGAACGAGTGAGGGCATATGGGCGTTATTATCATAAGATCCGCCGCAGGTGTAACGATCGGTCCGCCGGCCGAAAGGCTGTATCCCGTCGATCCTGTCGGCGTAGAGACGATCACACCGTCGCCGAGGAAGGATGCGGCCTGCACTCCGTTCACCTTTACACTCACGGAGATAAGCCTCGAACGTCCGCTTCTTGTAACGACTATATCATTAAGTGCAAGAAGTCCTTTAAACGCGTTCTGTCCGGGAAGTCCGGCTTTTATCATCAGTCTGTCTTCAACTCTGTAGTTCCCGGAAAGTATGTTACTAAGAGCACTGTCAATGTCGGATCTTTCCACTACCGAAAGGAATCCGAGCATGCCGAGGTTGATACCCACAACAGGGACCGATCTTGCGCTCACAACTCTGGAAGTCCTGATGAGCGTCCCGTCACCGCCCAGCACAATGCAGCATTTACAGGACTGGTCTACCGGCTCAAGGCCGCGAAGAACCTCAGCAGAATCACCCTGGAAATCAATGTCCTTGATCACTACGCATTCGTGACCCGCATTTCTGATCCGCTCGGCGATCTGTGTTGTGACTGTAAGTCCCTTGTCTTTTGTTGCATTCGTAACCAGACAGTACTTATCCTTCACGGTTCCTCCTCATCATGTGTTTTAAACAATACGTATCCGGTACAAAAACTTTTCGCCATTGATCATATGTATGACGGGATCAGAGTTCGGAATGAGCTTGTTCCACCGTCTCTTTGATCATTTCGGCTATTTCGGGAGCAACACTGAGTTCTTCATCCCGTACCGACATTTCCGATCCTTCATCCGATATGTCGATGTTACCGATTTCGTCCGCTCCTGTCTCCGGCGCAGTACCATCGTCTTCCGAAGCCTCGTACCCTTTAGCTGTTTCGAAGAGCGCAAGGTACTCGATGTTTCCCTCGGGTCCCTTTATCGGAGAAAACGAAAGGTTTTTGAATTCAAAGCCATGAGCTAACGCATATGTGATAACTTTTGTTATTACTTCTATATGTGTGGAACTTTCGCGCACAACGCCCTTCTTGCCGACCTTTTCGCGGCCCGCCTCGAACTGGGGCTTTATAAGCGTTACAATGCTTGCTCCCTCCTCGCAAAGCGCTCTCACCGGTGAGAGAACTTTTGTGAGTGAAATAAACGAAACGTCGATAGATACGGTCTGTACTTTCTCCGGGATCTGCCCGGCTGTCACGTAGCGGATGTTCGTCTGCTCCATCGAAACGACTCTCGGATCGCTCCTGAGCTTCCATGCGAGCTGGTTCGTGCCCGAATCGATCGCATAGACACGCACGGCTCCGTTCTGGAGCATGCAGTCCGTAAAACCGCCCGTCGAAGAGCCGACATCCATGCAGACCCTTCCGTCAAGAGGGACCTGCCAGAGCTCTACCGCCTTTTCAAGCTTAAAACCACCGCGGCTGACATACTTGCTCGCGATCCCCTTTAGCTCGATCTCGCAATCTTCTTTGACCATTGTTCCGGCTTTGTCCTCGCGGACACCGTTCACGAACACATTACCGGCCATGATATAAGCTTTTGCTTTTTCTCTCGAGTCCGCCAGTCTTCTTTCAACGACCAGCACATCAAGTCGTACCTTACCGGCCATAGTGAATCAGTCCTTTATCTGTCCCATGACGATGTCAACTGCAGCAGCGACTGCCTTTTCAATACCTGCAGGGTTCTTACCGCCTGCCTGTGCCATGTTCGGGCGTCCGCCTCCGCCGCCTCCGACGAGTACAGCTGCCTCTTTGATGAGGTTGCCTGCATGGGCACCCTTCGCGATCGCTCCATCTGTTGCCATAGCAAGCAGGCATGCCTTGCCGTCGATCGAAGAAGCAAGGAATACAACACCTTCGCCGATCTGAGCCTTGAGCTTGTCACCAAGGTCTCTGAGGCCGTTCATATCAACATCCTTGACACTTGTCGAGATGAGCTTGACACCCTTGCAGTCAACTGTCTTGTCTGACATATCTCCGAGCTTTGCGCTGTTGAGCTTGGCCTTAAGCTTCTCGTTCTCGGACATGAGGGCTTTGATCTCTTCCTGCATGGATGCAATTTTCGCGGGAAGCGAAGCGATATCCGACTTGGCTGCGGCTGCTGCCGCGTAAAGGATATCCTCTTCTTTCTGATAATGCTCTGCCACATGTCTGCCCGTGATGGCTTCTATTCTTCTGACACCCGCAGCAACACCCGACTCCGAAAGAATCTTGAATGCTGCGATGTCGCCTGTGTTCTTAACATGTGTACCACCGCAAAGTTCCTTGGAGAAGTCGCCCATCGAAACAACTCTGACAGAGTCGCCGTACTTCTCGCCGAAGAGTGCCATGGCACCGGTCTTCTTGGCCTCGTCGATGCTCATCACATCGGTCGTAACCTGCAGATCCTGCTCGATCTTGTCGTTAACGATAGCCTCAACCTTAGCGATCTGCTCTTTGGTCAGGCCCTGCCCATAAGAGAAGTCGAAACGTGTTCTCTCAGGATCCTGGAAAGATCCTGCCTGATGAGCGTCATTACCGAGTACCTCACGGAGCGCTGCCTGCAGAAGGTGTGTTGCGGAATGGTTTCTGCAAGTCTTTGCGCGGTTTTCTTTATCAACATTAAGTGATACTTTGTCCGAATTCTTAAATTCTCCTGAAACCACCTTGCCGACATGAGCTGTTCTTCCGCCCGCAACATGGATAGTCTCGGTTACAACGAACTTCGATCCGTCAGTCCCAAGGATCTCGCCGATATCGCCAACCTGACCGCCCATTGTTCCGTAGAAGGTCGTCTTGTCTGTGATGATCGTTCCTTCCTGTCCTTCTTTGAGTTCGCCCACAAGTGCGCCTTCCGATGCGATCGCAACAATCTTGCCGTCGCATCCGAGTGCGTCGTAGCCGAGGAACGTAGTGGTGATCGACTCGTCAAGAGAATCAAACACGCTTGATGTATCCTTCTGTGAGAAGCTCTTGCCTTTTCTTGCAAGTTCCTTCTGATCGTTCATGGAAGCCTCAAAGCCCTTCTCATCAACAGTAAGGCCTTCTTCGCCTGCCATCTCGATCGTGAGCTCAAGCGGGAATCCGAATGTATCGTAGAGGTAGAATGCCTCTTTTCCGCTCACTGTCTTGTCGCCCGACTCTTTCTTGGCACCGAGGATCTTGGTGAGCTCCTTCATGCCGTTCTCAAGTGTGCTCTCGAAACGCTCGATCTCTTTCTTCAGCTCATCGAGCACGAAGGAACGTGCCGTAACAAGGTTCGGATAGCTCTCGCTGTAGATCTCGTCAATGTATATGGCTGCGCACTTGATAAGGTCGTCTCTCTTGATCCCGACTACACGCGCATGTCTTACGGCACGACGGATAAGTCTTCTGAGGACGTAACCGGGGCCTGCGTTTGAAGGAGTGAGTCTAGCCTCGTCACCGATCAGCATGACTGCCGTTCTGATGTGGTCGGCGATGATCCTCATCGATCTTGTGATCGCGGGATCCGTATCATATGTCTTGCCGCTTGCTTTCTCAATATAAGCGATGGTTGCGGCATGAATATCTGTCTTATAAACGTCACTGGTTCCGTTGAGGAATGCGAGATTTCTCTCAAGTCCCCAGCCTGTGTCGACGTTCTTCTTAGCGAGAGGGGTAAGTGTGCCGTCCTGATGCTTCTCGTACTGCATGAACACGTCGTTACCGATCTCGGTGTACTTTCCGCAGTGGCATCCGGGTCCGCAGTCAGGGCCGCAGTCCGGAACATCCTTTACATAGAACATCTCGGAGTCGGGGCCGCAAGGTCCGAACTCGAGTCCCCACCAGTTATCCTCTGCGGGAAGGTAGAAAATGCGGTCTTTCCTGAAACCGGAAGCGATACGGCACGCAGCTCCCTCTTCGTCACGGGGTGCGTTCTCATCGCCTGCGAACACTGTTGCGGCAAGATGGTCGGCATCAAAGCCGAACACTTCGGTCAAGAGCTCAAAGCTCCACTTACAACGCTCCTCTTTAAAGTAATCGCCGAGTGACCAGCTGCCCATCATCTCGAAGAATGTTCCGTGGCTCTGATCACCGACGGAATCGATATCGTTGGTACGAACACAGCCCTGAATGTTGCAGAGCCTTGTTCCGAGAGGATGCTTCTTACCGAGGAGGTAAGGCATCAGCGGCTGCATGCCGGCAACGTTGAACATAACGCCCGTTGAGCCGTCGGATACAAGCGATACTGCCTTGCAGTCAACGTGTCCTCTCTTTGTATAAAAATCTATCCAAGCTTTTCTGAGCTCGTTTGATGTGATCTTCTTCATTTCTGCTCCTTTTCTTTCAGGCAAGTGTCTTTAAGAATGTTTCTATCCTGTCAAGTCCCTTCTTGATCGTCTCAAGCGATGTTGCGTAAGAGAGACGTATATGTGTCGGGAATCCGAAATCACTGCAGGGGATGACTGCGACATCATATTCATTAAGAAGAATATCTGCGAGTCCGAAAACATCCTTAACTGCCGTTCCCTTGTGGGACATCCCAAATGTTTCGCTCACGTCCACAAACGCATAGAAAGCACCTGTGGGCTTTATCATCGAAACATGAGGCATCGCGTCGATCCTTTCGAAGGTGTAGACGCTTCTCTTCTTGAACTCCTCTTTCATGGCTGCGACTGTATCCTGAGGTCCTCTAAGAGCCTCTACGGCAGCTTTCTGAGCGATCGAGTTGGGGTTGCTGGTCTGGTGTGACTGGATGCTTCCCATCGCCTTTGCTATCTCTTTCGAAGAACCGGTGTAACCGATCCTCCAACCGGTCATCGAGTAGCTCTTGGCCATACCGCTGACGGTGATCGTCCTCTTATATATCTCATCGGAAAGAGATGCGATGCTCACGAACTCCTCGTCTGTGTAGACAAGGTTCTCATACATCTCATCCGCGATGCAGTAGATGTCTTTCTTGATGACCACATCGGCAAGAGCCTGAAGCTCTTCTCTCGAGTAAAGCATACCGGTGGGGTTATTGGGTGTGTTGAGTACAAATGCCTTTGTACGGGGAGTGATGGCAGCCTCAAGCTCAGCGGCGCTGATCTTGTAGCCGTTTTCCTTGCGGCACTGTACATAGACGGGAGTTCCGCCCACGAGCTTGATCATCTCGGGATACGAAAGCCAGTAAGGCGAAGGGATGATCACCTCTTCCCCGGGATCCACGATCGCAGAGAAAACGTTGGTGAGCGAGTGCTTTCCACCGTTGCTGATAACGATCTGCGAAGGCTCGTAATCTATCTTGTTGAACTTCTTGAATTTCTCGCAGATTGCCTCCTTGAGTTCAACGATTCCCGAAGCTGCAGTGTACTTTGTAAAACCGTCATTGATCGCCTTGACCGCGGCGTCACAGATATTCTTCGGAGTAGGGAAATCAGGCTCTCCCGCACCGAAGCTGACAACGTCTCTTCCGGCTGCCCTAAGCTGTTTTGCCTTGTCGCTGATGGCAAGTGTTGACGAAGGTTTTACCCCTGCTGCTCTTTTTGACAATTCAAGTGACATTTGTGATACACCCTTTCCTCACCCCTGTGCAGGGATGTTAATAACTAATATTTATGCATATAAGCGCTTATGTGCGCTCTTGTGCTACCGGCCCCAGAGGTGTTCTTAAGAATCGGTACCCTGTCAGATACTCTGTCTCCCTCAAGTCGGCATAGTTCAACATATTTTACTGTATATGCTCAAATATTACAACATTAAATTTTATTTGAAATAAATTTGCGGATGAATTTTTATTCATAGATGCCCTGTGTGTTTTCCCCGGGCTTTCCCGATCATGAAACGGTTCCTTACATTAGCGGTTCATTACACGGATTATTTCCGAATACAAAATATCTCCGCACATGAAATTTCCCCGTACAAATTTCGTACGGGGAAAGCTTTTTTCATTTTGCGTAATCGGTTACTCTTGATTCCCTGATGACGTTGACCTTTATCTGTCCGGGGTATTCAAGCTCCGCTTCGATCTTCTTGGAGATGTCACGTGCAAGTAATACCATGTTGTCATCGTTGATCTGTTCGGGAACGACCATAACTCTTACTTCTCTTCCGGCCTGGATGGCGAAAGATTTCTCGACTCCCTTGAAGCTTCCGGAAATATCCTCGAGCTGCTTGAGCCTTGTTGTGTAGGTCTCAAGGGTCTCTTTTCTCGCTCCCGGTCTTGCGGCCGAGATAGCGTCTGCTGCCTGAACTATGCATGCGATAAGCGACTGGAATTCAACATCACCGTGATGTGCCTCAACGGCATTGATAACGATAGCTGATTCCTTATACTTCCGGCAAAGGTCGACACCGATCTGGACATGGGTTCCTTCCATCTCCTGATCGATCGACTTACCGATATCATGCAAGAGTCCGGCACGCTTCGCAAGTCTCACGTCAAGGCCGAGCTCTCCTGCGAGCTGTCCCGCAAGAAGTGCAACCTCAACAGAATGCTTGAGTGCGTTTTGACCATAGCTGGTACGGAATTTCATCTTACCAAGAAGCTTGATAAGCTCGGGATGAATGTTGTGAACACCTGCTTCGAGAGCAGCGTTCTCTCCGGCTTCCTTAATGGACTGTTCAACTTCTTTTCTGGCTTTTTCAACCATCTCTTCGATCCTTGTGGGGTGTATGCGCCCGTCCACAATAAGCTTCTCGAGAGCGATCCTTGCGATCTCTCTTCTGATGGGATCAAAACCTGAAATAACAACAGCCTCAGGTGTATCATCGATGATAAGATCGATGCCCGTGAGTGTTTCAAGGGTACGGATGTTGCGGCCTTCACGACCGATAATGCGTCCCTTCATCTCATCGCTTGGTAACTGTACAACCGAGATGGTAGCTTCTGCGACATGATCCGCAGCAGTCTTCTGAATTGCGTTGATGACTAATTCCTTAGCCTTCTTGTCTGCTTCGTCCTTTGCTTTCTGCTCAAGATCCTTGATAAGGACAGCGGTTTCATGCTGTACTTCATCCTCGACTGTCTTGATAAGATATTCCTTGGCTTGTTCGGAGGTCATTGACGAGATCTTCTCTAATTCCTGAATCTGTCTGTCACGAGCTTCTTCCTGTTCGCTCATAACACGTTCGAGTTCCAGTTCTTTAGCGGCGATCTTCGCTTCTTTCTTTTCTACGGCTTCGAGCTTGCGATCAAGGTTTTCTTCCTTCTTTAACACGCGCTGTTCGTAATGCTGAACCTCAGCGTTGCGTTGTCTGATCTCTCTGTCGAGTTCTTTCTTAGCGCGGATAGATTCTTCCTTGACTTCGACCAAAGCCTCGCGTTTTTTGGCTTCGCCGGCCTTAGTGGCTTCGTCGATGATCTCCTTGGCTCTGCTCTGCGCAGTTCCGATCGTTGCTTCGTCCTCTTTATTCTTACGGGCGATAACAACCTTTGAGGCGATCAGCCATGCTGCCACTGCTCCAACGATGAGACCGCAAACGCCGCAAATAGCGTAAATCAAGAACAAGTCCCTCCTGGAAAATATTTTGTTGTCATTATAGTGGTATCACCACTACAACATTTTTATTCTATATTTAATTTTTGGGGGTGTCAAGATAAATTAGGATTTTTATTGATAAATGAAAAAGCTCTCCGATAAACATCGGAGAGCTCCGGTAGTGACGAATAGGGGAATCGAACCCCTGTTTCCGCCGTGAGAGGGCGGCGTCTTAGCCTCTTGACCAATTCGCCATCTCGCTGTGCTTTCGCGTCAGCAAGTAGTATACTATCACACCATAAACAGGATTGCAAGACTTTTTTTCAAAATCATACTCCGAGATCAAACATATCCGAAAACGAGATCTGATCCGTGTCGGGAAGCTCATCGAGGAGCCCCAGTCCGCTCATGAGCTGAACGATCGTGTCGCTCACTTTGCAGCTTCTCTTAAAGTCATCCTTCGAAAGGAACTTTTTCTTCGATGCGGTGTCTTCGATCATCTCGGCAGCTTTTTCACCGAGTCCCTGAAGAGTTACGAGCGAAGGCATGAGTGCCCCGTCGACTATGGTGAAGTGGCGGGCTTTTGCCTTGTAAATGTCTATGGGCACGAACTTAAAGCCTCTCGCATAAAACTCAAGCACGAGATGCATATCGTCAAGCTCCTTGTCATCCCTGGCTGTTCTGTTCACCTTCGGAACACTCTTGTTGAGAGCGAGCCTTCTCTGAAGCTCTTCCCTTCCGAGTGCCATCTTTTCATAATCAAAGCCCGTGGCTCTGATACTGAAGAATGCAGCGTAATAAGCAAGAGGATGATAAACCTTAAAATGCGCTATTCTGAACGCCATGACCATATATGCGCATGCATGCGCCTTCGGGAACATGTACTTTATCTTCTTGCACGAATCGATGTACCACTGAGGAACATCGTTATCGATCATCGCCTGCTCCATCTCGGGCTGAAGTCCCTTGCCCTTACGAACTGACTCCATCGTTTTGAAGGCCAGACCCGGTTCAAGCCCCTTTGAGATAAGGTAGATCATGATATCGTCACGGGTACAGATCGCAGTCTCGATGGTACAGTCTCCGTTCTTAATGTAATCACTCGCGTTGTTCGTCCAAACATCGGTACCGTGTGAAAGGCCTGAGATCTTAACCATGTCGGAGAAGGTCTTCGGCTTCGCCTCCTTAAGCATCTGCATAACGAAGTTTGTTCCGAGCTCGGGCAGTCCGAGGCATCCGAGATCTATCCCGTCTATATCCTTGGGGTCCGCGCCGATGGCTTCGGTTGACGCAAAGAGTGAAAGCACCTTGGGGTCGTCCATGGGTATCGTTTTTACATCGATCCCCGTGAGATCCTCGAGCATCCTGACCATGGTCGGATCGTCGTGCCCGAGTATATCAAGCTTCAAAAGGTTATGATCTATCTTATGATAATCAAAGTGGGTTGTTATGATCGTTGATTCCGGATCATCAGCAGGGTGCTGTGTGGGCGTGAAGGAATTGATATCCTCACCATCCGGAAGCACCACTATACCGCCGGGATGCTGGCCTGTCGAGTTCTTAACACCCATTATCCCGCCTGCCACACGGTCAAGCTCTGCTGCCCTCTTTGGCATATCCATCAGTTCATAGTATTCCTTAACGATTCCGTATGCGTTCTTGTCTGCAAGGGTACCTACCGTACCTGCCTTGTATGTCTGGCCGGCACCGAAGATAACTTCCGTGTATTTATGAGCTTTGGACTGATACTCACTCGAAAAGTTAAGGTCTATATCAGGCTCTTTATCTCCATCAAAACCTAAGAATGTTTCAAATGGTATATCCATTCCATCTTTATCTAATTTATGTCCACACTTCGGGCAATTTTTATCTGGTAAATCAAACCCATTTTTATATCCATAGTCTGTAAAATCAGAATATTTGCAATTTGGACATCTGTAATGTGGTTTCAAGGAATTTACTTCAGTTATTCCAGTCATATTTGCAACAAATGATGAACCTACAGAACCTCTAGAGCCAACTAAATACCCATCTTCGTTAGATTTCCATACCAATTTTTGAGCTATAATATACATAACAGAAAATCCGTTTTTTATAATTGAATTTAGTTCTTTATCTAATCTTGATTGCACAATTTCAGGAAGCGGATCTCCATATAATTCAATTGCTCTACTATATGCAATATTTCTAATTGTCTCTTCGCATCCATCTATGTGAGGTGCACATTTTTCTGGAGATATTGGACTTATTTTTTCGCACATATCTGAAATTTTATTGGTGTTTGTTACAACAACTTCATAAGCCTTCTCTTCCCCTAGATATTGAAATTCTTTAAGCATCTCTTCAGTAGTACGTAAATATAACGGTGCTTGTTCATCTGCATCATCAAATCCTTGTCCGCGCTAAAAGAATTCTACGGTATATTTCATCTTGTGGATCCATGAAGTGTACATCACATGTTGCTACAACAGGTTTTCCAAGTTTTTCCCCTAAATTAACAATTTTACGGTTTATATCTTCAAGTGCTTCTACATTTGGTAATGTTCCATTTCTTACCATGAACATATTATTCCCATTTGGTTGAATTTCTAAGTAATCGTAATCACTTGCTATTCTTTCAATTTCTGCATCAGATTTTCCGGCAATAATTGCTCTATAAAGCTCTCCTGCTTCACATGCGCTTCCTAAAATTAATCCCTCAGAGTACTTTTTATATAAACTTTTTAATATCCTAGGCTTTTTGTAAAAATAGTTTAAGTGAGAAAAAGAAATTAATTTATACAAATTTTTAAGTCCAACATAATCTTTGGCAAGTATTATAGCATGGTAACTTGGTAATTTTTTGTAATCAGCTTTTCCGCTCTTCTGTTTTATCTATATCTTCTACTGTTTTAACGCCCTTTTCCTTAAGCATTTTAAGCATTATGCGAAATACTTTAACAAGAGTATCTACATCATCTAATGCTCTATGTGCTACTTCTACAGTAATTCCAAGATTTTCAGCAATAATTCCTAATTTATATTTTTTATAGTCTGGGAATAAATCTTTAGCAAGCCTTAATGTATCTATATATGTATTGTTTAATCTTAGACCCAGTAATTCACAGTTATATTTTATAAAACCTATATCAAAATCTGCATTATGAGCAACCAGTATAGAATCTCCTATAAAGTCCAGAACTTTTGGCAAAACTTTATCTATTGTTTCAGCATCTTTAACCATTTCATCTGTAATATGAGTTATATTCACTACTTCTTCTGGTATAGGTTTTTCTGGATTTACAAAACATTCAAATTCATCTATTACTTCACCATTTTTGTATTTCATAATTCCAATTTCTGTTATTTTCTCTGTTCTAAATGAAAGGCCAGTTGTTTCTATGTCTAATACACAGTATTCAGAATCAATATCCTGTTTTTTAGGAAATGCAACACATGCATCTTTGTCTGGAACTAAATAAGCCTCAACACCATAAATAACTTTAATATCAGCTTTTGTTTTTTGCAAGTATTTGTGTGCATCCGGAAATGCTTGTACAACACCATGATCTGTAATTGCTATGGACTTCCAGCCCCAACTCACTGCTTTTTTTATTAAATCTACGCAAGGTGTTACAGCGTCCATTTGGCTCATTTGTGTGTGCATGTGAAGTTCAACTCTCTTTTCTTTTGCTTCATCCATGCGCTTTTCTTTTTTTATTCCTTGTGTTTCCAATATAGTATTACCAATTATGCCAATTTCTTTTGAAAATGAATCATATTGTGCAGTACCGTCTACCCTTACACCTTTTGCATTTTTTATTCTTTCTATTACTTTGTCGGCTTTTTCTTTAGGCACAAAAATCTTACACACTATAGTACTTGTCCCATCATATACCTTAAACG
>JAEEGG010021005.1_pt1 | contig 13003 bp, 7 predicted proteins | sample 9134161 | NCBI WGS metagenome assembly JAEEGG01 (sample SAMN16246543, study PRJNA631951) | gut metagenome | biome: gut microbiome; feature: rumen; material: CR-attached | host: Bos | place: Iran: Karaj | collected 2018-10
TTTCAACTACGACATGCACTTCAATGTAGAGTCGTTCGACGGTGAAGGAACACCTACCGGAGCTACGCTTGACCGCATGTCGGAAGTGCTATATGGACTGACGGGCTTTAAGGTCGATCAAAATGTCACGATGAAGGGAAAACCCACTTTGTGGAATTTCAAATTCCTCGTAGATGTCTATCCTTTCAAGAACAAGCACTGGCACATTACTGCCGGTTTCCACTGGGGACCCTCAAAGATTGCCGAGGCTGTCAATGCGCAGGAGGACTCTCCCTCCCTATTTGCAGTAGGCATGTACAACCATCTGTATGATGTGGCATACAAAGACTGGATATTGGACGAGCCCACTCCTATCATAGTGACGGAAACGACAGGACCTCTTTATATGGATCCGAATATAGAAAAGCAACTGGTAGCAATGGGTCGCATGGGTATTCCCCTTGGCAAGTTCACCCACGACGTGACAGACGTCTATGGTGTAGAACACAAAAAAGGCGAGACTTACTATATGGAGCCTAACGAGAACAGCATGGTTTATGCAGATGCTCGTGCCAACAGCTTCAAGCCCTACTTAGGCTTTGGCTACGAGGGCCGTCTCATTAAGAATAACGACAAATACCACATTGGTTTCGACGCCGGTGTCATGTTTTGGGGTGGAACACCCAGCATCATGACCCACGAAGGCATCGATCTGGCTAAGGATGTAGAGGATATCGGCGGCAAGGTCGGTTCGTATGTTAAATTTGTAAAGGGTATCAAGGTTTATCCGGTCATCAATCTCCGTATTACCCGCACGATATTCTAAACGTTCAATAAGGCAGGGTTATTGCTCAATAAGGCAGGAGTATGGAAAAATACTTCAAGAGTATTTCCAATTACTCCGGTAGTATTTCCAATCACTCCGAAAGAATGACTCATTGCATGAGGTGCGCTGAACACGAAGATGGAAGAGAAATGGAAGAGAAATAATCATCTTCCATATTCAATATACTTTAAATAAACGGGATTTGAGAGATTTATGGAAGATGATATATGTTCATAACTCATGAAAGGGTCAGGAACATATTTCTTTTGGTAGTTTTCCTGTCAGTTTCTTGAAGCAGCGGCTGAAATATTTAGGGTCGGAGAAACCGCTCTTGAAAGCCACGTCCGAAACACGAACGTCGGGTTGCTGCAGCAAGCGTTTGGCATAGTTGATGCGCGTGTTCAGCACATAGTTGTTGGGCGACGAGTTGAATATCTGCTTGGTGCGTACAAACAGGATGGTTCGACTGACGTTCATGGCCTGTGCAATGTCCATGACAGACAGGTCTGAATTACCGATGTTCTGTTCCACAAAGGCTTTCAGACGAGTAGCAAACTGCTGGTCTTCCTGACTCAGCAGGTCGTTTTCCCCTTGTATCTCTTTGACCTCTTCATTGATGGGCAGCATTTCCTTGATGCGGGCACCTAATAATTCGATCTGTTCTTTGCTGGTCAGGCGGACATCCTTCAGTTCGCGTTTCAGCGTGCGTATATAGTTTAATGTACCCGTGATAGCCATAAAGACAAGTGTTATCAGCAGTCCGTAAAGCATCCACGCCCATGGTGTTTCGTTGAAGTGGGCAGAACGATGGATGGTGATGACTGCTTGGTTGTCTACCCATACGCCGTCGCCATTGGTCGATTTGATGTGCAGCGTATAATCACCAGGAGCCAGCTGGGCATAGTTGAGTTCATTACTTTTGGTATACCGCCATTCGCTGTCAACGCCTTCCATCCTATAGGCATAGATGATGTCTTCGTTCTTATTATAGTCGAGGGCAGCAAAGTGGATGCTGACATCCTTCTCGTCCGGTGCCAGCTCTATGCTGTTCTCGCAGTCGAAGACAATATGCGGAACGAAGGTGCTTTTCGCTATTTCCTTCGGGTTAATAGGAAGAAACCCCAGCGTGGTACCAAGAATGAGAGTCCCGTCAGGAAGAATGGACGGCGTAGCCTCTGTAAAAACTTCTCCTTTCTCTGTCAATAGCCGCCAGTAGTTTGTGGCAATGCCTGTCTCAGTGTTGAGCATGCTAAGCGATCCTGAAGAGACTATCCATATATGGCCGTCGACGCGTTCTGCCATCGTGAGGTGCATGTCCGACGAGATGCCCTCGCGGACGGAATAGTGTCGGAAACGAACGGTGTCCGATAGCAATTGTTGTGACATGATTTGATCAGTTCCGCCTCCTGATGTGCAGACGAACATATGGCCTTCTTTGGTGGTAAGGATTTCCATCACGAAATTGTTGCTGATATTGCTGGCGTCGTGAGGACGGCGGTTGTTAACGAAAAAGTGCATCTTTTCATACGGTTCATGGAGAGATGCGGTATATAGTCCGTCGTTGGTTCCAAGAAGCAGGATGCCGTTTTTCGTTATGTTGAGGCATCTGGCCTTCAATCCTTTCTTGGGGAAGGTCTTCAGCAGGTTATCACAATGGATAAACTTTACTTGTCCGTCGTCCTGACAGATGGCAATGTTCAACCCACCGCCGTATGTGGCAATAAACAGTCGTCCCTCATTGTCCTCCTGAATGTCGTAGACGGCATCGCAGTTGAGAGAATAAGGGTTGAGGGCATCTTGTTGGAAGCGGGTGATTTGATAGCCTGATAACTGTGGCGTCAGCCGGAATAGACCGCCAGGCTTGCATCCTATCCATATTTGATGCTTGCTGTCCTCGAAGATGGTATAGGCTGCATAGCCGAATGCAGTCCTGCTGCCAGTCAGCTGTCCGTTGCCAGCAAGATATTGCCATTGTTTTTTATCGTTGAAAATACGGATAAAGCCATTCTTGTCGGCTACCCATAGTTTCTTGTTACTATCCATATAAGTGGCACTGATAACTTCTTCCTGCTCATTGGATCTGTCAGTTCTTTGGATGGTGGGAATCTCTGAGATACGTTCCAATCCTCGGTAAGAATTGACCCAAATACCCCTTTGGTTGTCTTCGTACAGGATGTTATAATCTATATTGTCATACTCTTTCAGGCTTTGTATCCTGTTCATGGTATCTTCAGACGGATGATACATTTCTTTCTTGACAGTCTTATTGTATAGACTAAACTGCGTCGTCTTCGGGTTAAAGCAGTAGAACTTGTCGTTCGACCAACAGACGATGCTGTGGTCGGCGGCTTCCTCTATGTAATTAATACGGTTTGTTTCTAACGGACAATGGTCACCAGGACGTGCCTTGAATGTCTGAAACCGATAGCCGTCATAACGGCGCAAGCCATCCCATGTGGCAAGCCAGATATATCCTTGATGGTCTTGGATGACATGTGTGACAACTGCTTGCGAAAAACCGTCGGCCTCACTGAAATGCTGAATCCTGATATCTTGCCGCTGCTGAGCCCAACAAGTAGTTATCGCAAAGCAACAACAGGCGATAAGTAGTATGGTTTGTTTCATTGTTCGTAGTTTTTGTGGTACAAAAGTACAAAATAAAATGAAATAAAGTGCAATTCGACAATATTTTCTACTTTTTTGAGACGATTTTACACTTTAGTGTAGTATATTCGTACTAAACCATAGTAGTTGTACGATTGTCTACCTTTTTTGAATGATTGTCAACCAAGATATGCCACGACTTGCCTACCTTTGCACCAAGAAAACTATTAAAACAAACGAAATGAAACGAATCTTTACACTACTAATGGTATTGCCGCTCGTGTTATACGCAATGGCACAAGCACCGGCATTTCCTGGTGCTGAGGGCTTCGGACGCTACACGACGGGCGGACGTGGCGGCAAGGTGATTCATGTGACAAACCTGCAGGACTCGGGTACGGGGTCGTTGCGCTGGGCATTGAACCAGAGCGGCAAGAGGATTATTGTATTCGACGTGGGCGGAACGATTGAACTGGAGTCAGAGCTGAAGATTGGTCGTGGTGACGTGACCATCATGGGACAGACGGCTCCAGGCGATGGTATCTGTCTGAGTGGCTTCAACCTGACAACAGCTGCCGACAATATTATTATAAGGTTCCTGCGCGTAAGACCCGGTGACAAGACAGAGGCCAGTGATGGCAAGGATGCAATGGGCGGACGATTTAAGAAGAATATCATCGTAGACCATTGTTCGACGAGCTGGAGCACGGATGAGGCTTGCTCGTTCTACGTGAACCAGAACTTTACGCTGCAATGGTGCTATATCACAGAGAGTCTGCGCGAGTCGGGACACTCGAAGGGCGCCCATGGCTATGGCGGTATCTGGGGTGGCGAGAGTGCTTCGTTCCACCACAACCTGATGGCGCATCACGACAGCCGTAATCCACGGTTCAGCGGTAGTGGCAACAACCATCGCGTCAACTTGCCCGTAAATGCCGAGGTGGTAGATATGCGCAACTGTGTGGTCTATAACTGGGGCGGCAAAGTGGGTTATGGTGCCGAGGGTGGCTCGTACAATCTGGTGAACAACTACTATAAGCCAGGCCCTGGCTCACGTCTAAAGTCGGGTGAATTCCAGGCGATGGACAAGGATGCCGGTAACAGTGGTAACGAGGCGAATGCCCATGGCGTGTTCTACGTCAGCGGCAACTACTATGTTGGCAAGGGTGCCAATTGGGATTGGAACGGAATGCGTAACAATACGCTCGATCCTGTTTCGAAATGCAAGAGCGATACGGCTTTTGCCAAGGGTGAGGTGACAACCCATACAGCTGAGCGGGCTTTTATACAAGTCTTAGCCTATGGTGGCTGTTCACTGAAACGCGATGTCATCGATACGCGTATTGCCCATGAGGCTGAGACGGGTACGACAACGTATAAGGGTAGCAAGAGTGGTTATAAGGGTATTATCGATACTCCTGCGGATGTAGGTGGTTGGCCTCAATATAAGGGTGGCGAGCGACTGGCGGATAGTGATAATGATGGTATGCCCGATGTATGGGAAACGGCTAACGGCCTGAATCCTAATAATGCCAGTGATGCACAGACATATACCATTGACCCGAAGGGTTGGTACACGAATATCGAGGTGTATTGTAACTGGGTGGTGGAGGACATTATGAAGGCAGGTAATCAGAATGCCATAGAAACTGTAGAGGAATACTATCCGATAGTGGTCAGTGTAGATCTTGGACAGACGGGCATCGCTCAACATTCGATGTTCAATGTTCAACGTTCAATGTTCTACGACTTGATGGGGCGTAGCGTCAATGCAAATCACCAGGGACTTGTGATAGAACGCATAACCGATGGTAATGGACAGACAATAACAAGAAAGTATATCAATCACTAAATAAACGAATAATGAAACACAAACTACTTTTAAGAACAATGACGGCTCTGCTCGCACTGATGGGCGGCATGGCAACACTTCATGCAGAACAAGTGACACTGGCAGCATGGGACTTTACTACTGACGTCAAGTATACGGCATCGTCGACGGACGGTAACAAGACCTATTACACGGCGACGGCTGACACGAAGGCAAACATGGAGCATACTTTCGGAACCCAGCAACCATTGTTCCACCCCACATCGGGAACACTCACCGAGAGTACACTGACCATTTGGTCGACAGACACGAATAAGAAGTGGTACATCTCCAACTACAACAATGGCGCCTTACGTATGTACACCGCTTCACCGAAAGTTATCACGAACCCAACGGACGCCACCCAGCACTATAATTATGCCGAGGTGGAACTGTCGGCTGCAGGCTACAAGCATCTGAACTTCTCGTGCCGTATGTCGGGCAACAACAGCAAGACACTGCCCGTCTATGTATTGGTGTCGACCGATGGTGGTGCGACGTGGCAGGTTTCCAGCATCCTGAATACCACAGGCAGCAGCTGGAGCAACTTCAATGAGACGAAGGCTGACTTGGCCGTCGATGGAAAGTCGCGGGTCAAGATACGCGCCCTCATCGGCTATGATGCTGGAGCTACGGGCGACATGTATCTGAACAGCTTCAAGTTGACAGGCGAGACTATGAGTGGTGAGGCTGTCTATTCGCTGACCACCTCAGCCACACCAGCCGATGCAGGCTACGTAGCTATGTCGCCTGTTGGCGATGCTGTTATTGGCGGAACTGACGTTAGTTATACGGCCAAGAATCTGTCGGGCTATCAGATGAAGGAATGGCAGGATGGCAATGGCCATACGCTGGCTACCACACCTACGTATAGCACAACCGTCAACGGCAACACAGCCATTACAGCCGTTTTCGGAACAGTAGAGACCTATACGTTGACAGTGAACAAGGTTGGCGATGGTGCCAAATGGGGTGAGGTAACACTGTCGCCTGAACCCGTCGACGGCAAGTATGATGCTGGTACGGAAGTGACGCTGACTGTCATCCCCAACAACGTTACCAATTTCCTGACATGGGAGGACAATAGTTCAGAACTGGCCCGTGTGATTATCGTTAACGGGAATACAGAGGTGACGGCAACGTTCGATGTCATACCGTTTATCGTGGCTTGGGACTTCAACAACGATAAGAATACAGCGCGCAGCAATCGCGAGGCCGACTATGCCTTTGCCACCGACAATACGGGCGTGATGCTGTTTTATCAGGGCGCCAACTGTGCCAGCACCAACTGGGGCAGCGGCAAGGCCTCGTTTGGCGGCAAGGAATTGTGGGCTGCACGCCGTTATACCGACTATAGCAAGGAGGAACAGATTCCACGTGCCTTCGTGGCTTCGTTCAGCGTGAAAGACTATGACAAAATCAACATCCATAGTCTGGTGGCTGCCAACAACAGTTGTGTGCGCCAGCGCCAGCTATTGCAATTGAGCACTACCAGTGCTACTGAGGGCTTCACAACACTCAAGACATTGACGCTCGACGAGAATCCTAATAGTGAGTGGGTTAATATGGACTATGAATTGGATACTAAGGACATTGACGGCAAGGTATATATCCGTTGGATAGAGGACGAGACCTGCGATTTCTTCGATGGTGGTAGCCATTCGGGTACTGAGGGCTTCTATCTGGCCGACGTCATCATCTTTGCCGACCAGACAAGCGTTGACGACACTGAGGCCCCACAGCTTATCAGCAGTTCACCCGCAGAGGGCAGTACCACAGCTTCGGCACGCGGCAATATCGTGCTCAGCTTCAACGAACGCGTGAAAGCAGGTACTGGCTCTGTTACGCTTAATGGCGAGACGCTGACGGGGTCGTTTGGCAGTAAGAGCGTTACCTATGCTTATCATGGACTCAGCTACGGCACACAATATATGCTCAGCATCGGCAGCGATGCCATTACCGACCTCAGTGGCAATGCCTTCCCTGCTTGCGACATCACGTTCACCGTCATGCAGCGACCGACACCTGAAGCCAAGTTGTTTGATGCAGTGGTAGCCGCTGACGGCACTGGCAAATATAAGACTATACAGGATGCCATTGATGCGGCTCCTACCAACCGTATTGCTCCCTGGCTTATCTTCGTGAAGAACGGTGAGTATGAGGAATTGGTTACTATACCGCAGAACAAGCCTTTCATTCACCTGATTGGACAGGACAAGGAGAGGACCGTCATCAAGTACCTCATCAACAACGGCGGTGCTACGGACGTTGGCTATGAATACTCTACCAACAACCCTGCCTCGAAAACATACGGCAAACAAGCCGTAGTACAGGTGAATAGTACCGACTTCTATACCGAAAACATCACCTACCTGAACCGTTGGGGTGTTGAGCAGCAGTCAGGTCCCATGGATCTTGCCATGAGTTCGCGTGCCGACCGTCAGGCCTTCAACAACTGCCAGTTCCGCTCCTATCAGGACACTTGGTACACCGATGTGCGCAACGCTACCGACCGCCAGTATGTGAACAACTGTCTGATTGAGGGTGCTGTCGATTTCTATTATGGAGCAGGCAACAACTATATTGAGAACAGCACCTTCCGTCTGGCTCGTGAGGGCAGTGTCATCGTAGCCCCCAGCCATCAGGCTGGCACCAAGTGGGGATACGTCTTGGTGAACAATACGATTGACGGCAGGGGCGGCAGTAATAAGCTGGGCCGTGCTTGGCAGAATCAGCCCATAGCCGTGTGGATCAATACCACGCTGAAGACCAGCATTGCCGCAGAAGGATGGAGCGAATGGCACATAGCACCGAAGCTGTTTGCCGAATATAATACGATGGATGCCGAAGGCAATCCCGTGGACTTGAACAATCGCCGTACCTCCTACAAAGTAGATGCCGACAAATTGGCAGCTGGCGAGACCAGTCCTGTTACCCGTCAGGCCGTGCTCAGTGCCGAGGAAGCTGCTAAGTACACCTACGAGGCTGTCACAGCTGGTAGTGACGACTGGAATCCACGTCGTTTCTTCGAACCCGTGGAGGCTCCCGCCAATTTCCGTTACAGCAGTGCCGACCGTACCCTTTCGTGGCAGGCCAGCGACTATGCTATCTGCTACGTCGTGATAGATCAGGACGACCATGTGGTTGGCTTCACCAAGGACACCGTCTATACGGCCGATGGCAGTAGTAGCAAGTACAGCGTCAAGGCTGTCAACGAATATGGCAGTCTGAGCCAGCCGTCTACCGTTGATACAGCGACAGGCATCGCTCAAAGTTCAATGTATAACGTTCAACGTTCAACATTCTACAACCTGCAGGGCATCCGTACCCTCCAACCTTCCAAAGGGTTGAATATCGTCAGCTATACCACTACCGATGGCAGAAGAGTCAATAAATTGGTTTGTAAGTAAAGTTAGTAAAAATAGTAAAAATGAAGATTGTTAAATTCAGGATGACGATGGTAGTGCTCATGACGGCATGGGCACTACCTTTCTTTGCACAAAACAATGTGTTGTGGTATGACCGCCCTGCCCAGCATTGGGTCGAGGCCCTGCCGTTAGGCAATGGACGACTGGGCGCTATGGTTTATGGTGGTGTGGAGAGCGATACCATCCAGTTGAACGAAGATACGTTCTGGAGCGGTTCGCCCTATAATAATGTGAATCCGAAGGCACTGGGCGCGCTGCCCGAAATCCGCAAAGCATTAGACAACGGTGACTATCAAATAGCACAGTATCTGGCCATGCATAATATTACTGCCGACCGTAGCGTTACGGGGCACGGCATGATGTATGAGTCAGTGGGCAACCTGATTCTTACCTTTCCAAATCTGAAAACAGAAAAGTTTCGCCGTCAGCTGAGTCTCAATGATGCCGTAGCAACAACAACCTATCAAGTCTCTGGTGTGACATACGAGCGACAAGTGTTCACCTCATTGACGGATGACGTAACCATGATACGACTGAAGACATCGGGAACTGGCCGTTTATCATTCAACGTATCGTTCATCGGACCATTGAAGAAACAGCGTGTCACAGCTGATGTCAGTCTTGTTGGCAACGACATGCTGCGTGTGTTCAGTCGTCCGACTGCACCGAATGCCGAGAATGTGCCCAATGGTCTGCACTGTGTGTCGTATGTCAAGGTGATACCCGTCGGTGGAAAGATGGAAGGCTCGCGTGAGACTGTCAGAGTCAGTGGTGCTACAGAGGCTCTGATACTGGTAAGTTCAGCTACTAATTTCGTACGCTATGATAATATCACGGGCGATGCCGAGGCAAAGGCGTTGGCCATCCTAAATCGCTATCTCAACAAGCATGAGACGTTTGAACTGTCGTTGGCCGCTCATGTGAAACGTTATCAGGAACAGTTCAATCGTGTTACGCTCGACTTGGGACACAATACTGAACAGGAAAAGAAACCTACTGATGTGCGTATTCGAGAATTCTCAGAATCAAACGACCCCGGACTTGTCGCTACCTATTTCCAGTTTGGCCGTTATCTGCTCATTGCTTCGTCGCAGCGTGGTAGTCAGCCTGCCAATCTGCAGGGCATCTGGAATCCTGATGCCGACCAGTATCCGGCCTGGGATTCAAAGTACACCACCAATATTAATGTAGAGATGAACTACTGGCCTGCTGAGGTAACGAACCTCTCAGAGTGTCATGCCCCGTTCCTTCAGATGGTCAAGGATGTCAGTGTAACAGGACGCCGCTCGGCTCGGGAGATGTATGGTGCCCGTGGCTGGACGCTGCATCACAATACCGACCTTTGGCGTTCAACTGGTGCGGTTGATTATCACTCCTGCTCCATCTGGCCTACTTGTAATGCGTGGTTCTGTTCGCATCTCTGGGAACACTATCTGTATACGGGTGATAAAGAGTATCTGAGGGACGAGGCTTATCCAGTAATGGCTGAAGCCTGCCGCTTCTATCTCGTTTTTTGGTACGTGAACCTAAAACTGGATATCTCGTGGCATCACCCTCACATTCCCCTGAGAATCATCCTGGACTGAAGAAGTATCACGATGACATTTTTGATAAAGACCAGTATCCAGCCGTCTTTGCCGGTGTGTCGATGGATAACCAAATGATTTACGACCTGCTGTACAATACTCGTTTGGCAGCTAATACTTTGGACTGTGACAAAGCCTTTGCCGACAGTTTGGATGACATACGTAAACAATTGCCCCCAATGATGGTGGGCAAGTATGGCCAGTTACAGGAGTGGCTGGAGGATTGGGATCGTGAGGAGAGCGGTCATCGACATGTGTCGCACCTTTGGTGCCTCTTTCCTGGTCGTCAGGTGTCACCCTATACCAATCCTGTGGCTACAGCTGCCGTTCGCAAGTCGCTCATTGGTCGAGGTGATGCTTCGCGCGGGTGGTCAATGGGCTGGAAGGTGTGTCTATGGGCGCGTCTGTTAGATGGCAACCATGCTTACAAGCTCATTCAGAATCAGCTGACGCTGAAATCACCCAAAGTAACCATCAAGGATCAGGATGGCGGGACCTATGCCAATATGTTCGATGCACATCCACCTTTCCAGATTGATGGTAATTTTGGTTGTTGTGCGGGTATTGCCGAAATGTTGGTGCAGAGTCACGACGGTGCCATCAACCTGTTGCCGGCTCTGCCTGATGTATGGCCGGATGGCGAGGTGAAGGGGCTGAAAACGCGTGGTGGTTTCATCATCGAAGATATGAAGTGGAAAAACGGTCGCATAGTATCACTCACCATCCGTTCTACACTGGGCGGCAATCTGCGCATACGTTCGGCCGTACGTCTGAAGGGCAAAGGACTGAAACTGGCAAAGGGTAATTCGCAGAACCCGTTGATGCAGACATACGAGATACCTGCCCCCATCGTAACAAACGCCTCTAAATTGTCAATCGGTAAGACTGTATTATCCTATCTTTATGATATCACGACTAGGGCTGGGGAATTGTATTCTTTTTCGAAATAATTCTGTTTTAGCACTATTATCCACCCTTTTGAGGCGATTTTCCACCTTGGAATAATACATATTGCGTACCTTTGCGGCCAATATCAAAACAAATTACTGATTCACTATTAAAACAAATAAAATAGTATGACAAAGAAAACAACTATGACTCTGTTTGTCATCATCCTCCTTTGTCTGTGTGGCAGTATGTCTATTCAGGCAAAGATGAGGGTGAAACGGCAATGTTTTGACTTCGTGGTGCCCGATGACGGCCCGCTACAGGATGCCTTTGCCCGCGCCATGAAGCGTAAGGATACGACAAAGCGCTTCCGTATCTTCGTCAAGAACGGCACATACGTCTTGCCACAAGGTGCGTTGCGTCACTATCGTCATACCAATGGCAAGAAGGGTGCCGACGAGGTGGTGAAATTCGAGGGAGACTATCCCGACCCCATCACATACGTTAATGGCGAAAACATCTCGCTCATCGGTGAGAGTCGTGAAGGCACCGTCATCACCAACGTCATCCCCGACAGCGCGTACTTTGCCAATGCTCCCTGGGGTGACACGTCCTACTACGACGGTATCGGAAAGGGCGACGTGTTGCAGATCTCCGGTACCGACTGGTACTTCCAGGACATCACTATCAAGAGTGGCATGATGGACAGGCGTGGACGCAATCTGGCAGTCCATGACCGGGCTGTGCGTACTATCTATAAGAACGTCTGCCTCTGGGGCTATCAGGACACATGGACCAGCAATAACCTTGGCCCTTATTATTTCGAGGGCGGACAAGTGCGCGGACGTACCGATTATATGTGCGGCAAGGGCGACGCCTACTTCCTCGGTGTCGAGCTGTTACAGATGCGTGGCGGCTATGCTGCTGTCCCGTCTGTTCCCGCCAAGATAGGATGGGTGTTTAAAGACTGTGTCATTAATGCTGCCGAAGAGGGTGTCGATGGTAGCTACGAGTTAGGTCGTCCCTGGGGTAAGGGTACACCCATAGCCCTGTTCATCGACACCAAGATGAACGTCCGTCCCCGTGCCATCGGCTGGAATGAGATGAGTGGCGGATGGCCCAAACAATATGCCGAATATAACAGCACCGACAAGGATGGCAATGTCATCGACCTATCGGGTCGTAAGACCACCTTTGGAGACGGTCATGCTAATAAACCGGTACTGACGGCAGAAGAGGCTGCCTACGCCAGCGATATGAAGAACATGTTTGGCACGTGGCAGCCCTCCAAGTTGACCGTCCAGGCCGATGCGCCTACGGGCATCAGACTCAAGGGCAACCGCCTGACATGGGATGACAATAATAGCGTACTTTGCTGGGCAATATGCCAAGACGGACGGGTGGTGGCATTTACAACAATCCCGACTTATATGATTAACGATACTACGGCGTCTTATGCTGTCCGTGCCGTCAATGAAATGGGTGGCCTTGGAGAAACTGCTATTTTCCGTCAATAAAAATACGACTCATTACGATGTTCCACCTTTTTGAGACGATTTCCTGCATACGAGGAATGACAAGTTTTCCCTTCTTGCTATTCCACGATCCTACAGGAACCCAAATCCCCGTATTAAGTCTAAAAACAGACCCCCGCTTGTATGAGAAGCGTACTTTTACCTCACTTTTTCCACAATTTGTCTTCTTTGAGACTTCAAATCTTGCCGTTGCCATTTTAATTCTGTTAATAAATGTTGTTAATTTCCATCTTTGATGGTTTATTAAATTATTATTATTACCTTTGCACCGCAATTAAAGAGATAAT
>JAEEGG010021006.1_pt1 | contig 13003 bp, 7 predicted proteins | sample 9134161 | NCBI WGS metagenome assembly JAEEGG01 (sample SAMN16246543, study PRJNA631951) | gut metagenome | biome: gut microbiome; feature: rumen; material: CR-attached | host: Bos | place: Iran: Karaj | collected 2018-10
TACAAGGGTATTGTCGGACAGGTGACCTTGTCGGCGGAGATAGAGAACAATGAGGTGGTGTGGACGCCACGGATCTGGAACAACGTCATGATTCCCGACAGCTACGAGAATGCTGTCACAGCCCTTGGCTATGAGAAGATAAACATAGAGAACCCGACCGACCTCGACACCAAGCGCGGCTACTACCGCGGCTACTTCAACCTCTCGAAGGTAGGCGACACCTTCCTCAACTTCGAGACATGGGGCAAGGGACAGGTCTACGTCAACGGCCACGCTATGGGTCGCTTCTGGTCTATTGGTCCGCAACAGACGCTCTACGTCCCCGGCTGCTGGCTGAAGAAAGGCAAAAACGAGATCATCGTCCTCGACATCGTCGGCCCGCGTGAGGCCGTCGTCTGGGGACAGGCTGAGCCTGAGCTGAACAAGCTACAGTTAGAGAAGTCGAACAAGCACAATAACATCGGCGACAAGCCCGACCTGAACAGTGCCACACCCGTCATGACGGGCAGCTTCAAACCCGGCAACGGCTGGCAGACCGCCTTCTTCAAAGACGACGCCGAAGGCCGCTACCTCGCCATCGAAATACTATCCACACAGAAGGAGGGTGAGCGCGCTGCCATCGCCGAGCTCTACCTGCAGAATCCTGGCGGCCGTCGCATCAGCCGCGAGACGTGGACCACGAAATACGCCAACTCCGAGGAAGAGGACGGCAACCATACCGGCGACAAGGTCTTCGACCTGCAGGAGTCAACCTATTGGCAGACAGAGAAGTCGGCCACGACTCCCCACCTGCTCGTCATCGACCTCGGTGCCGTTGAGACCATCTCTGGCATTGAGTATCTGCCGCGCGCTGAACAGGGTGCTCCGGGCAGCATCAAGGACTTCCGCATCTACGTGCTGAAATAAATTCCGATGGCAGCGGACTATCGCGGACAGAATGTTCCGGCGACAGTCCGCTGCTTTACACAAAACACACAAAAACTTATCTACGATGAAAACAGTACTCATAGGCTTATCATTCCTCATCTCTCCTTTTTCATTTAGCGTAGCACAAACCTACGTCATACGTGCTGATGCTCCGCGCCAGACCATCCGCCACTTCGGCGCGTCCGACGCATGGTCGATGCAGACCATCGGTCTCTGGCCAGACAGCACGGAGCAGGCAAAGATTGCCGACTGGCTCTTTTCCCTTGACACAAATGCTGAGGGACAGCCCCGGGGCATCGGTCTCTCGTTGTGGCGTTTCAATCTCGGAGCCGGCAGCGCTGAGCAGGGCAGAGAGTCGCAAATCAGCCGTTCTACCCGCACAGAGTGCTTCCTACAGCCCGACGGCACCTACGACTGGACGCGTCAGACAGGACAGCGCCACTTCCTGCAATTAGCCAAGGAACGCGGCGTACCCTATTTCTTAGCCTTCCTCAACTCACCCCCTGTCTACTTCACCCAAAACGGACTGGCCACCAACACCGGCCGCGACGGCACATTAAACCTGCGCCCGGACTGTTACGACCGCTTTGCCCAGTTCATAGCCACCGCCCTCCGTGGGCTGGAGGAGCACGACGGCATACACTTCGACTACCTCTGTCCCGTCAACGAGCCCGACGGTCACTGGAACTGGCAAGGCCCCAAACAGGAGGGGTCGCCCGCCACCAACCGCGAGATAGCCCGATTGGCACGGTCTACCAACGACGCTTTGCGACAGCAACAGCTCAAAACCCAACTATTGGTCAACGAGTCCAGCGACCTGCGCTGTCTGTTAGGTATCTACAAGACCGACTGGCAACGTGGCAATACCATCCGCACGTTTTTCTCTAAGGACAGCACACAGACCTATCTCGGCGACCTGCCCCGCGTGCCCCGCATCATCCTTGGTCACAGCTATTGGACCAACACACCTGTACCTTATATGAAACTCATACGACAGCAGCTGCGCGATACCTGCCGCCACTATGGCATCAGATTCTGGCAGTCGGAACTCTGCATCATGTCGAACGACGAGGAGATAGGCGGTGGCGGCGGCTATGACTTCTCGATGAAGACGGCACTCTACGTGGCCCGTGTCATCCATCATGACCTCTGCTATGCCGATGCCGAGAGTTGGTCGTGGTGGCGTGCCTGTGGCGGCGACTACAAGGACGGTCTCATCCGCGTCTACGAACACCGTTCCTCCCCCTCCTTCGGAGGGAGCCGCGGGGAGGTTGCCCGCGACTCCCGCCTGCTCTGGGCACTGGGCAACTACAGCCGCTTCGTCCGTCCCGGTGCCGTACGCTACGAGGTAGACGGTCCCGAAGCCCCCTACGGCCTGATGGTCAGCGCCTATCGCAACACGGACGGTCGGTGGGTGGTCGTGGCCTTGAACTATGCTGATACGCAAGCTGACTTCGACTTTTCCGTCAACGACGGCCAACCACACCGCTGGCAGGTCTATCGTACCAGCGACGTCGACGGTGAGACGCTTAAACCCATCAACACAGTAGAGGGTAGCACAACGCTACCCTCCAAAAGCATTACCACACTGGTGGCACAGCATGATTAGGGGAATCCCTTAACTATCTGTAGACGTCTGCCTTCTTCAGCTCGACAATCTTGCCGAAGCGGGCGAGGGCTTTCATGTCTGTCAGTTTTTTGTCGCCGATGACCATCCAGACGCGATGCTGGTTGCCGGCGACATACTGCTGATGGAACGTCACGACGTCCTGCGTGGTGACGGCAGGCAGCAGCCGCGCCAACTCGGTGTTGGGGTCGGCGGTGTAGCCGTCCATGCGTTCATCGGCCACGTACTGGGCCACCTTGCGGAAGGTGGGATAGTGGTTCTGTATGTCGTTCAGCACGCTCTGACGGGCAGCCTCCAGATTCTCCTCCTTCATCGGCATCTGACGCAGCAGCGAGTCGATGGTAGCGACGGCCTCAAGCGTCTTGTCGGCCTGAGTACCGGTGACGGTGACGTAGCCGAGCGGTTCGTTGGCGTGCGTAGCCAGACTGGTCTTGGCACTGATGCCGTTGGTGGAATAGGCTAACGAGCGGAACTCGCGGACGTTCTGGAAGAGTACCGACGACATACCGCCACCGAAGTACTCGTCCCACAACGTCATGACGGCGCGCTGCTTAGCGGTAGGCTGCGGGCTGACGGCATCATAGCTGAGGACATAGTTCTGGCGCGACTTCGGCACGTTGTAGAAGAAGACGGTAGGCTCCGTGTACTGCTGCAACGGGCGGTAGGTGTCGGCCTGAGGCTTGGCGGCCTGCGCTAAGGGAAGGGCTTGTTGCGATAACATCGCAACATACTCGACGGGCTGGCGACCGCAGTAGAACAGCTCGCAGTCATACTGCTGCAACTCGCGGAACAGAGCGAGCAGATCGCTGCTCTTCAGAGCCTTGATTTCCTGCTTCGACAACTGGAGCAGGTTCGTTGATTTCTGGCCGAACAGGACGCGCTGGAGTAACGGTTTCAACACGTCGTCCTTCTGCTTGCCAAAGCCCTTACGGTCGACCTTATCGGCATCCTTTGCCTCCTTCAGTGCCTCATCGTCACCCTTGGCAGAGCGCATGAAATGAGCTAACAGCTCAAGGGCCGGTTTCAGCTGATTGTCGGGCCCCGTCAGACTGAGGCTGAAGGTCTTGTTATCGACATCAATGGTCATCGTCGTACTGATGCGCTGCCAGGCCTGCTCCAACTGCTGCTTCTTCAGCGAGTCGGTGCCGAGGGCGCTCAGGTATGGTGCCAACACCGCCAAGGCGGGGGTGTGGAGCTTGCCCTCTTTGTAGCGCAGGGTGAAGGTGAAGATGTCGTTGATGGGGTTTTGCTTGTAGTAGAGGGTGGGTCTCATAGCCTTTACCGTCACATCCTGCTCAAAGTCGACGGTGCGGATGGCGGTCTGTCGGACGGGCATCTGCTCTAACTGCGCGGCAAAGGCCGACTTCGCATCCATGTTCTTGGGAGCGACGGGCTTATAGCCAGGCTGTTTCAGCGTCTCCTTGTCGGGGGTGCCGTATTTCTTCGTCAGGGTGATATAGTTGGCTCCATAGTATTTCTTGGCAGCGGCCACGACATCGGCCTTCGTCAGACGCTTGATCTGCTCAATCCTGTCGAGGACATCTTGCCACGAACGGCCTTTCGAGAAGATGTCCACCAGTTTCTGCGCCCGCTGGTTGATGGTTTCCAACTCCCGTTGCGCGTCCATCACCATCTCCTGCTTCAGGGCTTCTATCTGCTGGTCGCTGAAATGGCCGTCCATTACCTGACGCACCTGTTCCAGGACGTAGCCTTCGGCGGTCTTCATCTTTCCGAACAGCTTCGGGACGATGAGGATCCCCGAACAGGCAGCATCGTCGAAGCCGAAGCTCTTGCCGACAGTCAGCATCACCTTATGTTCATTGACCAGCGAGTCAAGCAGTCCGGCCTTGCCGTTCGACAGCAGGGTGTTGGCCATCTCCAAGGCTACAGCGTCGGCCTCATACTCCGTAGGCGCCTTATAGACCAGCGCCTCGATGCCAAGGAGCGGTACGGGCAGCTTGACCTGGTATTTCTCGCCCGCTGCGATGTCGGGCATAGGACTGTAGCCGCGCTCTGGGGCCGGTCCTGTCTGCACACGTCCGAAGGTCTGTTCCAACAGGGCCGTCAACGTGGAGTCGGGTGTGATGTCGCCACAGAGAATCAGGCCCATGTTCGACGCCACATAGTATTTCTTGAAGAACGCCGCCATATCCGACAGGCGCGGATTCTTCAGATTCTCCGTCGAACCGATGATGGGATAGGCATACGGCTGCTGCTTGAACACCGCGCCGAGGACTTTCTCCTGCACATCGCCGAAGCCGTCGGCAGAACGGTTCTTCTCTTCGTAGACGTTCTCCAACTCGCCTTGGAAGCCTCGGAACACGGGCTTCATCAGGCGCTCGGAGTTCAGCCAGCACCACTGCTCCATATACTGCGGCAGGAAGGAGTTGTAGTAGTAGGTCATGTCGTAACTGGTGCCGGCGTTGAGCCCGCTGCCGCCATATTTCGAGATGAGACGGCTGTACTCGTTGGGAATGGCGTAGTCGGCAGCCTTCAGACTCAGCTCGTTGATATGCTGCTGGATGTGCTTGCGCTCAGTCTCGACCTTGGTCTGCGAGAGCAGGTCGTACTGCGCCGAGATGCTGTCGAGCCACGGTTTTTCTTTCTCGTAGTCGATGGTGCCTATACGGTCGGTACCCTTGAACATGATATGCTCAAAGTAATGGGCAATACCCGTGTTCGGGCAGTCCTTGGCGCCCGCCTTCACGACCACAGCACCGAAGACCTTCGGCTGCGAGTGGTCCTCGTTGAGCCAGACGGTCATGCCGTGACTGAGTTTCAGTTCCTGAACCTGCAGCTGTGCGCTGACAGCCGAGGCCGTCAGCGCAGCAAGAAGAAGAAGTAGCCCGATACGTCTCATCACGTTCTTATTGCTTTAAGAGATTCAACTTGACCTTCGGTGCTAAGGCGTTGTTCACCTTCTCCGTGTACTTGGCGATGTTGGCGGTAGCGGTGCAACGGATGTCGCGGCTCGAAGCGCCGATGCTGAAGGTGTACTGTCCGCCATCGGTCAGCCACTGGCTGCCAGCCTCGTCGAACGAAGCGAGCATACGGACGGGAATCTGCATCGTCAGCACCTGCTGCTCGCCGGGCTTCAGCTCGCGGGTCTTGGCGAAGGCCTTCAGCTCCTGAGCAGGTTTTTCGAGGCTACCCTTCGGGGCGGTAACGTAGACCTGTGCCACCTCCTTGCCGGCGACCGAACCGGTGTTCTTGACGGTGACAGATACAGTGACGACACCATTTCTCACTTCTAATTTCTCATTACTCATTTTGAAAGTGGTATAGCTCAGACCATAGCCGAAAGGATAGGCCACCTCTTTCTTAAAGGTGTCGAAGTAACGGTAGCCCACGTAGATATCCTCCTCGTGGTTGGTGTAGTCGCGTCCTTTCAAGGGAGAGCCCCACCCTATCTGTTCGCGATATGAATACATATCCATGTCCTGCGGGAAGTTCTTGGTCGACGGGTGGTCGGTGGCCGAGATGGGCCAGGTCATGGTGAGGCGGCCACTGGGGTTCACCTTGCCCGTTAGCACGTCGGCCACGGAGTTGCCGCCCTCCATGCCGGGCTGCCAGGCACAGAGGATGGCGTCAGCACGGTCGCGCCAAGAGACGGTCTCCATCACGCTGCCGCTGTTGAGGATGACGATGACGGGCTTGCCGGCAGCATGGAACTGGTCGCTGACGCGGAAGATCATGTCTTTCTCCTGCTGCGTCAGGTTGAACTCGCCCTCAATCTGGCGGTCCATACCCTCACCAGCCTGACGGCCAATGGTGATGATGGCGGCATCAGCCTCCCCTATTTCGTGAGCCACGCAACGCTCGGAGATTTCTATCTCGTCGAGCTTCGGCTGTCCCTGGTCGAGGAACCACATCATCGGGTTCTTGTCGGCCTTCAGCTTGGCCTTGGCGTAAGGCACGTATTTCTGGTAGATGTCCGTCAGCAGGGGCGTGGTCTTCACGCCGATATTCTTCAGTCCCTGCACCATATCGACCACGTAAGGCACGTTGACGCAGCCCGAGCCGAGACCGCCCGAGAAGAAGTCATAGGAATTGACGCCAAACAGGGCCACCGTCTTCAGGTTGCGGATGGGCAGCGTGCCGTTGTTCTTCAGCAGCACCATACCCTCGGCAGCACTCTGCCGCGTCACGGCGGCGTGGGCCTTCATGTCGGGCTTACTTGTGTACTTATAGCCTTTGAAGTGTGGTGTCCTGACGATATACTCCAGCATGCGGCGCACGTTACGGTCAACATCCTTGATGTCAAGACGTCCGGCCTTCACGGCCTCCACGATGTCCGTTACCTGAGCAGGATAGCCGGGCATCATCAGGTCGCCGCCAGCCTGCACCTCCTGTTCGGTGGGCAGCGCACCGCGCTTGCCTATCCAGTCGGTCATGACGATACCGTCGAACCCCCACTCGTCGCGCAGGATCGTTGTCAGCAGGTCCTTCGAGCCTTGGGCATACTGACCGTTGATGATGTTATACGACGACATCACCGTCCACGGTTTGGAGTCGCGCACCATCATCTCGAAGCCACGCAGGTAGAGTTCGCGCAGGGCACGCTGCGACAGACGCTCGTCCACACGGGTGCGATCGCTCTCCTGGGAGTTCACGGCAAAATGCTTCGCCGACACGCCCACGCCTAAGCTCTGGATGCCGTTCACCATAGCTGTGCCGATGGCACCGGTGATGAAGGGGTCTTCGGAGTAGTATTCGAAGTTACGGCCGCAGAGCGGATTACGGTGCAGGTTCATGCCAGGGCCGAGGATGACATCGACGCCAAACTCTAACGTCTCGTTGCCGATGGCCTCACCAATCTGGCGCACCAGCTCCGTGTTCCACGTCGAGGCGATACAGGTGCCGATGGGGAAGCCCGTTGCCGAATAGTCGTTAGGGTCGTTCTTGCGCTTCGTGTCGATATGAACGCCGGCAGGACCGTCAGCCACGCACGTCTCAGGAATACCCAGTCGGGGGATGCCCACCGTCGTTCCGGCGGCACCGGCCACAATCTTCTCCTGATGTCCCAGCATGGCGCCGGAACCTACAAAGCCGCTGTTACCACCGCCCACCAAGAGCTGGGCTTTTTCTTCCAAAGTCATAGCCGCTATCACCTCGTCGATGTTCGTAGCCGTCAGTTTCGGTTGAGCATTCATTGTCGTTGTACAGATTAAGGCAGCAAGGCCTGTTAGGATGGATGTTTTTGTCATAGTTGTTAATTATTGGATTTGGGCTACAAAGATACAATATTTTATCGGAACGGCCATCGTTCTACCAGAAAATATAAGCCGCGCGTAAAAAAATATCGGCCTCTCGTGAAAAAATATAAGCCGCACGTGAAAAAATATAAGCCGCACGCACCTCGCACCTCGTACCTCGCACCTCGCACCTCGTATCTCGACATTGTCTCACTTTGTCTGTTATTCTCATTTTGTCTTGTATATATATGGTAGGCTAACAAGAAAACACCCCACCCATGTCGCCCATGTCGCTCCTACGCTACGGGTGGGATGGGCGACATGGGTGGGATGTTTTTCGGTTTCGCTATCATAATACGCGCACAAGAGATAACTTATTTTAACGTTTCACGGTGCAAGATTCCGGCCTTTTTAGATTTAATCTATAGAAATAATACTAATTTTGCACCATTATGAAGAAAACTATGATGTGGGCCATCATCGCCCTAACGATGATCACAACCCAGTGGGCATGCAGTAGCGACTCGGACGAGATATCGGAGCCGACACCAACGATATGCCCGGTAGAACCTGCTGACACTGTAGCCATTCCAACCACGCTGACCCTGACCCGCAGCGAACAGGAGATGGTCAACCAGAGTAACCAATTCGCGTTCAGACTGTTCGAGCGGATAACCGACCCGGGGTGCTTCGGCACCTACAATGGCACCAAGGGCATCATCATCTCGCCCCTCAGCATCACCTATGCCCTTGGTATGCTTAACAACGGGGCGGCTGGCGAGACACAGCAGCAAATCAACGAGGTGTTAGGCTTCGGAAGCCAGGGTGCCGACAGCATCAACGCTTTTTGCTACAAGATGCTGAAGAGGGGGCCAGCGATAGACTCGTTGACAAAAGTGCTGATTTCAAATACCATCTTCCTGAACAAAGACTATACACTGAAAACCGACTTCATCAACAAGGCAAGGCTATTTTACGAGGCTGAGCCCGAAACCCGCAACTTCCGCGACGGCAACACGCTGAACGTCATCAACAAGTGGGCAGCCGACCATACGGAGCAGATGATTCAGAAGGTGCTTGACGAGAGTGAATTCAATCCTGAAGCCGTCAGCTACTTGCTGAATGCCATCTACTTCAAGGGGGCATGGACCTGCAAGTTTGACAAGGCAGAAACCGTACAAGAACCCTTTAAACATATCGGCAATACTGAAGACATGACGTACTGTCAGATGATGCACCAAAGGAGAACATTCAACTACGGCGAGACCGACGACTACCAGATACTGCAACTGCCCTATGGCAACCAGTCTTTCAACATGACCATCTTACTGCCTAAAGGCCAGACAAACAGCATGCCCAATATACCGACAGCAGAGCAGTGGACGGAACTCAATCGCAGACTGTTTGCTCATCTGGTTGATGTCAAACTCCCATGTTTCGAGAGTGAAACCAAATTGCACCTAAATGATATTATGTGCGATCTTGGTATGCCCAATGCCTTTTCTGCTCGCAAAGCAGATTTTCGCTATTTCGCAGACCGCCAGACCTTTATCGCCCTTATGAAACAGGCGGCAAAGATCAAGGTCAATGAGCAGGGCACAGAGGCGGCAGCTGTCACCGTTATAGGTGTGGAAACAACTGCTATAGTGGAACCGCTGCACGACGAGTATATAGCGTTCCACGCCAACCACCCGTTCCTTTATGTCATTAGCGAAAAGACGACGGGTGCCGTCTACTTTATCGGAGTATATACGGGCTATTAATAGCGGGTGTATTCTATAGGGACACAAGAACAGCGCTTGGTCAAGCGCCTGCAGGACGGCGAGAAGGGTGCCGCCCGCGAATTCTATTCCCTATATGCCGACTACTTGGCAGGCGTCTGCTCCCGATACATCGTCGATGAGGACGATCAGAAGGATGTGTTTCAAGACGCTCTCGTTCACATCCTCTCCCACATCGGCGATTTCCAGTATCGCGGGGCAGGCTCCCTGCCGGCTTGGGCCACACGCGTGGTCGTCAACCAGTCGCTGAAATTCCTGCGAACCAACCAGCGGCATGAGTTTGCACCACTCTGTGACGACATTGCCGACGAGCCAGAGACGGACGACCCGCCCATCAGCGATGTTCCGCCCGACGCCATCCACCAAATGGTGAGCCGACTGCCGACAGGCTACCGCACGGTGTTTAACCTCTACGTCTTCGAAGACCACAGCCACAAGGAGATTGCCCGCCTGCTCGGCATCAGCGAGCGCACTTCGGCCTCGCAGCTACACAGAGCCAAGAACCTGCTTGCGAAGATGATTCAACAGTACCACAACGACAAAAGCCCACGACGATGACAGAACAATGGAGACAGCAGATGCGCGAGAAGATGGCAGACTACCGAAAGCCTGCCCCAGAAGTGGCGTGGGATGAGATAGAACAGGCAGTGACAGCCTCGCGGCACGGCGCCTCGACAAGATGGCTGCGCCGCGTGGCAGCGGCGGCTCTTGTTCTGTTGTTGGCAGGAGCAGGAGGCTATTGGGCGCTCACGACAGAGCAGACGGAAGAGGCGTCCAACCCGTGTCATGCCGTACAGACCGTGTGTCCTATGGGAAAGCCGGTTTGCGATACGGTGGCACCAGAGCCTCAGCAGGCTGTAAAGCCTCGCCTGTCGAGAACGACCGTCCGTCAAGTTGAGTCGCATAGCGTGGCTGTGGCTGAGCCCGAAGAGGAACTTCCCGTTGCCGATACGGCAGTCGTCGCTCCCGCGAAAGTTCCTGAAAAACGGGCAGTGCCACGCAGACATCAAAATATCAAGGTCGTCTATCCTTCCAACCTGCATCGTTCTTCTACCAATCGGCTGACGGCAAAGGTCTATATGGCCAATATCATGGCGAACAGCCGTAGCGAAACGTCATCCCGCCGAATAATACCAACGACGACCATTAACGAAACGACGGTGACAGAAGATGGGACTGGAAGTGGTTTTGATGGTTATTTTGAAGAATGGGATGGAGAAGGGGAAAAACCTGACGATAATCCCGCCCCCCCTCCCGATGTAACTCCGCCCCATACCTATACAAAGTATGACACCATAACCACCTACAAAGAACTACAGGAGGGTGAGACTGTCCGCCACTATCAGCCCGTCCGCTTCGGTGTGTCGTTGCGCTACCAGTTGGACGACCGGTGGAGTTTGGAGGCCGGTCTGTCGTACACCCGCCTGACCTCAGAAATCACCAAGAACGTCAACAACGTCTTCACCACGACGAAAATACATACGGACTACATTGGTATTCCCCTGAACGTCGCCTATCACCTATGGGCCACCCGCTATCTGGGCGTCTACACGTCGGCAGGCGGCACGGTGGAGAAAGCAACAGAGGGTAGCCTGTGGCAGTTCTCGCTGAACGGCGCTGTCGGCGTAGAGTTGAAGTTGGCCCGTTTGTTCAGCCTTTATGCAGAACCGGGACTGGGCTATTTCTTCGACAACGGCAGTTCGGTACCAACGCTCTATCAGGAGAAGCCGCTGAACTTCAACTTGGGCTTTGGTCTGCGGCTGAACCTCAAATAGACGCGTGCGGGGTAAAAAAGAATGTTAAAACTATACCATCTGTTTCGTCGGTGCCTAACCTTCCTACTGACAGGTGTCGCAGACGCGCAAGCCATCCAGGACTTTACATTCTCGCACCTGGGAGCTGACGAAGGCTCAGCGCTGGAACACAGCAGGTAAAAGTCGTCTGCGAGAAGACCTTCGTCTGGAACACGCCGAACCGTTAATCCCTCGTATCTCGCACCTCGTACCTCGTATCTCGAAATAAAATTTTTCACTATCAACGATAAATATACAAAAAAAAGTCGTACCTTTGCAGGCGAAAAAGAAAATAGATACTCTAAAAGTAAGATAACAATGGCAAAGAAAGCACTTTTGATGATTCTCGACGGATGGGGAATCGGTAAGCATGGTAAAGGCGACGTCATCTTCAACACGCCAACTCCGTATCTCGATTTATTAACAGCCACTTCGGCCCACTCACAGCTGCAGGCCAGCGGTGAGGACGTCGGTCTGCCCGACGGTCAGATGGGCAACTCTGAGGTGGGACATCTCAATATCGGTGCCGGCCGCATCGTCTATCAGGACTTGGTGAAAATCAACCGCGCCTGCAAGGACGGCTCCATCGTGGAGAACCCGCAGGTGAAGGCTGCCTACAGCTACGCCAAGGAGCAGGGCAAGAAGCTGCACCTGATGGGCCTCTGCTCAGATGGCGGCGTACACTCCTCACTCGACCATCTGTTCAAGCTCATCGAGGTGGGCAAGCACTACGGACTGAAGAATCAGACCTTCATCCATTGCTTCATGGATGGCCGTGACACCGACCCGAAGTCGGGCAAGGGCTTCATTGAGCAGGTGACGAAGGTGTGCGCCGACAACGACGCTGCCATCGCCAGCATCGTCGGTCGCTTCTATGCCATGGACCGCGACAAGCGCTGGGAGCGTGTCAAAGAAGGCTACGACCTCATCGTCAACGGCACTGGCAAGCAGGCTACCGATATGGTTGCCGCCATGCAGGAGAGCTATGACGAGGGCGTCACCGACGAGTTCATCAAGCCCATCCACAACGCTACCGTCAACGGCACCATCGAAGAGGGCGACGTCGTCATCTTCATCAACTTCCGCAACGATCGCGCCAAGGAGCTCACCATCGTGCTCACCCAGCAGGATATGCCGGAGCAGGGCATGAAGACTATCCCCGGCCTGCAGTACTACTGCATGACGCCGTACGACGCTTCGTTCACCGGCGTAAATATCCTGTTTCCGAAGGAGAACGTAGAAAACACCCTTGGCGAGTATCTCTCGCAGCAGGGCAAGAAGCAGCTGCACACCGCCGAGACCGAGAAGTACGCCCATGTGACGTTCTTCTTCAACGGTGGTCGCGAGGCTCCCTACGACGGTGAGGACCGCATCCTCGTGCCCTCGCCGAAGGTGGCCACCTACGACCTGAAGCCTGAGATGAGCGCCTACGAGGTGAAGGACAAGCTGGTGGGTGCCATCAATACACAGGAGTATGACTTCATCGTCGTGAACTTCGCCAACGGCGATATGGTGGGCCATACTGGCGTCTACAACGCCATCGCCAAGGCCGTCTGGGCTGTCGACAACTGCGTCCGTGAGGTCATCGAGGCTGCCAAGGCCAACGACTACGAGGCCATCATCATTGCCGACCACGGTAATGCCGACAACGCCATCAACGCTGACGGTACTCCCAACACC
>JAEEGG010021011.1_pt1 | contig 13000 bp, 9 predicted proteins | sample 9134161 | NCBI WGS metagenome assembly JAEEGG01 (sample SAMN16246543, study PRJNA631951) | gut metagenome | biome: gut microbiome; feature: rumen; material: CR-attached | host: Bos | place: Iran: Karaj | collected 2018-10
ACACCCGTTCCACAATGTCCTGTTCAACCTCCTGAATCTCCCCTTCGTTGGTGCCCTTTTCAATGGCGGCCAGAATCTCCTCCTCGGTGATGCCGCTTTCAGCTTTTTCCTTGACACCGAATATTTTCATCACAACATTGACGCTTTTGCTCAGCAGCCAGCTGAAGGGGGCGCAGATTTTGCCTAATGTCTGGAGAAATTTGCTCATTATGCGCAGGATTTTCTCCGGGCGGGTCATTGCGATGCGCTTCGGGAGCAGTTCTCCTAACACTATGGTCAGGTAGGTGACGGCTAATACCACCACGGTTTTTGCAATTGCCCCGGCGTATGGCATTATTGCAGGATAGCCGGCAAGAAGCAGCTCCAGTTGTTTTGCCACTGTGTCCCCGCTGTATACACCGGTAAGGATTCCAATCAATGTTATTCCTATCTGGATGGCGGAAAGGGAATGGAGCGGTTTTTCCATCAGTTTGAGCGCACGTCTGGTCGAGGGCTTTTCCTGTTTGTCAAGTGTCTCCATTCTCAGCCGTCGCGAGGCGGTCAGGGCGGTTTCTGTCAGCGAAAGTATGCCGTTGAAGAGGATTAAAAAAAGTATAATAATGATTTCCATGTAGTTACTTCAAAATATTACAAACTGCAAAAGTACGCATTATTTATATATGAATGTTGAATGATTCTGTCGCTTTTTCCCATATCTCCCAGGCCGCATCCGCCTGTCCTTGCAGCATGTCGAGGCCGTTAAGGCACCTGCAGCCCATTTCCTTACCTTTTTGTAGAAACAATGTTTCGGCAGGGAGGTAGTTCAGGTCGGCCATGATGTGGTTTGGGGTGAGGGCCTGGTAGGGCAGCGGCGGGCATTCCCCGATGTGGCTCCCCATGCCGAGCGGTGTGGCGTTCACAATCAGCGTGTGCTGTTGCATAATGTCGGTGTCTATCGCATCGTAGCGGATCCGGTCCGTTCCACTGTGCCGGGAAGCGACGGTTGTTCTGACACCATGCCGTTCAAGACTGTACCTGACAGCCTTTGCCGCACCGCCGCTTCCGCATATAAGGGCAGCCTCAGGCAGAGGCCTAATTTGTTCCAAAATCCGGTCAAATCCGATATGGTCTGTGTTGTATGCGGTGATGCGCTGCCGGTTGTCAATGGAAAGCACGTTTGCGCTCCCGATGCATAGTGCGGTCTCATCAACCTCATCGGCGACAGAAAGCGCCTCCTGCTTGAAGGGGGAGGTTACATTTAGTCCTCGAAGTCCTTGGTTGGCCTCCAGCAGCTCCGGAAGTTCGCGCAGGCTCTGGAGCGGAAAGAGCCTGTAATCGCAGTCCTGAATGCCTTCGTTTTCCCATTTCCGGGAAAAATATTCCGGTGAAAGGCTATGCGCCACCGGATTACCAATCAGTCCGAACTGCCTCATCAGGCTTCTGCCCTGTTTTTGCGGTCGGCCACCTTTTCCAGTCCGATTACCAGAATTATGCCCACTGCAATCAGCAGCAACGCAACCGGCAGCGAACTGTCCATGGCGGGCAGGATGTTCCTTTGGGTCAGCGGAGCTGTGACCCCATGCTTGTCAATATAGGTGGTTAGTGTCTCTTTCCATGGCCATACCTTGTTCAGGGAACCGAACATGAAGCCTGTGAGTGCCGCCAGTGTCAACATCTCAAAATGCTTGAATAGCCATGAGAGCAGGTTCGCGAACGAAAGTATGCCGATGACCGCCCCTGCCAAAAAGACCAGAATCACTGTGATGTGGAGGGATGAGATGGCATCCATCATGTAGAAGTATGTTCCCAGCAGCAGAAGAATGAAGCTGCCTGAAATGCCGGGCAGGATCATGGCGCAGATGGCGACCGCTCCGCAGATGAAGATGTACCATAGGGCGTTGTTCTGGTTCAGAGGCGCGTTGCCGGGGGAGGTGATGAAAAAGGATATGACGGCAAACAGCACAAAGGCCAGCACAGTTTTCCAATCCCATTTCACCTTTTTCCCGATGAACAGCGTGGAGGCTATAATCAGGCCGAAAAAGAAGGCCCACACAAAGGTGGGGTAGGTGGCGATAAGCCATGTGATGAGTTTGGCCAGGGAGAGGAAGCTTGTGGCGATGCCCGCAATCAGACATACCAGGAAGGTTCCGTCGATGTTTTTCCAGCACTCCTTGATGTGTCCGGTGAAAAAAAGTTTCAGGTTGCTCCCGTTGATGCTTTTGATGGCATTGATCAAACGTTCGTAAATGCCTGTGATGAAGGCTATGGTGCCGCCGGAAACACCCGGGACCACATCGGAGGCGCCCATGGCGACCCCTTTCAGATAAACCATTAGAAATTGCTTCATATCAGTTGTTATATTTGATTTCGTTTAGGAATGAAAGCACTTCCGGATGGACTATCAGGTTCCTGTCCGTCTGAAGGAATTCCTGCAGTCCTCCCGGACTTTCAGCGTAAGCCATGTTGAGATAGAAACGTCCCATGGACTTGTCCTCCTTCCTGAGGTAGCAGTAGGCCAGCTGGTAGAGGAAACAGGGCTGGTCCATGACAGTCACCGCCTGTTCCAGCAGGGCGATGGCTTCGTCAAGTTCCCCTTCACCTATCAGGAAATGGGTGTAGGCGTTCCACGTCTTTTCATCATCGGGAAAGAGGTCGAGACATTTTTTGAAAAGCTCTCCGGCCTCCTCCGTCCGCATGTCCCGTTTCAGGTATTCTCCGGTCAGCAGCATGGCATCCAGATGGTCGGGCTGTATGCGCAGCACTTTCCCCATCTCCTGCACGGCCTCCGCGTACTGTTCGTTTTCTCCCAATGCCAAAGCCATCAGCAGGTGGCTGTAGAGGTTCATGTTGTCGGTGTCGATGGCTTTCTGGCTGAAACGCATGCAAACTGAAAGGTTGGAGCGGTCGTAGGCATACTGGGCAATCTGGTTGTACCAGCGCAGCCGCTCTTCACGGCTGGTGCGGCATAGCTCGAAGTATTGCTCCAGGGCCTTTTCGCCGCTTTGCAAAAAACCGGTCAGGATGTGGATTGCGGCGATTTCCGCCGTGGCTTCGGATTCTTCGCCGCAGATGGCCTGCATGTTCCTGAATGCCTCCGTCGCCTTGTAATACTGTCCGTCCTCCATGAGCGCCTTTCCGAGACAGAGCCAGTCCAGTGCGGAGAGAGGATCCTCCTCGGTGCGGGAGGTGAAAACTTCGATTGCGTAGGGCAGATACCCTTTTTCGTCGTGGATGTGCCTGAACAGATCGTTGAGGTCAGAAATGGGGGCGGTTTCGCGCCGGATTGCTTCAACCTTGGTGACTAACGCCACTACAATCCTGTCCCTGATGGCACTCATTTCCGATATGTCATTGTAGAAATTGGGATCCTGCATCACCTCCTCCCGTTCCGCTTTCGGCAGATCAAGAACCGCCTTGAATTTGGCGTCAGCCATGTCCCATTGTTGGAGGTCCATGTACAGCACCGCCTCCTCGTACAGAGTGATGCCGTCAACATCCGGATGCTCCGCGTCGGTTCTTCTAAGCAGGTTCAGGGCCGCATCCATCTTCTGGCGGGCGGAAAGCAGTCCGACGTGCCGGAGGATTAGCGGCACATTGTCAGGATACCGTTCAAGAGCGTTTGATATGGCCCTTTCCGCCATGTCCAGCTCATCCAGTGACATGTAGTGGTCTATGATGAAGATATATTCATCCTCGTCAAAAAAGGCATGACCGTCATGTTCCACCATCTGTTGGAAACGGCGGAGGCTGGCTTCAAGCTCCTCCTGCTCCTCCATATCTTCGGGGTCGGACCAATCGTCAAACATTATTCCATCTTTTTAAGTGGGAAGGCTCCGTTGGTCGTTACAAAGAACACGCGGCCGCTTTTTGTGACAACCAGCTCGCGGTTGCCGTACTGCACGGGCGCCATGGTGTCACCCACGGTGCTGTTTATGATGATTCTGCCCCTGTTCAGGTCAACGCTCTTGTTGAAAATCTCCAGTTGTCCATGCTGTGTGCAGTAGGTTGAGATGTGGGTGCCGTAATATGGTATTGGCGATTCCTTGTCGATGCAGAAGAATTTCACAATGGAGCTGTCCTTGACATCAGGGAGGTTCGGCCTCTCTTCCACAATGTAGAATGTGTTTTCGGTCAGGTAGCTGCGTATGTCAGCAGGAGTCATCTTCACGTCTACGGCCTCACTGTTCTGTTCCATGACAGCTTCCGGGAAGATGTTCTTTTGCAGAATGTACACACCGGCACCGGCAAGGTATCCGATAAGAGCGATCCATGATATGCGCTTCAGGTACCAGATGAAGTCGATTTTTTCCATACCCATGACCGCCACACCGGCTGCCGAACCGATTATCAGGATGCTGCCGCCAGTTCCGGCGCAATAGGCCAGCATCTCCCAGAAATAATGGTCCATCGGGAAGGAGTACATGCCCATGCTGGCTGCCACCAGCGGCACATTGTCGATGATGGAGGAGAATACGCCGATTAGCAGGTTGATGACGTAGTATTTGCCTGGATCCTGCATCGGCAGCTTGTCCAGGCTCTGTGACAGGGCTGTGAGGTGTCCGGCGGTGGCCAGTGCGCTTACCGCCATCAGGATGCCCAAGAAGAAAAGGATGCTGGTCACATCCACACGGGAGAGGATGGCGTTGATTGAATAATGGTTCGTGCCCCCATGCTCCACATTGCGGTGGATGAGTTCGGAGGTGACCCATAGGATGCCGAGCGCACCTAACATGCCCAGATAGGGTGGAAGGTGTGTCAGTGTCTTGAAGACCGGCACGCACATCAGCAGGCCGACACCCATGCAGAGGAAGAGCACGCTCTCCCAATGGGGCAGCACATATTCGGCATTCAGGTGTGTCTCCTCTGTCTCCGGACGCTCCACGTTACCTTTCAGGAAGAAGGACATGATTACCAACGGCAGCAAAATTGACGTCAGGCTGGCGAGGAAAGTCACCAGTATGATGTTGGTGGCTGAAACCTTGCCGGCGACCCAGAGCATGATGGTGGTGACATCTCCCATAGGAGACCATGCTCCGCCCGCATTGGCAGCCAGAATCACCATGCCGGCGAAATACCAGCGCTCCTTCTTGTTTCCGATAAGTTTGCGCAGCACTGCCACCATGACGATTGCGGTTGTCATGTTGTCCAGGATGGCCGACATGAAGAAGGCCAGCAGGCAGATGAGCCAGAGCAGCTTTACCTTTTTTGTGGTTTGAAGCTTGTCGGTGATGACCTTGAAACCTCCCATTGTGTCGATAAGCTCCACAATTGTCATCGCACCCAGCAGGAAGAAGATTATTTCGGCTGTCTCGCCCAAAGCGTGGACAAGTTCGCCATGCACCAGCCAGTCCAGATAGCTGCTTCCGGGGTTGTTGATCAGGAACTGGTGGAATGCTGTCGGGTCGGAAAGCACCGCCTTGCCGCCTACTGCCATGATGACCCATAGCACACAGGCCAGCAGCAGCGATGTGGCCGATTTGTTGATTTTGATGGGATGCTCGAGGGCAATCAGCAGGTACCCCAGCACAAAAAGGATGATCATTGATACAAACAGGTTCATGTCTAATCCGGTTTTAGTATTTAAAATTATTTATTTGTTTTCTATTCTGTCATTTCTATGTCGATGGGACGGGCATCCTTGGGTTTGAGCCTGAATTTCCAGCGCGGGTCGAAGACCTCGTCCCTTTTGTTACTGCATATCATTGTGTAGTTCTTTGTGTTCAGGTCAAGGTCGCCGAAAATGAAATAGACGTCCGTCTGGTTGTCAAGCTGGTAGTATATCCAAATCTCGTAAGGGTTGAGCCCGTCTTCGATCGGATGGTATTCGATGTCGCTCGGAGCCCCATATTTGAGGTAGTAGAAGCCCCTGTCGGTCTTGTATCCCTTGAACCGCAGGGTGGTGTAGTTGTTGTTCACCCTTTTGACATTGCCGTAGTATTGGTACCATGCGTCCCACGGATCAACAGGGTTCCGATTTACCCAGAAGTTGCGGAAAAAGTCAGCCAGTACCTCGTAGTCCTGTTCGTCCTTGGCTTTGCGGATGAAATCGATCTCCTCGTTTTTCGCAATCGGAACCAGATAGTCGATGAACTGTTTCAGCGTGTCGATCGGAAGGCTGGCCTGTTCCGGAGCCGGTGGGAGAGAGAGTGAGGGGTTGCTCCGTTGGAAAAAGAGGCTGTCATGCAGCAGCAGGGTCCCGTCCGGAGCGTAGAGCTTGTTGTGCAGGTAATAGTTTCCGGAAGGCAGGCTGTCAATTGGGATGGAGAGGAAATGGATGTGTTTGGCTGTCGGGTCGACCGGGGAGGCGCAGTAGAGGCCTTGGACAGCCTCCTGCCCATGTTCCGTTGTGATGCTCGACTCGATCTGTCCGGCGGAGCCTTTCCGAAACACCTTGTCGGTGTTGTAGACCTCCCACATGAAGGTGATTGTGTCCACCTGTGAGGGGTAGAACTGTGAGAAATAGGGGATCAGGCTGATGCCGTTTTTTGAGAATATGCTGTTGGCCTTCCCTTCCGAATAGGCGCCGACCAGTTGCAGGCTGGAGGCGCAAACCCTGTTCCGGTCAAAGCTCATGTCGATGACGGTGTGGTGGCAGATCGGGTTCCCGTTGCTGTCGTTTTCGTCCCGCAGACAAAGGTAGAGCTCATATTTTCCGGCAGGCAGCGGAATCCGTGAAAGGTTATAATTGTTGTTTTTGCTGTCCGCATGATTGTCCGGATAGGCGGCGGTGAGGAAATGGAATGTCCTGTCCATTATGAATGCGCTCCCGTCTGTCGCCTTTATGGTCAGGTCGGCACGGACAATTCCCTGGAATTTGCCATCGGCAACCTTCTTGTAATGCAGACCGTCCCCATAAATAAGATATTGGAGCTCCAGATAGCTGGTGTCATCCGGAAGGTGGAAAGACATGCAGTTGAGGTTCGCACGGAAACGGCCTGTCTGTGCCGTGCAAACGGTTGCGCCGAGCATGCCGAGCAGCAGCAGATGTGTCAAAAGTATGTTCTTTGTTATTCTCATGGTTGTTAAAATATTTTGTTTTCAAACAGAAGATATCCGAAACTTATGTTGAGCAGGGTTTCCATCACGCTGTTGCCGCTTTGTGGGTAAAGGGAGAGCGACAGTGCGATGGGTCCCCGTTTTGTCGGGTAGGCCACTGCGGCATAAAGCAGCAGGGAGAATTCCTCCAACAGGATTTTCTGCTGCTTTGCGGTGTTGTCGGCGTTCTCGTCCACTTTGCAGAAGGGCTGGAAATAGTAGGCGTCCATACGGATTTGGAACTGCTTGTAGATGGTGAACACGTTGTTTACGCCGACAGCGGCGAAATTGGGGTTGCGGAACTGTGGCAGATATGAGATGTCGCTCTCCGGAGTTGGTGCGAATGTGTTTGAATGCAGGTTCGTGGAGGTGAAGGAGGCGAACATCGGCTGGTTTGAGAGGGCTATATGCGCATATAGCCCCAACCGGTAATGGTCAATCATTTTCAGGGTGGAGGAGAGCTTTCCGTTTACGGTGAACCATGAGTGGGTGTTGCCCAGCACAATGGGGGTGAGGGATGTGTTCCCGGGCAGGTTGGTCTCCGAGCCGGTCTGGTAGGCGACCTCCACCTGGATGTGCGTCCCTTGTGTGGAGAAATACATGAAGTCGGTGGTGTTGTATTCGTATACGGCATTGAACTTGTAGCCTCTGAATATGTTGATGTCGCTGGTGTCGAAGGCGGAGATGTTCCGGTTCTGGAAATAGCTGTTGTTCTCACGGAAGAGTGTGAAACCGGTCTTCCATTGCGATTTCTGTCCGATAGGGAAGGCGAGCGTGTAATGGAAAAAGGTGTTTTTCTCCACCAGGTAATAGGTCGTCTCCTCTCCGATGAACTTCAGCCTGTTTGTTGCATCGAAATGGTTCCACCTCTGTGTGCCGAACTTGACCAGCTGGTAGAAGGGAGGCTGCTGGAAATAGTCGAGCCGGAGCAGACCCACCACGGCGTTGTAGTAGCGTCCGAAATAGGCGTCCACGCCGGTGCTTATGGACTGCAGCCCGAGTGTCTGGTACATCAGCTGGGTGTAGAGTGTGGTGTAGGTTCCTGTCGATATGTGTCCGCCGAACTTGAAGCTGAAAGGTTTTTTCTTTTTGATGTCCAGCATGACGGAATAGTTCTGCTTGAGCGTGTCGTAGGCGATGTGGGGGTAGATGCTTTCGATTTTCTCCTCCAGCATCAGTTTGGAATAGCGTTTTTTGAATTCTCCGATGGAGATGACCTCATCATCCTTCAGCAGGATGGGACGGATGATTTTCTCCTGATAGGGGGAGAGCCCGTTTATTTTAAGTCCGCCAATACAGAGGACAGGAATGCTGTTGTTGAAGGCCTCCCTCTTCTCCGTGACATTTTTCGGCGGGTTTTCACGGCTGACATCCTTCCGTATGCTGTCAATGAATTGTAATGCGTATCTGTAGCCGACATCAATGAGGGAAACTCCGTTTGCGAAGTCCGTAACCCCCAGATCGTTCGGGACGGGCGGCTTCAGGATTATGCCTTTGCCGTTCATGGTGGCCTCCGTCCGGTTTGGCTCGGTGATCATGCTGGAAATTATGGAGATGAGATCCTCTTCGGTCGGGTTGGATGAGAACATCTGGGAGGCGATAACGCCGATGGTGTAGTCCGGATGGAAGTCCTCCTCCATAATGTGTGTCGGGAAATTGTTCATCATGCCACCGTCATACAGGATGCAGCTGTCGAGGACAAGTGGTTTGAAGACAAACGGGAAACTCATTGATGCACGGACTGCGTCCTTAAGTGGTCCGCTGCGGAAAACCACCTCCTTGCGCTGTCCTATGTCGGTCGCGTTGCAGCGGAAAGGTACCATGAGCCGGTTGAAATCCCCGCCGGACACCGCGTCCGCCGCCCCCATTATCTCCACAAAGGCCAGGTCCATCTGTTTCGGTGAGATGAAGTTGGTGGGGATTGTGGGGGTGAACAGGGACGAGTCAAGCGAAAAGTTAATCTGAAGCCAGGTGGAGTTTGGCTGGGATTTCTTGAAAAAATACATGTACCGGCTGTCAACCTCCCCGTTCATCCAAAGGCTGATTTCATCCGAACGGAAAATCGCCTCCATCTCCTCCGTGGTGTAGCCTGCGGCGTACAACCCTCCGATAATGGAGCCCATTGAGGTTCCGGCAATGTAGTCGATAGGTATGCCCTTCTCCTCCAATGCCCGTATGACACCGATATGCACCAGCCCCTTCGCGCCGCCGCCGCTGAGCACCAGCCCGACACTTTGGGCCGCGGACAGCTTCGGAAGCAGAATGATCAGGAACAATACCAGTGTTTTTCTCATGACATCAATGTTACATGTTAATACAGTGGACAATTGTGCATGCTACGATGGCGGCGGTCTCCGTCCGGAGACGGCTGTTTCCGAGCGAGACGGTCTGGAACCCATGCTGTTTTGCCAAACCGACCTCTTCGGGGCTGAAGTCACCTTCCGGTCCGATCAGCACAATGACATCGCCTCCGGGCTTGCAGGCCTGCTTCAGAGGGAGGGAGTCCCCGTCGCTGCCGCACCATGCGATGAAGCGTTGGCTTCCTTCATGCTGTTGCCTGATGAAATCGGCCGCTGTCACTTTCGGGTGAAATAGCGGCAGCCGGAAATGGAGCGACTGCTTCATTGCCGAAACCATCAGCCGTTCAATCCGGTCCGCCTTGACTGATGTCCGTTCAGAATGTTCGCACTGCAGACAGCTGATCTCCGTGACACCGATCTCTACCGCCTTCTCCACAAACCATTCATATCGGTCCGGATTTTTTGTCGGGGCGACGGCCAGATGCAGACGGAACGGAAATGGTTCGGGCATCTCCATAACATTTTTGATGGAGAAGGGGCAGCATTTGTCCTGATGGTCAAGCAGCACGGCGGTGTAGAGCCGTCCGCATCCGTCCGTGACCTGCATGGTGTCGCCGGTGCGGAGCCTCAGGGAGCGCAGGCAGTGTCTTGCCTCCGCTTCCGGCAGCGTGCCGTATTGCCCTTCAATTTCCGTTGAGTAAAATAGCTGCATGGTCAGAATTTGATGCCAAGGTTTTCAGAGAAATCGCAATGGTGGTACTTGGGGTTGATCTCAACATGGGTCAGCCTTATCTTTCGTGTCGCCCATTTGACGAGCGCCTTCTGTTTCTGCGCCTCAAGCGCGGCGTTCTTCACCTTCTCGTAGTCATCGGTCAGGTTGATGACATGTTCGGGGTGGATTTTCCTGATGAAAATGAGCCGGTAGGCCTGGTTGCCCTCCTCAGTGACGAAAGGTACGGCATCCGAACATTCGCCCTCCTTCAGCCGGCGTATTGTGTACATGGCGGTCTGGTTCAGCTGCTCCTCGGTCCATGTGGATGATGCCGTGTATGGGTTGATGAGCGTTCCGCCGCTCATCTTGTTCGGGTCGTCCGAAAAGGTCCGGGCCGCGCTGTCAAAGCTCCAGCCGCCATTGCGAACCAATTGGGCTACGCTGTCCAGAAAGTGCTGCGTGCGGACCATTGAATCCACGGATGGTTTTGGTTTCAGCAGGATGTGCGCCACGTTGGCCTGGTCGCCGCGCCGCTCTATCATGCGGATGATGTGCAGCCCAGCCCTCGTCTCGACAATAGGGGAGATTTCGCCCGGTTTCAGGTCAAATGCCACCTGCTCGAATTCCGGATACAGCTCCCCGCGGTTCACAAAACCAAGTTCACCCCCCTTGGAGGCACTGCCGGGGTCCTCGGAATAGAGCCGTGCAAAGGTTGAGAAATTCTCCCCCTTCAGAATACGGTTGCGGTAGCCGGTCAGCCGCTCCTTTATGGCCTCCTTTTCAATTTCGCTGACCGTCGGCACTTTTGTGATGACGGCAATTTCGTATTCCACCGGCAGGGTGGGCAGGCTGTCTGCCGGAATCTGCCGGTAATACTCCCGCACATCCTGGTATGTGACGTTGATGCCGGAGGTGAGGCTCTGCTGCATCTGGTTGACCATGTAGTCGTCCCTGACCACCTGACGGGCGTCCTTCTTTATTTCCGATATGCTTTTTCCGTATGCCTCCTCCAGCCGTTTGACGCTGCCGGCCCTCGCAACCTGCATCCGGATGCTGCTTTCGATCCGTTGGGTAATCTGCTCTTCCGAAATTTCAACACTGTCAAGCTTGGCCTGGTCTATCAGCAGCTTTTGGAAAATGAGCTGCTCCAATATCCGGCATCGCAGCTCCTCCTCATCTTCCAGATTGTATATTCCGGATTGGTATTTGTAGCTTTGTATGGCATATTCCAGGTCGTATTTGGTGATAATCTGCCCCGCGACCGAGGCGATTATCTCGTCAATGACCGTCTGCGCGGGCAGTAGGGCGCTTAAGCCCATCAGGCAGCCGACAAGCAGCGCCTTCTTTATGTTACAGTTTGATTTCATATTGGATTTCATGTTCTTTGCGTGCCTTTTCGATGTTTTTTCTGCGTATTTCCTTTCTAAGTTCCACCCTCCTGACATCCAGCAGCCTGTTGCGGATGGTCTCCCTTTCGTTCTCAATCGGGGAATAGGTCTCGTTGATCTTGTAGTCGGAGAAATATACCAGATACACAGAATTGCTGTCTGTTATTTCAGCGCTTTTGTTGCGTTGCAGGAACTGCTCCTGGTTGTTGGTGCTGATCGGAATCTCCTTGAGAATGTCGTCAAACACGACCCAGTTGGATTCCAGATACATGTTTTCCGCCGATTCGTAGCAGATTTTCTCCAGTCTCTCCTGTTCGGCCTTGGTGCGGCTGAGGCCTTTGTCGAGCAGTGCGCGGACAGTTTCCGTCTGCGAGAAGCCTATCGGAAACTTGGCGTAGTTCATGCGGACTATGGTCTTGTGTATTTCAAAGTCATCCTTGTGCTCCTGATAGTATTGCAGGATTTCCTCCTCCGTCACGTTCCTGTCCAGCAGCTTCTCCACCTCCTTGTTTTCGTATGCGTCGACAAGCAGGGTTTCGTAATAGTCCTTCAGCTCGCGGTCGAAGTTCCGCTCCTGCCGGTTAAGGGCGGCTTTGGCGGCATGGACCATCACCTGCTTCTCCACCCATTCCGTCACACATTCCGGACGTATTTCCACCTCTTCCGAATCCTTATTGAAATCGGCCTGCATCCATTGGATGTCTGCCATGCTGAGTGTGGCGTTGTAGGCGCGTGCCACAATCCTGTCTTCCGGACGCGAGCAGGCGGCCAGGATTATCAGTATAGCGCACAGTATCGGAAGAGTGTGTCTCATGATGCTTATCTTATAAGGGACAGCAGGGCGTTGTAGTCAATGAAAATGTCGTTGTCCTTGTGCAGCTGCTCCACCCATTCCTTTTCCAACTGGTTCTGGTATTGGGTGATGATGATTCCGCGCACCTCCTCTAAAGGTTTGGGCGATGGCAGCATCTTGGTCAGCGTTGTGTAGCGGAATTCGCTTTCGTTTGTAACCACGGCGCTGCCTTCGCGCATCAGGATCTCCCACGGGCAGGCGAGTTCAAGCTCCTTGTTTTCCCCTTTCTGGAAAATCTGTTCCCTTGCGGTGATGATGCGTCCCTTTTTTGCGAATTTTTTGGATATTGTCTCCAAGTCTTCACCCTTGTCCATAAGTTTGCAGAAGCTCTTGAAAGCTTTTGCGTCCTCCATGGTATAGCTGACAGTATGCGCCCGTTCGGGGTACATGTACTGCCCCTTGACTTTCTCATAGAATTGTGCGAGTCCGGCGCTGTCGGTCTCGGAACGTCCCCATACCTTGCGCTCGCTCAGTTCGTAAAGCAGAATGCCGTCCTCGTACTCCTGCATAAGTGTGGCGAATTCCGGATATTTCTTCTCCAGATTTGCCTCCTCGTAGTCCAGGATGCAGCGGCGGACAAAGAGCGGATATGCATAATTGATCAGCTCCTCGACACCGATTTTCCTCATTCCGTCGAACTGGTTCTTCTCGATATAGGCGGCAAAGTCGGACTGGTGTACGGTCTGGTCGGCGAAGGTGAACATCACCTTGTCGCCGGTGAATGATTCCTTTT
>JAEEGG010021013.1_pt1 | contig 12999 bp, 12 predicted proteins | sample 9134161 | NCBI WGS metagenome assembly JAEEGG01 (sample SAMN16246543, study PRJNA631951) | gut metagenome | biome: gut microbiome; feature: rumen; material: CR-attached | host: Bos | place: Iran: Karaj | collected 2018-10
AACACCCACGCCGCCCAGTTCTCCCTGTTCGGCGGCTGGACCCCCAGCAAGCTGCTCTACCCGCATAACCGCGGCCTCTACCGGGAACAGGGCCAGTACCTCTATGTCAACATCGGCCTCGGCGAAACCATCTTTCCCGCCCGCCTCGGCGCCGTCCCGGAAATTACGGTGATCGTCTTACGAAGAATAAACTAGGAACTATGCCCGTTGAGAAGAAAGTATCCAGCAGACTAAGGATCCTTGATAATTTGTTTAGGAGGCAAGTAGGCGTTTCTTATAGGCAGATACAGGAGATTCTCGCTGCCGAAGGGTATGCCGTGTCTGTCAGGACCATCCAAAATGACATTGACGTTCTCAAGAAGGATTATGGAGCGACATTCAGAGAGGGCCGTTCCGGCCATCAGATTCTGTTAAGATATCAGGATATTACTAAATCAGCCTTGGCTTCCGATGCTTCGAAAACCTTGATAAACGAAGCGCGGGAGAAATTGGAAAAGGAATTGTTCTCCCCCCATCTTCTTTTTGCCGCGTCTATGCTGGAGCATTTGGCCGAAGGTAATCCTGTGCGACAGTTCATCGATGCAGTGGATTTTGATTATAACGGAGACTTGACCGGAATCGAATACTTCCCGGATCTTCTTCGGGCCATTATCAACCGCACCTGTATATCGTATACTTATAAGCCTTTCAATGCCGACCCTCTTTCGGTCACGGTGTCTCCCATTCTCTTGAAGAATTATAACCAGCGTTGGTATCTCATCTGTATGTCGATGGTCGATGGGCGGTATTACATTAATGCTCTTGACCGGATTCAGGAAATAGTGTTTGCTGATGACATACCATTCAAGGAGCCGGATTATGATTATGTCCGCGACTGCCTTGCGCACACGTTTGGGGTGGGAAAAGCGTTCACTGATGATATTCCGACTGAGCAAGTCGTACTGAAGGTCTCTTCAAAGTATTACCCATATTTGGAGACAAAACCATTCCCGGAACAAGAGGCGCGTAAGGAGGGCGAGTACTATATTGTGTCTTTTAAGCTGAAAATCAATAAAGAATTGAAAAACAGGATTTTGGCTTTAGGACCGGAAGCTGAAGTACTTGCGCCGATAGCCCTTCGAGATGATATATCGCTGATAATCAATACAATGAGAGATAGTTACGCCAAAATAACGAAATAAAACTTCGTTGTTTTGTGTTTTTTTGTTGGCCATCTCAGAATATTGTCATATCTTTGCCGCGGCATTCGGGGGAAATCCGGTGCTGCTGAGTTCTTTTACGTACTGTGGTAAATTCAAGGACGAGACTCCTTAAAAAAAAACAGTTTGTCGTTTTGCCAACACCATCTGGCTGCGACACGGCCCACAAGGGTGGATTACCGGGAATGATGGTAAGTCTCATTATAACTCTTTTTATATGAAAAAGTCATATAAATCCGGAGTCCTTGGAGCAGCCTCAGTAAAAAGCGCTTCAGCAGTTGAGTCCACCCAGTGGACCAAGTATCATACACCTGGTGCCCACGGCTTTGCGGCCGAGGATGCCAATGCCCTGCACGACAAACTCTGCGGGAAAAGCGTGGACAAAGTTGGGCTCAACAACGAGCTCAACGGAGCGGATCGCATCGTCAACGGAACTCCCGTCCAGACGAAGTATTACCAGTCGGCATACGATTCGGTCAATGCTGCCTTCGACCTGGAGAACATCTATCGCTATCCCGGTCAGAAACTCGAAGTTCCCAAGGATCAGTACGAGGAGGCGGTAAAGCATCTCGAAGCCAAAATTCGGGATGGTCGAGTCCCGGGTGTAACCGATCCGGCCGAGGCCAAGAGTATGCTGGTGCAGGGGAACTGTACCTACAAGCAGGCTGTTCGCATCGCCAAAGCGGGCAACCTGGATTCCATCTGGTTCGACGTAAAAAACCAGGCGGTTGCCTGCGGGTTTGCCGCAGGGCTCTCTTTCGTTATTTCCTATGCATTCGGCCGTTTTTCCGGCCAAGACTGCAAAGCGGCACTGAAGTCTTCCGTCCAGCAGGCGATTAAGGCCGGGGCGCTGACGATTACGGCCGGCGTCGCTACGCAGCAGTTTCTTCGTACGCAGACTGGAAGAAACGCTGCCGCAGCGGCCACCAAAGTGGCTTCCAAAGCAGTGGATTCCGTCTGCCGGACAAAACTGGGCGCCGAACTTGTCCGCAAGATGATGTCCGCAATGCTTGGAAAGACTGTCACCCAGTCGGCAGCAAGGAATGCTTGCATCAAGATGGTACGGTCGAACTTCTTCACGGGAGCTGCGATGACCCTCGTTTCTACCGTCCCGGATGTTGTTAAAGCATGCTGCGGAAAGCGCTCCTGGAAGCAGGTTGGCAAAAACGCCGTTGTCAATACGGCTGGGCTCGGCGGTGGAACTGCCGGATATTGGGCCGGTGCGGCGGTCGGGACAGCTATCTGCCCGGGTATCGGGACCGTTATAGGCGGCGTTATCGGCGGATTGGGCGGAGGTATGCTAACCTCGTGGGGGAGCAAAAAGGCACTGGACTGCATCATCGAGGATGATTCCGTCCGTTGCACCAATTGTCTCGAGGAGACGATTGTGTCCCTTTGCGAAGCTCACGATACTACGAAAGAGAAATTGGAGACCATCCTCAAAAGGATGAAGTCCCAAAACGTCCTTTCGGAGAAGTTCTTCTGCCGAATGTACAAAGCTGGCGGCAAAGGTCGGAATTATCCGGCCATGGCTGCATTCGTAAGAGTGGAAATTGAACCCTACTTCGCTTAGGTAGATTCCACAGATTTTGTTTAACCCTTAATCCGTTTGCGATTATGATCATTTGCCCTTCGCCCTCCAGCGTAATCCGTGTGATTATCATCATTGTCCGCTCCATGCTCTATCTGTAGGTGAGGCCATGATGTGTCAGGAGCGGAAATAGCCTAAAAGGTTCAGGCCCGCGGCCTGTGAAGAACCATAGTTTTACTAATAATGTCTGATTCGCTATGAAGAAGGTCATTATCATCGCGATTGTTACGGCAATTACTAACATCGTTGTGGAGTGGGTCAAAAACTGGTGACAGTTACGTTCGCCCCTAATGAGTTATTGTCCAAGTGTCAAAGGAATTTGACACTTGGACAATATAGTAGGTATCAGCAGTGGCATGGTAGGAGGATGCATTGCTCCCTCCGATACGTGTTGCCAGCGATGTTATCAATCAAAAAGGGATGATAGTTACCCCCTTTTGAATTAAGAAGTCCTCGGATGATATTTAGTCATGAAGCCATAGTACCACTTCATTGCGAGAAAGAAAGCCGGATAGATCGATTTTTGAAGCAGTATATTATACTCAAGGGATGCCTCATCTTTCCGCAGATAGGTCGGATCATCTTTGAGGAAATGACTATTATTGTTAGTGATATTGCCAAGAAAATCAAGGACATATTTTATCTCTTTGCTGCATTTTTCATTAGGGAAGAGCGGCCTGTCATAGAGAATAACCTTTTTCCCTTTTTCGTTTTCATATTCCTCGCAGCGATTTGTTATATAGTCCAGACGGTTGTTGAAAGAAGACTTTTCTCCATCACCGGTTATGATGTCGCCATAATCCACCATCTTTTGAAGCATACCCTCCATAATCTTTCTCATATTATTGTATGGAATAGCTTCTGACTTCTCAAGAAGATAATCCTCCAACAACGCATTCATTGCAAGTTTGAGGTCTGAATCTAAATAACCTTCATGCAGGAGAGCAAGACACTCTTCATGCCCTTTGTAATAATTTAACTTACTATCGAGATCCTCTTTAATTTTAGTGAATAGAGGCTGAACACCAAGAGCTTTACTGAAACATCTGCCTAAATCCATTAATGGCCCAATAGTGATTTCAAATACTGGATCATCAGGGTTGGCAGAGTAAACATATTCAAGAAGTCCGGGATACTTATCAGCAAGCGCTTTTGCCGCACCCAAAACGCGGACATTGAAAGAGTCCTTGTGATCCAATCCATGAAGATCGAAGATGACGGCATCAAAAGTGCCGAATACATCCTTATTTGCTTCAAACTGTTCGTAACTTGAGGCGAAGGATACTTTCATATCATAATCTGCAGCCAGCAAGGCATCATCGAGAAGCGCGCTCCGTTCTAAGTTGATCTGCTTCTCTTCGGGGCTACTGGGGGCTTCAATCATGGGGACGAAATCATTATCCAACCATAAGATTTTGTATTTTTTTTCCATCATTTGGGTATTTTAATTATGTGACATACAGAATAATCGTCTGCGGAGGCTGTCTTGAACTCAAGGTCTCCTCCCATCGCTCTCATATGTTCCCTCGCCGAATGCATTCCTATCCCATTGTGCTTCTTTTCTCCATAGCAATAGCCGTATTCAAATATATTATTCAGCGAGCCTTCGAATTTCTCGCCATTGTTCGATATAGAGATTACACAAAAGGCTTTATCTTGAGAGATTTTCACCATGACTTTTTTCTCCCAGATGTGCTTGTTTAAAAAGGATTTCGTGCTGAATGCGTGATTAACTATATTCTCTTTAAGATTGAGTAGGACTCTGTCGACAAAGACTTTTCGATCACCAATAACTTCGATGCCAGAAACTTCATACTCATGCTGGTAGTTGATATCAGCTTCAATATCGTCAAGAACTTCCTGGAGGGCAATCAGCAAATTAAATGATTGGTAAATCTTTTGTTTTTCAGAGCCACTTTCTAAAGGGCTCTCCAACGTCATAAGGTCTGCGTATACCTCATCTGCCAAAGTAACAGATCTGATGAATTTCTTCTTGGCATTATAACCCGCATTGTTGTCCGAGAAATAATAGCTTTTCTGGTAACAATCATCATAGAATGCAACAATCCGTTTAGCTTGAGGAATGATTTCGGTAGTGACTTTTTTGATGGTAGCACGCATCTGTTTGAGTTGGTCGGTTTCCGAGTCATTCACATTTCTCCATTTGCTGGCAAAAACCATCATGATGTCTTCAGCCAATCGTTGAATGGTCGCATTCTCGCTTCCTTGCTCCTGTAAGTATAAATCAGTAGCTGCGTCCTTTCTATTGATAGCGTCGATAGGATCTTTTACAATGGCTCTCACACGCATGACAACATCATGCTTGTTCATCTCGATTTTTTTGAGAAGTTCTTGATAATCTGACATAGCCTATTATTATTCATCGATGTAGATAGCTTCATTAGAAATCTTCCCTAACAACTTAGCCTTGGAAACAGCATCGAATAGCGCTTCCTTAGGAAATTTGTCACTGGCGAAATCTTTTGGGCTCAGCTTGAATTGATAACAAGATACTCCAGCTTCCAGAAAACTAGTCTCTTTGATGATTTCTGAAAGACTTTGGCTCCAACGAGACAGTTTATATCTTGGAACTTTAAGTTTGTTGATATTTGCCTCAACTTCTTTGATTGCTTTTGTGTTCTTAGATCGAGAGAGAACAGTTGTTGTAATAACAGATACCCCGGCAATACCCCATCCGATTGGGCCAAGTGCAGCCAATAAAGCTGATCCACCAGCGATACCGGCTCCGCCAGCCGCCAAAGCACCTCCACCCAACCACGCGAGTGCAGCGTTGGTCGCAGCGACCCCGCCTAAAGCACTGATTGCCGCTCCTGTGCTTGCCGTTCCAAATGTCGTTGCTATCGCCATTGCGGCGCTTGGTCCCAAAGTCGCTGTTAGACCACCGGCCAAAGCTCCGGCGGTTCCGGCGACTCCTGCGGCAGCACTACCTTTATTCTTTTTACTATCCACATTCTGCATCCCGAATTGCTGGTCTTCCCAAGTGGCAGCATTTCTGATGTTGCCAGTATATGAATACGCCCTTTTAATTCCACGGCTGATAACCTCCGGACAATTAGGTAGTTTTTCGATGTAATGCTGAAGCTCCTGAATCAATCTTATATCATCTTTGCGATGCTTATAAAGTGTTTCAGCTTTTTTGGTGACAGTGCCTTCAAGAGCTTTTATCTCTTTCCAAAGGCGCTCAAGCTCGTCTGTTTTATCTTGAAGCGCCTGCCCTTTGGTCAAAGGGTTCAATATTGTATTTATAATTCCCATAACAATTCAAATACTCAATCCATCTTAAATCATCATCTCATTTCGAAGTGCACAAAACCTATGTGTTAGGATCCAAACAAGGGTGCGAATAATTTCACGAAAAAGGATTTGGAGAAATAATCATAAGCAAAACAAAAGTAAAATTAAAGTTTACGTGGTCTTCCCATATCCGAACACAAAGGTATAGTGAAAGTACTTAGCAAATATGAAAGTTTATTTCATACTCTATGTGATCAGTATCTACCGCTTGCATACTCCAGTTTCGCTTTTATCCGTTCTCTCAGCATCTGAGGTGAGAGAACCTCCATATCAGGTCCATAACTGAGAATCAAAGCTTCCAACTCCTTATTTATACGAATTCCAGGCAACCGAAGTATTGATGTCCCTTTGTCATTGTTTTCACTTTCAATTTCTTGCCAGGGTAATATGGGCTTTGTCTCAATATAAGGGACACGAGACTTTGCGATCCTAATAATGACATCTTTAATGGGAGTTTGGGGGTCGTCAACATCATTGAATGCTCCGGAAATGCCAACTAGATTACTTAAAGCAGAATCGATAAATGCCCAATCAGCTTCTTCATACTTCAAAGCTGGTACTTTCTTTATCCCCTCTTCAACGATTCTATCCAGTGCATAGGTCTGTAACCGTCCAGACTCATAATCTTTAGCTATTAGAAACCAACGGTCATTAAATTGTTTTAGAAGATATGGAAACACATATTTTAACTGAATATCCGCTTTGAAAGGATGATAGTAGAAGCCCAAAGCATACTTGTTCATACATGCTTCCAGAAAAGAAGAGAACAACTCTCCGCCGTTGAGAGAGAGATTATTCTGAAATTCAACATGGCGACCAAAATCTTCGTACTTGTCGATATTTATAAGCCCATCTAGAATATAAATAATCCACTGATAATGAGGTATGTCATCATGTATGCGTAATTTATCGACAATCTTCGAGATCGTACTTTTCTCCTTAAGGGAAAGATGATCGGAAAAAACAGAATTATTTATATCGACATATCGGAAAAGACGTTCTCGCCCGCGTTTCAGATTTGGCTCGAATTCAGCACAATACTCTTTAGTGAAAACAACTATGTCATTCTGAATAGTGCGTTTGTCAACTTGAATGCCATTTTCCTCCAAGGTTATTATCAATTCAAGATAAGTCATCCCCTCTGTGTACCTAAAACATTTGTCTAGGATTTTATGTCTCTGAATGACTTGTTTATCTACTGGCATAATGTCAAAGAGTCATTAAGGGGTTGCGCGTATGTCTATAAGGGGTTAACAAATAACGGTATATCATGATGGACAGCAGTAATCGCGCAGAACATCTTCTGTGATTTGGTGAAATGGAGAAGGTCTCTTATGTCACAAATGAGAGCATCTACAATCTCTTGAATGATTTCGAACTAAGGCCTGGAGGAGTTATTGCGCCATTTTGATACAGTGGTTGGGTCTTTGTCAATACTATCAGCCAACCTTTTGCTGGTCCTGTGCTTCTCTTCGAGAACAATCTTGATGCGATCGATTTCTTTTCCCATTTTGCATGGTGTTTTTATGTCGTCCACTAAGATAATGAAAAAAATTCAATTTTATTATTCTTGTTCGTTTTCGGAGAAATCGTGGCTCCCTTGCCGAGAAGGACCCTATTGGCATTAATGCTTTGCTATCTGCCTGATATTGTATGAATTCGCTGGAACGGCACCAAATATCATTATAAAGATAGGTTCGAGAAGTCAATGGAAGGATTATCCGATGGTGGCGCCATTGATTTACTTATCCAAAAGCATTGTAAATAAGTGAGTTTTCCTGCCTTAGGTTATGGCTTTGGTTCCCAGGTCCTGCTGCCGGATTCTGGCAGAAGTGTGCATTATCTTTGCGGCAATAACCATTAAGATAACATTTATTATGAATCCATTGTGTTTATCATCCCTCCGTCGGCTATAGTTGGGACTATTGGTATAAGGTAATTATGAAATAAATCTGAAGCAATATGGCTTTTTATAAATGTCCAAACTGCAAGGCCGTTTTCTCGGTCGATATCTTTATCGATCCGCTTCCGGTCAAAGAATCGGATTATCCGCCAATGCCGTGTCCGAATTGTGGCCTTTTGTGCAGGGGCGCATCATTTACCGAATACATATTCGGCAAGAAGATTAAGAAGAAATAATACCTGCCAGATACACTGCCGGATTCTGGCAGAGGGGTGCGTTATCTTTGTGGACAAAACCATAAAGATTACGTTTGTTATGAAACCCATTGTACTTATCATCTCATCCCTGGTTGTGCTGACGCTGGGGATGAGTGTTTGGATTATTGTCGGCCTTAACAGATCATATTCTGCCTCGGAAATGCGCGAGGTCCATTCGGAGATCTCCAGGATGTCCTCGTCGGAGGCGTTGCAGGCTTTTGAGCAGGGCGGGATATCCGAGGGCCTGCTGGCCAAGGTGCTGGGATGTTCCCGATTCACCATCCGGCGGCTCCGCAGCGGAGAATCTGCACCGACACCCGCGATGGACGCGACCATCCTCGGCCTGTATTCGAACTACCTCTTGCTGGGGAAGTCGAAACTCTTGTTCCGGTGCTGGTTCTTCTCGGGTTACGACCCGTATTACTGCTACCCGGATCCGCTTCGGGAAACAGCAAAAAGCTGAGTCAGCGCCGCCGGGGTGCGTTTTTTGATAGGGTAGTGAGCCATGAAGACATTCTTGCAAGGGGTTCTCCTCGCCCTGGCGCTGCTCGCCGGGGCACACCGCATCTCCAGCGTGGAGCTGCGCGGCAGCTGGGTTTATCTGTACGACGAATCGGGCAAACAGTACAAGACGCTGAGTGCCTCGACGGTCGGGGAGGTCAAGGGGTACAGTGCGACCTTCTTCGTCTCCCGGCGGGGGGAGTGGATCTATCTGTTCGACAGCGAAGGCAAGCACTACAAGACGATGAGCGTCTCGACGGTGGGCGAGGTCACCGGCGTGGCCGGCGAGACCTTCACCTCCCGCAAAGGCTCCTGGATCTACACCTGGGATAAGGACGGCAAAAGAATCAACACCCGCCCCGCAAGATAGCCCTACAGCAAAAAGAACAACGCGACGCCGGTCATGCTGACAATCACGCCGAGGATTTCCTTCGGGGTGACTTTCTGCTTGTAGATCAGCGCGTAAGGCAGGATGATGAGCACCGGGGTGAGGGCCATCAGGGTGGAGGCGATGCCGGCGCGGGCGTACTGCACGGCCATCAGCGAGAGGGACACGCCGATGAAGGGCCCGAAGAGGGTGGTGAGGGCGGTGAACTTCATCCCGGCGCGGTCCTTCAGCGCGGCGCGCAATTGCGGCAGGGTGCCGCCGAGGGCCATCAGGACGAAGAACCCCACCATCCCCGTGAGCGAACGGATCATCGTGGAAGCGAAGGGCATCGCCCAGTCGAAGGCCGCAGGCGCATCGGCGGGCAGGGCCTCGGCATAGTGTTGCATGCCGATCTTGCTGAGCACCAGGCCCACGCCCTGGCCCATTCCGGCGCCGATGCCGAGCAGCACGCCCTTGAGCGGGAGACGCAGCGAAAGGCTGTGTTTCTCGCCCGAGCGGCTCAGGATAGAAATGGCGATACCTGTGAGGGTGACGGCCATCGCCAGCCAGGACTTCCAGGAGAGGGTCTCGCCGAGCAGCGCCCAGCCCGCGAGGGCGGCGAAGGGCGGGGCGAGGGTCATGAAGAGCTGTCCGAAGCGGGCGCCGATCACGATGTAGGAATTGAACAGGCAGAAGTCCCCGAAGACATAGCCTACCAGGGCGGAGAGCGCCATCCAGAGCCAGGTGGAGCCGTCGGCGTAGGCCGGCCAGGGGTGTCCGATGACGACCCAGAGCAGCCCTGCGAGCAGGATGCCGGAGAAGACCATTCGGAAGAAGTTGGCGCTCATCGCACCGATGCGGCGGCTGGCCTCATTGGCGAACAGCGCGGTGGCCGTCCACAGGACAGCGACGAGCAGTGAAATAATTTCTCCCAGATATTGCATACAATACTAACGGAACCGCCGTCAAAATTACAAAAAATATGAGTATATTTGTTGAACTGACTGAAATCTAAAGCAAAATAGTAAACTATGTCCCTCGTAATGATCATTGAACTGCTGATCGTGCTGGCCGCCCTCTATGTCGGTTCCCGCTACGGCAGTCTCGCGCTCGGCGCCATTTCGGGTATCGGTCTCGCAATCCTCGTGTTCGGATTCGGGCTCAAGCCCGGCACCCCTCCGACCGATGTCATCTACATCATCATCGCCGCCGTGACCTGCGCGGGCACCCTGCAGGCCTCGGGCGGTATGGACTGGATGATCCAGGTCGCTGAACGGATGCTCCGCAAGCATCCCGACCACATTACCTTCCTGGGCCCCCTGACGACCTTCTTCCTGACCGTCCTGGTGGGCACCGGCCATGTGGTCTATACGATCATGCCGATCATCTGCGACATCGCCCTCAAGAAGAATATCCGGCCGGAGCGCCCCTGCGGCGTGGCCTCGATCGCTTCGCAGGTGGGTATCACCTGTTCGCCGATCGCCGCCGCCGTGGTGGCCTTCGTGACCATCTCCAACGCCAACGGTTATATGGTCTCGATCCCGCAGGTGCTGATGGTCACCATCCCGGCCTGCCTGATCGGACTGATTTGCGCCGCGGCCGCTTCCTACAAGCGCGGCAAGGATCTGGACAAGGATCCCGAATTCCTGAAGCGCAAAGCCGACCCGGAAATGTACAACTACATGTACGGCAGCAGCGCCACCACCCTCGACAAGGTGATCACCAAGGAGGCCAAGGCTTCCGTGTTCATCTTCCTGAGCGCCCTGCTGATCATCGTGCTCTTCGCATTCTGCCAGATGATCCACGTGACCAAGGGCGGGGAGAGCGTGACCCTCGCCGCTGCCCTGGGCATCCCCAAGATGAACATCATCATCCAGATCATCATGCTGACGGCCGCCGCCTGCAACATCATGTTCTGCAAAGCCCAGCCCAAGAAGGCCGTGGGCGGCGCCGTCTGGCAGTCCGGCATGGTGGCCGTGGTGGCCATCTACGGCATCGCCTGGCTGGCTGATACCTATTTCGGCAACTACCTCGACGAGATGAAGGTGATGCTCGCCGACCTCGTGACCAACTATCCCTGGTCGATCGCTTTCGTGTTCTTCCTCGTCTCCGTGCTGATCAACTCCCAGGGCGCCGTGGTCGTGGCCATGCTGCCCCTGGCCTACGAACTGGGCATCGCCGGCCCCGTCCTGCTGGGCGTGCTGCCGAGCGTGTACGGCTATTTCTTCATCCCGAACTATCCTTCGGACATCGCCACGGTCAACTTCGACCGCTCCGGTACGACGAAGATAGGCAAGTACCTGCTCAACCACAGCTTCATGATGCCGGGCCTGATCAGTGTCGTCGTCTCGACGGTCATCGGCTACCTCATCACGAGCGTGCTGTTCAGCGGCTATTTCGCCAGTTTCATCCAGTAGCTTATGAAGCGACGCAGTGTCGCCGCCTTGTTGATTTCCCTGTTGTCGGTGGCCGCTTGCAGCGGGCCGGTCCGGCAGCAGGGGAATTCCGTTTTTGTGCAGGTGCCGGAAGGCGAAGGCGGCCCTTCCGTTCAAGTGCGCCTGCAGTGGGTGGATGCGGGGATCGTACGCGTGAGCGCCACTCCGGAGCGCCGTTTCTCCCGGCGCCCGAGCCTGATGGTCGTCCCGCAGGCGGGATACCGCGATTTCACCCTTACGCAGACCCCGGGCTCGGTTGAAGTGGCCAGTCCTGCGCTGCGGGTGGTCGTGGACCGCGCGACGGGCGCCGTCCGCTTCCTGAATCCGGCGGGGGAGGAGATCCTGTCCGAACTGCCCGGAGGCCGGAGCTTCACGCCCGTGGAGGTGGAGGGCCGGCGCGCCTACAGCGTCCGCCAGGTTTGGGATTCGCCCGAGGACGAGTCCATCTACGGCCTGGGCCAGCAGCAGTCCCTGGAGTTCGACCACAAAGGCGGGGATGAGGAACTGTTCCAGTACAACACCAAGATATCCGTCCCTTTCATCTGGAGCACCCGCGGCTACGGAGTGCTCTGGGATAGCAATTCGCTCAGCCGCTACGGCAATCCCGCCCCCTGGCGGCAGCTGCACCGCGTCCTGAAGCTCTACGACAAGGACGGCACACCCGGAGCCCTGACGGGAACCTATGTCCCGCGCCGGGGCGAACCGCTGGTCCAGCGCGAAGACTCGCTCTATTATGAGAACGAGCAGATGGTGAAGTTGCTGCCGAAGATGCAGCTCAAGGGCGCGGATGTGACCTACGAAGGCTTCCTGGAGGCGCCCGAGACGGGTGAATACCGCTTCGTGCTTTATTATGCCGGCTCGCAGCGGGTCTGGATCGGCGGCGAGGAAGTGGTCACCGAGCGCTGGCGTCCGGCGTGGAATCCCAATTCCTACAAATTCTCCGTCCACCTGGAACAGGGCGTCCGTACCCCTGTCCGGATCAGCTGGAAGCCCGACGGGGGCGTGTCCTACCTGGGGCTGCGGGTGGCCGACCTGCGCAGCCGGGAGGAGCAGCAGCGGCTGTCGTTCTGGTCGGAAATGAATCCGGAGATTGATTATTATTTCATGGCGGGCGGCTCCGCCGACGAGATCATCGCGCACTACCGCCGCTTGACCGGCAAGGCGCAGGTGATGCCGCGCTGGGCCCTGGGCTTCTGGCAGAGCCGCGAGCGTTACAGTACGCAGGAGGAGCTGGTCTCCACCCTCGCGGAAATGCGCCGCCGCGGCATTCCCGTGGACAATATCGTTCAGGATTGGCAGTACTGGCTGCCGGACCAGTGGGGGAGCCATGCGTTCGATGCCGACCGCTATCCCGACCCGGAGGCGATGCTGGACAGCGTCCACGCCATGCACGGCCGCTTCATGATCAGCGTCTGGCCCAAATTCTACACC
>JAEEGG010021014.1_pt1 | contig 12999 bp, 17 predicted proteins | sample 9134161 | NCBI WGS metagenome assembly JAEEGG01 (sample SAMN16246543, study PRJNA631951) | gut metagenome | biome: gut microbiome; feature: rumen; material: CR-attached | host: Bos | place: Iran: Karaj | collected 2018-10
GATACTCAGACTTTCCGAAATTTGGATTTCTAAATCAGACGAATTCCATATCCAGGTCGCAACCAATCAGTTGCGACCCATTTTTTGTCCCACTCCCCATTCCTCCACCATATCCGTTGCTTCCGCATAGTATTGGTATTTATCCTATATTTATACTTTAGTTATACTTTATTTATACTATTATATATAGAATAACTAAGGTATAACTAAAGTATAAATATAGTATAACTATGGAATAAAGGAAAAAAGTGGATAGAAATGTAGGGGGTTAATAAGTGATTTTTGATGTGAAAAGTGAAGGCAAAGATAAGTACCAATAAGAAACGCATCTTTTTGAAAAAAGTTCATTTTTCGAGAAAAAGTTCGTATTTTTGCATTATGACATGATAGTTCCCTTATTTGCATTTTGCGTTGTGAGTGTATTGTATTTTAGTTGATTACGAAATCTACCAACTTTTAATATGGGTAAATAATATCGAATAGATGATGTATTGAATGTGCAAGTGTAGAACATATTAATGCTTATTAACCAATTAGGAATGTATACGAATTATGATTAAATCTATACGGATAAGAAATTTTTTCAGTTTGGCTTCTCAAACAATAAGATTTACCGATCTTAATACACTGGTTGGGATAAATGGGGCGGGGAAGTCCAATTTAATAAAAGCCATACAAGTACTTAAAGCAGTCATCAATGACGGTGATATGACGGACTTGTTTATCAATCAGTGGGGTGGCTTTGATGCTGTCATGTTTCTTGGAAATACTGACGAGAGGCAGTGTATACAACTGGAATATGAGTTTGACCCAGTAGTGTTGGGCAAGTATGGCTATCACTTTCAGGAGCCAGTATTTTACCGTATCAGATTTCATAAAGTCTCGTCTTCGCAAAACTACTATCTGTGTGAGAGTTTCCATACCAAACTAGATGGAAATCCCAAATACCGATACTTGCAAATAGACCAAGGGAAAGGGTTTGTTAGAGAGGGGCGCTCGAATGAACAGGAGAGTGTTTCTTACGAATTGGACAAAGCTACTGAGTCGATATTGAGCCAATTGGTTGACAAGGATAGATACTACCAGATATATACACTTCGGGAAGCCATAAAAGATATAGCCATTTACACATATTTCAATACCACAGCAAATAGTGCTATCCGGAAGCCTATGCAGCCCGGATTTACCAATAGGTTGTTGGCCGACGGCTCTAATATGCCACAGGTCTTGAATTCAATAAAAGTGAATGATAAGAGTAGTTATGCGCAAATCGAAGAGGCTCTTACTGCTGTAAATCCTAACTTTAGAGGGTTCGACTTCAACTTTTTGGGGACGAGCATCGAACTGTTGTTGGACGAAACGGGTCTGAACAGGGCTGTCCACGTAACCCATATATCTGATGGGACGCTACGCTATCTGTGCCTGTTGGCAATTATTTTCAATCCTCGATGTGGTAGACTAATATGCATTGATGAGCCAGAGGTCGGTTTACATCCAGATATGCTTAGTGAATTGATGCAGGCCATAATGAAAAAGACTGATAAGACCCAATATATCATTTCTACGCACAGCAATCTTGTCCTTAACCAATTGCCTGTCTCAGATGTGATAGTGTTTGAGAAAGATGCCCAAAATAGTACGATTGTCAACGATTTTCGTGATGAAGAGTATATGAAATGGGCTGCGCAGTATAGCACGGGCACATTGTGGCGAAACGGCGATTTGGGAGGAAACCGATATTAATTCAATTCAAGCATAAAATGGGGAAGGTTATCTATATTGAAGGTACTCAGGAGCTCGACAATGGCGATTTACGTAAGGCATTCGCCAAAGTCTTTGAAAAAGAGCTTAAGGGAAATATGCCTCGAATAGTGATGGGGAATGGTAAGAATCAAACGATTGATAAGTTCCATTCTACGCCGTTAGGCAAAGACGAAAGCCGTTTTCTTTTGGTGGACTCAGATGGTCCGGTGAAAGATAAGATGGATGTTTGTACAAAATACAACCAACAAAAGCCAAATAGGAAACAAGACTGTACCAAGAATAATACCTATCTAATGATACAAGAGGCTGAGGCGTGGATACTGTCACAACCTGAGGTTCTGGAACATCATAAGGTTAATACTAAGAAACTTCCAGAGTGCAATGCGATGGAGATAGATAGTCCCAGTGACAAATTGGCTGAGTTGTATAAAAATAGTGGGTTGGAGTATCATAAAGTTCGTGATTTTAGCCAACTGTTTCCTGATTTAGATACGGTTGCTCTAAAAAAATACTTTTCTGAATTCAGGAATCTTATGGCAGCATTATCATAACTGGTTCGGCTCACTAGCATAATCTATAATGTCGTATCGCTCACACATTATTACATTTGTTCGAGATGATGTGGAGTTGTGATGTTCTTTTTTCTTGTGTTTGGTATTTTTTTTGTATTTTTGCAAATTGAAATTATTACTCAAAAGCTTTTATCTACATGAAAGTCAAAGTTGGTATAGCCCAGATGAAGTGCGTGGAGGACAAGCAGCAGAACATTGTCCGCTACACGGAGAAGGTGCGCGAGCTGGCGGCACAGGGTGCTCAGATTGTTTGTTTGCAGGAATTGTTCGCGTCGCTCTATTTCTGCGACGAGGAGCGTTATGTCAATTTCCAGTTGGCGGAGCCGATACCCGAAGGCCCCACTTGCCAGCACTTTATGGCACTGGCGAAGGAGCTGGGGGTAGTGCTGGTGTGCTCGCTGTTTGAGAAACGTGCCGAGGGTCTGTATCACAACACCACGGCGGTGATTGACGCCGACGGCTCATATCTGGGCAAGTACCGCAAGATGCATATTCCCGACGACCCGGGCTACTACGAGAAGTTCTATTTCACACCTGGCGATCTGGGCTATAAGGTGTTTAAGACAAAGTTTGCCACGCTGGGCGTGCTGATATGCTGGGACCAATGGTACCCCGAGGCGGCACGCATCACAAGCCTGATGGGGGCGCAACTGCTCTTCTTTCCGACGGCTATCGGCTGGGACGTGCGGCAGAACGAACACGATAACCGCGAGCAGTATGAGGCATGGCAGACCATACAAAGGAGCCACGCCGTGGCGAACGGGGTGCCGGTTATCAGCGTCAACCGCACGGGTTTGGAGGGCGGTATGCAGTTCTGGGGCGGCAGCTTCATCACCAATGCCTTCGGGCGGGTGCTGTATCAGGCACCGCATCTGGAGGAGGCGCTGCATGTGGAAGAGCTTGACCTTGACGAGAGCGACCACTACCGCCGCCACTGGCCCTACTACCGCGACCGCCGCATAGACAGCTACGCGCCGATACTGAAACGTTATATTGACTAAAGTAATCGGAGTGGTCGGAATAATCTGGTTATTCTGAATAATCCGATAACTCAGACCTCTCAGAAAAAGACATTATTATGACTCCCAAGGAACTAGGATATTACATGCCCGCCGAGTGGGCAGAACATAAGGCCACATGGCTCAGCTACCCGCACAACGAGGATTCGTGGCCGGGCAAGATTGAGACGATTTTCCCGTCCTACCATCTGTTCATCAAGATATTGGCAGAGGACGAGGAGGTGCATATCAACGTGGACGACCAGCGCATGGAGGAGCATGTGGCGGAGGCATTGGCGGAGATAGGGACCAACATGGAACGGGTGTTCTTCCACCAGTTCCCGACCAACGACGCGTGGTGCCGCGACCACGGGCCTGCCTTTTTGCTCAACCGTAAAGATGCGGGCAAGCGTGCCATGGTGAATTGGAACCACAACGCTTGGGGCGGCAAGTATCCTTATGAGTTGGACACACAGATACCTGTGCATATCTACAATTATTTAAAAAACTTACCCCGGCCTGACGGCAGACATTCACTGGATGTCTGCTCCCCATCTCAAGAGGGGACGGAGCCGCTACTACTGTTTGAGCCGGGCATCGTGATGGAGGGCGGCAGCATCGACGTGAATGGGGTAGGGGACCTGCTCACCACCACCTCATGCCTGTTGAATCCCAATCGGAACCCCCACTTGAATCAAGGGCAGATAGAAGACTATTTGCGTGGTTATTACGGTGCGGACAATATCATCTGGCTGGGCGACGGAATCATGGGCGACGACACCGACGGACATGTCGACGACCTGAGCCGTTTCATTGGTGAGGACACCATCATCACCGCCGTGGAGGAGGATGCGTGGGACGAGAACTACCAAGTGCTGCAGGACAACCTGAAGGCACTGAACAGCTGTCGCTTGGCGAATGGCAAGCAGCCCACCATTGTGGAGCTGCCCATGCCCGACATGGTGTTCTACGACAACCAACGGCTTCCCGCCAGCTATGCCAACTTCTATATTGCCAACAAGAAAGTTATCTTTCCTACCTACCGCTGCCTGACCGACAATGAGGCGGCGTATATCCTCGAGGCCTGCTTCCCCGACAGGGAGATTGTGGGCATCGACAGCACCGACATCGTGTGGGGCCTTGGCAGCTTCCACTGCCTTAGCCAACAACAACCTCAAATGTGTTAACGTGTTAGTCCTTGGCGCATCAAAGATTAACACATTAACGAATTCAGAAAAACGTATCACGTGATATGGTTCATGAATTAAGAGTGGCTGTCTTATTGATGACTGCATTGTTTGCAGGTTGCGGGAGTCAGCCTATTTCGACTGGTCAGGAGCTTCCGCAACTGGAGAAAATAAAGGGCTGTTGGGGAGTATTCCCTGAGACGGGGAACAGCGTCTTGTGTTTCGAGGACAATGATTCGGTGTTTTGGGTAGACCCATCGGTATGGTGTACCTATGCCATTGAGAATGATACTATCACCATGTGGCAAGACACGTTTGAATACTTCAGAGGGCGTATCGAATATCGTAATGATTCACTGTTTCTAAGTACGCATGACTTCACCTGGGAGTTTGGGCGATATATGGGAAATGTAGAATTGTTTGCCGAACTCCTACAATTATCATTTTCAAATCTCAATTTTTATCACAATAAGGCAAGCCCTGTTTTAAATGTCGGGTGAATGGCCTATTTGAATTAATTGTAATCATGCAATTGCTTGATATACTGGCTGTCGGGATTTGAGCTAAGAAAGATTAACTTTTTTTAACGCACTATTTTGCAACAAAAATGTTTTTTTTCAGTCTATATAGGCGAACGGGGAGGACTTTGGCTCTTTTTGAAAGCGCGAAGAAAAGCCTTTCTTGAACTTTGAATTAAACCCAAATTATCAAACATAGTAAAAGAAACATTATGAAGCAGCCTATCATTTTTTCTTTCTTTGCAGCCCTAGTAGCCCTCAGTGTCGTCAGCTGTCAAAAAGACCAGGACGTCGTCACCCTCCAGGCGGTCGTCCAGAATGTCAACAACAATTCAAAAGTCTATATCAACGCCCCTACACCGTATTGGCATAATGGTGACCAGATAAGAATTAACGATGCCGACTACACGTTACAGAAGATATCGATGGCAAACTCTGCCGCAATACCTAATGTGACAGTCAGTACATCAGGCTACCGTGCTATCTTCCCTGTCGGTATTCTAACCAGTAGCGATGTCAATCTCAACAGCAGCAGCACTGTTGCCGTAACCCTACCCGCGACACAGGTGTTTGAGATGGAGTGGGCACATCAACGGGTAGATGTCCCTATGGGTGCTTATATCAGCAGTGGTATCATCCTCCGCTTTCATAACCTCTGCTCAGTGGTGAGGGTGTATGTAAGCAACGCTACCAATGCCCAGCTGCCCATCACTAGCATTACCCTCACTGCCGAACGTGCCTACCTCAGCGGTGCCGGTACTGCCACTATCACGGGCGACAGCACGGATGCTATCGTAATACCCTCTGCAACGGGTTCACATTCTGTTACCCTCTGTAAGATTGACAACACCCCGATGAAAACTGTCGAGCCTTTGGCAACAGAATACTTTGATGTGATAGTGCCAGAATTCTCCGCACGAAACAATTTGACCGTAACCGTTGCTACTCCCACAGGCTCTAAAACTATAACTATCGAAGATGCCGCTGTGACTCACAACACTATCACCAACATTAATGTTAATGTGGATGAATTGACCCAAACTGCTGCCGAACTTGTTCATGGACACCTATTTTGTTCAGTCATTCCACAGAATGCTACAGCGGTACGTTTTGAATACAATAATGCTACGGTCACATCGGGTACCATCATTTCCACAGACGCCTCTCCATATCCAATATATGGCAATATGGATGGCACTATTTGGGTAGTTTCTACTCCTGCTAACAGTATTAATGCAAATGCTCACTGTATGGGAATGTTTGACCATCCAGCAATCACCAACATTGATTTTGGGGATCACTTCAACACCACAAATGTCACAAATATGGCTTCCATGTTCGCTTACTGCTATAGCCTAACTAGCCTTGATCTCTCCAACTTCAACACTTCCAATGTCACAGATATGCAAAGAATGTTCAGTTGGTGTTTCAGCCTGACCAGCCTCGATTTATCCAGTTTCAACACCTCCAATGTCACGGATATGTCATATATGTTCTGGTATTGCTGTGGTCTAACCAGCCTTGACCTCTCCAGCTTCAATACAGAGAATGTGGTATTTATGAGGTATATGTTCGATAGCTGCTGCAGCCTAACCAGCCTCAATCTTTCTAGATTCAACACTTCGAATGTGGAATACATGACTTCAATGTTTGGTAATTGTAGTAGCTTGACCAGCCTCGATCTTAATAACTTCAACACTTCCAATGTCAAGGGTATGGGAGGGATGTTCTATAATTGTAGCAGATTAACGAGTCTAAATCTTTATAACTTTGATATGAGTGGCGTATATCTTAAAGATGCAATGTGTTATAATCTCGCTTCAGAATCCGGTGCCTGCACCATTACCTGCCCCACAGCTGTAAAGACCGAATTGCAAAGCGGCACAGACCTCAATAATAGTATTATCACATGGAACACACACTAAAGTAATAGAACTCACCATAATTTCTATATCCCGAATAGAGATACACTTCATCGAGTGATGGCGTAGCCTGTGGCGCTAAGGGCAATGCCAACAATTAGTCTTAGGAGAATATAGGTAACGAGGGCTGCGTACTGGCCGCTCTGTAGCAAGGTGAGGCTTTCGCGTGAGAAGGTGGAAAAGGTGGTGAAGCCTCCACAAAGGCCGACAATCAACAGGAGGTTGAGTGCCTGAGAGGGGTGACGCGAAAGGATGCCTGCAAACAGACCGATGAGCAGACAGCCTAAGAGGTTGACCGCAAGGGTACCCCAAGGAAGGCCGTGTCCGTCCCAGCGAATGGCAGAGGAGAGGAGGTAGCGTACGATGCCACCGAGACAGCTACCGAGTCCGACATAGAGGATTTCTTTCATATCAGTGCCTGCGTCTCTTCCACCATTTGTTTTTTGGTTCTATTGGGTCATAATGTATTAGAGGGATGCAGTGCTTTTTCTTGTCGAAGAAAATAGGCAGGTTGAATGTTGTCTTGACAACCTTGCCATAGAATCTGCCTGGTTTCCATTTTGGCATCAGCCTCACTATTCGCAGAGCCTCCTCGCCACAACCGCCTCCGATGTCGCGTAGGATTTTCGGATTCAGCACTGTGCCGTCTGTGTCGACTTCGAATTGTACATACACCCGTCCTCCAATACAGTTCTCGGCAGCTATCTGAGGATATTGCATGTTGTCTTCGATGAATTTATGCAACGCTTCGAGGCCACCGGGGAATTCAGGATCTTCCTCATACTCGACAAACAATTCATCGGAATGATTGGCGGTGTCTACGTTCTGTGCCGAAGCTGTGGTAGCGAGGAGAAGTAGTGCCGTGAATATCAACAGTATTTTCTTCATCTTAATAATGATTCTCCATGTATCGCTCGTATCACAAGAATAAAATACGTGAAAATACGAGCGATACGTGGAGGGTCAGACATACGTTAGCGGATGGTGACGGCGGTGCCGGAGGCGGTGACCATCAGCATGCCGTTGTTGGTGCCGAGCACCTCATAGTCGATGTCTACGCCTACGACGGCATTGGCTCCGAGACGTTGGGCACGGTCTTCCAACTCGCGCATGGCATTGGTGCGGGCCTTGGTCAACTCATCTTCGTATGAGCCTGAGCGGCCGCCTACTATGTTGCGCACGCCTGCAAAGAAATCCTTTACAAAGTTGATGCCGGTGATGACTTCACCAAATACGACGCCGTGGTATTCGGTAATCTGACGTCCTTCGATGGTGGGGGTGGTTGTGATAATCATGATCGAATGTGTTAATGTGTGAATGTGTTAATGCGTTAATCGACTTATAATTCTACAACTTAGCGATAACTAATATTATACGTTTGTGTCCAATAGTTATTAACTCCCATGGACTTGTATATCACTTGCGGCCAAGTGTTGTAGAGGTCGTAGCTGTAGTGGCAATCGTATTCGATGCTGTCGCCAGAGTTGAAGCAGACAACATCCACAACATTGTTGCGGCTGAAGAAGGAGGGGCACTGCAGGAGGTTGTCCCTTTTGAGAATGGGATATAACGCCAGTCCGCAGAAGGGGTTGTGGTTGTCATCGTAGAAATATTCATATCTTATCCCATCGGCATCGACAGACGTGGCCTTCATCAGGTTGCCCTTGTCCCATTCGAGGCGGTATGCGGTGCTGGTGCTGTACCACTCGTTGATATCCGTCGAGGTGCGATAGAAATTGCTGTCGATAACCATGCAAGGCATCAACTTGCCGTCATATCGGAACATCAGCGTGCGCGTCCTGTCATTGAGGATGATTTTTACCGAGGAGAGAAGCTTGTCAGAGTTGTAGGAGCAGAAGATGTTACTGTCGATACTTGCCAAGCGATTGTGGCTGTCGTAGTTGTATTGGTTGACAATTGGGTTGCCTGAGACGGGCAGATTGGCAAGGCTGACGTTCACCAGCCTGCGTCCAATCCACTGGGTAGCGAGAAGCGTCTCAGAGTTGCTACTCACCTCATTGATTTGTCCGGAAGGACTATAGATGCCAAAGAACGGATTTGAAACATCAGGGACAATGCGGTCCTCTTTCTGGCATCCCACCATCAGTAGGAGGGATGCTGACAGGGCAAGGAATAATGTGCGTGCATTCATGTCTTTGTCAATTTTTTCCATATAACGTCAATGGCCAACAATTATTGTGTATGTCTACAATATTAAGAAGAAATTATCGTTAATAATAAAGTTGAAACGGTTCGCTTCGCTTAAATGTTGAAAAGTTTAGAAGGTTCGCGCCAAATGATCTCACACCTTTTTAACATTAAAACCTCTTAATCCTTTAAAACATAATCTGATGACAATACAAGAACTATACCAACAAGCACTCCAAGCCACCGACCCTTCTGAAGCTATTGCCCTCTATGAGCAGATTATCCGGCTTGACCCGCAGAACTCGGAAGCATATAACAATATTGGCGAACTATACGGTAGCCTCAACCAACTCGGCAAGGCGATGCCCTATTTCCTCAAAGCCATCGAACTGAACCCTATGATGGGAGTCTATTACAGCAATTTGGCACTGGTGTTTCAATGTCAAGGAAATATTGAAGAAGCTATCGATAACTACACTAAGTCCATATCATTACAACCCAGCTGGTCGGCATATAACAACCGAGCTACCCTCTACAACTACCGCAAAGAATACACCCAAGCCGTCGCCGACTGCACCGCCGCTCTGAAGCTAAAAGGACAGGAACGGGATGTCTGCACCAAGGCGCACCTCCTCGCCACCCGCGCCAAGGCCTATATGGGCATGGACGAATACCGCAAGGCCCTGAACGACCTCAACGCAGGCATGGCTCTCAATCCCACTGACGACATCATCGGTTTCTACGACAAAGGCATCCTCCGCTGCCAACTGAAACTCGGCATCAGTCCTTGCGAAGGAAAAGGCTGCAAGTGATGACGTTAGAATGTGTGAATGTGTAAATTCTTGAATCAATGACTAACACATTAACAAATTAACGCATTGTTTTATATGGAGCGACTGGCAACAAACACAGGACATAAGGCGCAAGACAATTGGCAACGATGTGACTACGCCTACGAAATCCTCCTCGTGGTGATGTGCCTCGGGCTTATAGTGTTAATGATTGTTATGATTTGGCGATGTCTGACAGTTCCAAACCCGGCTCCGGGAGTTAGGTGGTTGTGGATTCTTTTTGTCCCAGAAACTGTTCTGTTAGTGTTTGCTGGATTATTACGTCTGGACAACTATTTGCGCTGGAGACGGGCCGTAGAGACCGTCTGGGTGCACCAAGGCAGGCTAATCATCGAGTGTCACAAGTGTATCTTCCGACGCTGGAAAGAGATTCCGCTCTCATCCATACAGAATGTGGAGCCCCATCACGACACGGTGGGAGCACTATACTATCAGAACGACAGACCCGAAAAATTGCGCATAATCTATTCAGGCAAACGCCGCTACAGATTCGGAATCTGCATGACAGACGAAGACCGCGATGCCTTGGCAAAGAAGATAATGGATTTGAATTCGTTAATTCGTTAGTTTAAGGGTTAAAGGGTTTGAGGGATTAAGGGATTGAGGGATTGACAAACTAAAACCTTTAAACCTTTCTCCCCTAAAACAATCAAACACGTTCACACATTCAAAAAAGACTAACACATTCACACATTCACACATTCAAAATATGTATACCCTAAATTATAAAGTGACCACAAGCACCTGCGACAGCGAGGGGAGACTGAAGCTCTACTCCGCGCTGCAGATGATGCAGGACTGCTCCGAGATGTGGATAGACAGCGAGCCTGAGGTGAAGTCCTACTTTGCCCGCGAAAATATGGCGCAACTGCTGGCCTCACGTCAGGTGGAGGTGATGCGCGTGCCAAGTTTCAAGGAGGAACTGATGGTGACCACTTCGGTTTATGAGATGAAGCCCATGTTTGGCTTCCGCAACACCTTCATCTACGATGCTGACGGCCGTCCCTGCTACCGCACATGGAGCATGGGTGCCTTCGTCGATAAGGCCACAGGCAAGCTGAAGCGTGTGGACGATGCCGTTGCCAACACCCTGCTTATCGAGCCGCAATTGGAAATGAACTACCGCGACCGCCGCATTATCCTACCAAAGGGTGGAGGAGAGGCCTGTGCCCCGATTGCGGTGATGCGTGCTGACATTGACTACAACCGCCATGTGAACAATGCCAACTATATCCGCATGGCGATGGAGCTGCTGCCCGAGGATTTCGAGATAAAGGGACTCCGCGTGGAATACCGCGTCGCCGCCAAATTGGGCGACATGCTGACACCTACAGTATACCGCATCGACGACGGTTTCGTCATTGCCCTCTCTATCGGCAACGAGGTGAGTGCCATCGTTGAGTTTGTACAATACTAATTGATTGTAAGGCTATGCTACATCTAAACAAAGTACATCACATTGCCATTATCTGCTCCGACTATCAAAAGAGCCTGAACTTTTATACGCGTGTGCTGGGGCTACGCGTACTCGCTGAGCATTATCGTGCCGAGAGGGATTCATACAAGGCAGATTTGGCACTTGACGACCAGTATGTCATTGAGTTGTTCTCATTCCCATCACCACCGCCACGACCCACCCATCCCGAGGCTGCGGGACTTAGGCACTTGGCTTTCGAGGTGGCACATCTCAATGATGAGCTAAAAGAATTAGAACGATTAGGCGTGCCACACGAAGCCGTCAGAACAGACCCCTACACTGGTAAGCGTTTCCTGTTCCTACAAGACCCCGACGGCCTGCCGATAGAGTTGTATGAAAAATAAAAAATACCTTGCAACTTGGGCAATTATTTCGACACATAGACGTTATTTGAAATATAACCAAACACTATTCCACTATGAAACAACCTATCAAAGTAACTGAAGCCATCTTCCCGATGCCCGTGCTGCTCGTAGCCACTTATAACGAGGATGGCACAATCGATGTGATGAACGCCGCCTGGGGCACCATGCTCGACCGCGAGCGCGTAGCCCTCAATCTAACCGAGACCCACAAGACCGTGGAGAACATCAAACGCCGCAAAGGCTTTGTGGTGCATATCGCCGATGCCGCCCATGTGGTGGAGGCTGACTATTTCGGCGTGGTGTCGGGTCACAAGGAGAAGGACAAGTTCGCCAATAGTGGCCTCACCGCCGTCAAATCCCAGTTGGTGGATGCCCCTGTTATCAACGAACTGCCCATCGCCTTAGAGTGCGAGTTTATTGAGTACCAAAGCGACGACACAGGACTTGGTGTCATCGGTCGCGTGCTGCAGACCTCTGTCGAGTCCGACAAGATGAAGGACGGCAAGGTGGACGTAGAAGCCCTCCACGCCATCACATTCGATCCCTACACCCACGGCTACTACCAAGTGTCACAGCGTGTTGGCGAAGCCTTCAAAGACGGCTTGAAACTGAAGAAATAAGATTAAAGTAAAAAGTAAAAACTAAAAAGTAGGTTGTCGCACCTTACAGTTTTTACTTTATAGTTTTTACTTTTTAAACAGCTTCTAAAATGTCGCGGGCGAGGGCAATAAAAAAAATGTGGGCGTTATAATGGCAGAAAATCTAAACCAACAGACTATGGCAACAATAACATTGGAATACGACGGACGCAACAGCGCAATCAAGCAGCTGATAGGCTTACTGCTCACTCTCGGCGCAAAGGAGCTCAAGGGCTATGACGAGACGATGCAGGCCATCTCCGACTACCGCAACGGCAACGTCACCGTGTGCGACAGTTTCGAGGATTATCTCAAAAAGGTTCACGCATGAGGCAGATTGTCTTCACATCGCAGTAGAAACGCGACCTCAAGCTGGCTCTCCGTCGCAATCTGCCGGAGGAAAAGTTGTTTGTTTTTCAAAAAATTAGTATGCCCATAGCAGTCTTCTGCGGCTCGTCGATGCCGCACAACAAGGAAATCGTTGAGGCCGCCGCGTCTCAACAAAACCACGCCGAGAAATTGATGCATAACATACTAAAGTTTGACAAGTAAAATCAGA
>JAEEGG010021015.1_pt1 | contig 12998 bp, 19 predicted proteins | sample 9134161 | NCBI WGS metagenome assembly JAEEGG01 (sample SAMN16246543, study PRJNA631951) | gut metagenome | biome: gut microbiome; feature: rumen; material: CR-attached | host: Bos | place: Iran: Karaj | collected 2018-10
ACGATTAATGTTCCCAATGTTATTAAGTTAAGGTCTTTCAGGACAAAAAATATCCCACTGCTTACTTCTATAAATAAGCAGTGGGGTTAATCTACTTTTACTCAATGATACGTGCTCGTATAAATTGGGGTTTGTATGATCCATCTTACTGGTAATAACTCAGAAGTTCTACACTTCCTGAACTAAGGGACATTGCATGTAGCAGATATCTACGCCTCCGCCGGACACATTCTTCAGTTTCTCGCTGTCAAGCTCAACGTCGGAAAGTTCCACAAAATAAGCTTCCGCTTCGTCTTTTGTAATGTCATAGCCTTCCGCCTTAGCCAGCTCCATCAGTTCATCGGCCGATTTGCACTGCATAGCTTTTTCAATCATGTCTTTTGTGAGTTCGTCTTTGTTAACCGGCATGATAAAACCCTCCCCGTCTCAAACAAAACTCCCGCCTGAAAACAGGAAGGACGGGAGTTCGAGATCATAAAAAAACCTTAATAGTTATACAATACTCCGTTTTCGCCGTACCGTATAATATCCGTTAATTAAGAACGCCGCATTTTATTTCCGTTACTTTGCCATATTTAATTTCAATCTTTAACCCGATGCCCTGCATCCCTTCGGCATAATAAATAAAATCTTCTTCGTGGATGAAATCCGGTTCGCCGTAGGCACTTTTTACCATATCCATACTGGCGCCCAGACCGATACCGGCCTTTGTTTTGGCATCACTGAAATCATCGGCCTTGATTTTGGTTAATTTACCGTTTACAAATTCAAAATCCAGGGAGTTGCCGTATTCGTATTCTACTTTTTCCCCGTAGGATTTCATTTCACGCTCGGATTTTCTGGGACGTCCATAGGCATTTTCAACGGCGCTGATAGAAGCTCCGTACGGAATTCCCCCAAGTTCCAGCTGGTTTGCGGGTACCGTGGCAAAGCAGGTTGAACCTGCGAGAAGCGCAACACCTGTAACAACAGTTAATAACAGTTTTTTCAACTTTGTTGTCCTCCTGTAAATTTTAGTAAATACAATCCGTCTGTCATTCTTTGTCTAATCTAATCCCTGCAGGGGCAACCGTCGCCACAATTATCCAGGCAATGCCAGCAGGCATTGCTACCGCCGGCAACATTCTTCAGCGCTTTTTCGTCCAGCTCAATGTCGGCAAGTTCCGCCAGATAGGCTTCTGCTTCGGCTTTGGTAATTTCAGCGCCTTCAGCCTTTGCCAGCGCCATTAAGTCTTCCGCGGTTTTACATTGCATGGCCTTTGCGATCATTTCTTTTGTGAGCTCGTTCTTATTAATCGGCATGATGAAATCCTCCTCATAAGAAAATGCTTACTTAAAATAAAGCCAGTTTATTTTTTCAAACCTGACCCCGGGTTATTTCTTCAACCCTGAAAATTTCACTCTTAATTGCTCAACGTCCAGCAATCGGTGCCTTCCAATGTGCAAGTGCCGCCCGCTACGTTCCGCAGCGCTTTTTCGTCCAGCTCAACGTCGGCCAGTTCCGCGAAATAGGCTTCCGCTTCATCCTTCGTAATCTCAAACCCTTCCGCCTTTGCCAGCGCCATCAGCTCGTCGACAGTCTTGCACTGCATAGCCTTCGCAATCATTTCTTTTGTGAGCTCATTTTTGTTGATTGGCATAATTTTCCCCTCCTCATTATAACGCTTCAAGCGGTTCCATATCCGTTTTTCCAGTTCTTCGTTTTCTGCGGAAAAATCCACGGCTGTCAGAAAAACAGAACATTCTTCACATCATATCATCCAGGGGAGTTCTCATGTAACACTTACCACCGGCAATATCCTTTAGTGCTATATCATCTAATTCAAAATCAGACAGTTCCGTCATGTAAGCTTCCGCTTCCTCTTTTGTCATCTCATAACCGCCTGTCTTTGCCAATGTAATCAGTTCATCAGCCGATTTGCACTGCATGGCTTTTTCCAGCATTTCTTTTGTGATTTCGTTTTTGTTGATTGGCATAGTGGAGACCTCCCTAAATATTAAATACTTTTTATTATATATACAAGACAGATTCAATAAAATTGACATTGCTGGAAATTATTTTTTAAATTATATCATACTCATCGTTGCCGAGCAAAACTGGAATTTACCACATTCTCTTTACCATTACGCTGCAAGACAAATCCTTATCGTGACGGCCGCGCTGCCAGGTTACATCGCCGCCCACGCTCCAGCCTTTGGCTGCTTCTACCTCGCCGCCAATGGATAAAACGAAATGCGTCTTATCCTGCACGTTGTGCATGTCGTAGGTGTTGGCCTGATCGCCCATATAGCTGTAACGCAGTCTGGGTTCCGCTCCCGCGAAGGCGTGCTTCACTCCGGCACGGACAGCGTAGCTGCCCCCGGCCAGATAGCGTTTAAATTCTACACCAAGTCCCATGCCAAAATAGTCATTGTGTTTGCTGTTAACGACCTGATTGAACACACCGGCGCCGTCTTCGCTGTAGCCGTTCTGCCACAGCCGGGACAGCTGGGCGTTTACATAAGGACGCACATGCCAGGCTTTGTTTTGCCCTGCCTGCAAATCATACAGGTATTCGCCGCCTAATTCCAATATGCGGCTGTGGTAATCCGCGCTGGCTGTTAAGCCTAAACCGGCAATACCTCTCCGCAGTTTGTTCCGTATCCAGCCATAGTCCAAATACACCATCGCTTCTTTTCCTGCTTTGTTATACCCGGCGTACAAGCCGAAGCGGGTATCTTTCAATTCATTACTTGCGGTGTTATCCGAAAAACTAGTGGAGCTGTAACCTGCAAAGGCGCCTACCCGCCAGTTAGGCGAGACCGCTTTGTCATATCCCAACAGTGTGGTGGAACTATGATAATCCGTATTGCCCTGCACGTCGCCCCAGTTCTTCCCGAACTTCAGCCAGATATTATTCTCCGCCGGTTCCAAAAGATTAAGGGAAACGGCCAAGCCATCGGCGGCAATGTCATTCAAATTAGCGGAAGGCAGTTCCACCTTCACCGGTTTCGGCAGAAACGCTTCGTTCAGCCGTGAAGACAAAATGTGATGGGTCATCCTGCTCCGCTGGGTAACCGCCATGCTCTTGGCCGAAGCGTTGGAGGAAATCGCGCTCAGCGCTTCCTTCGCCTGGACCCCGTCCATGTAAAACAGCGGCTGCATCTCATTCATCCGCAAATCGTTATTGCGTTTCAAGTTCCGGTACATGGTTGTCATGGCGTCAAAGGTTTCGTTCTGGGCAGCGTCCGCACCTTCCATATTATTCGCAGCCTCTATTATGACAGAAAGGTTTCCCCCTTCGATCTCGTTTTTCGCGCTGAGCATGCCGCTCAGTTCATATTCCGTTCCCGCCAGGTCTTTGGCCATTCCTGTAATCGATGCAGCTTTCACTACCGTGTACTTATCGTCCGGCATAGGCGTCGGTGCGCCTGCCGGCAACGGAACCGTGGAACCGTTGATGTCCGCCTCTCCGTTTACGATAAACTGTGTATTCGTCCCGTTCCGGTACTGGCTCAGCAGCACGCCGCTGGAGATTAGCTTGTCCATGGTCAGGTTGCCGCTGCCTGCTGCGTCACCGGCCACAGCAATGTTTTTATTATATAGCGTGCCATGGATCGTGCCCTTGCCTGCAATCGTACCTTGTTCCACACTGTAGGCGTCGCCGGCTACTGAGCCGTCGATGGACAGCGTTCCTTGCCGGGCAATGCTGGCACCTTTATATGTGTTGTTCCCTGTCAGGCTCAGCCGCCCTTCCCCGCTCTTCAGCAGGCCTACCGGTAAATCCACCAGCCCGCTGGCAAGGGCGTTGTCGTTGTAGAAATCAATATAGGCTTTGACAAAAGGTGTGCCTTTCACAGCCTTCCCGTCCGAATATTCGGTCCGGTCCAGCCAGTTGCTTTTATAATAGTTGTAACGCTTCTGTAAATCTTCTTCCGTACTGTCCGCTGCCAGAAGTCCCACTCTCACTTCTTTGATATCGTTGGCCCAGGTGGAGTCATACCCCTGGGTATCTACTTTGTAAAGAGCCTGGGAAGCCGCTTTGCCACCGACGGTATAAGCGCTGCTGATATCCGATGTTTCCAGTCTCCGGGCGTTAAGCGCAGCCGGTCCGTCCACAGCCTTGCCCGCGTCAAGGATCCCCTGCCCTGTCAGCGCTTCCATGGGCACATTGTAATGGGCGCGGATAGGGCGCCATAAAATAAAATCCGAAAATTCCGCTATCACCACATAGGACCTTGCTTTTTTTTCCGACATGACGGTGCGCAAATACTTCTCGCAGTCTTCTCTTTGCTCTTCCAGTGACCGCTCCCGGCCGTCAAAATAATAGATGTCCGGTTCAAAGTTTTTGATGATTACGGTATATCCGTTACGGGACGTAATATTCGGATTTGCTGTGGAAAGCAGCGTATCCCCGATCTGTTTGGCAGTCATCCAGGGAAAGGCCTGCTGGACCAGGGCGGCCGCGCCGGTCACATGGGGCGCAGCCATGGAAGTGCCGGTTAATGGGATATCAATCTTACCGTCAAAGGCATAATCAGCATTGGCGGAAAAAATGTTGCTGCCGGGCGCCGCGATGGTGGCATCTTCATTGAACGCAGCCATGTTGCTGCACCAGTCCAGAATATTATCGCCAACGAGGTTCTCTCCGGAGCGTTTCAGCCTGCTGCCGTCTTCCAGCGCGGTAACACTGAGCAGGTCTGTAGAAGTATTCTTTCCCGACAGCCACTGGTAGCCTGCATCAACCGTAGGCAGGTCCATGCCGCTGTTGCCGGCGGCAAAGATAAACAGCTTGTCTTTTCCGGCCAAAGAATTGAATATTTCCACCCGTTCCCACAGCTTTGGCTTTGAACGTATCCTGGCGATATAATCCTGCATGGTCTCATTTTCTTCTATATAGTACCCTACATAGCTATCATCGCCCCAGGAAACATTGACGGTCTTCAGGTTGGGGACGTCAAAGAACGTTTCCGCCCAGTCGTTGCGGATATTACCATACAACATGTCTCCGGATTCTAAAACGATGGGAGAGCTGAGCGCTTCCGCGTCAAAGGCCACGCCATGCATACCCAAATCGTTCCGGCTGGCTGCGGCAATGCCGGCCACATGGGTCCCGTGACCAAAAAAGCTCCAATAATCCCCGTCGTCCACGGTATACACCCGGCCGTCATACGTCTGGTACGTCGGGAAAACATCGGGCAAAAGCCTGATATCCTGTTTCGTACTGAATTCCGGCGACATAAAGTTGACCGGATCATCGCTGACGCCGATTGTGACGCCTTTGCCGGTGTAACCCTTTGCATAGGCCGACGACGCGTTGATGATATCCAGTCCGGTACTTTTGAAATACTCCGGTGTTTCAAAGTCAGACGGGTTTGCCGCCCGGGCATGGGAAAACACGCCGAGGCAAAGCCCCAGCACAATGGCTCTGGCAAGGATTGTTTTTTTCTTTTTCGAAAAGGATCCTTTCATGACAATTACCCTTTGCAGCAAAATAGCATAGAAGTCTTCTCGTTCCGTAGACTCCCGGTTTTCTACAATTATAGCAAAACAGCCGTAGAAGTTCCACGGCTGTTGCATAATTTACTGTGGTAAATTGCGATTTACCATAAGGCGAATTCACTACAGTTTTTTGTAGAACAGGGTTGTGAGATTAGCGAGGATAATCCGGACTCAAAAATGCCAATTACATCCTTTTTCCATACAGCCATCTACCGCATAGCAATCGCCACCGGCGATTTTTTTCAGCGCTGCTCCATCCAGTTCCACATCGGTCAGTTCTGTCATATATGCTTCTGCTTCGGCTTTGGTAATGTCAACACCTTCAGTCTTTGCAAACGCCATTAAATCTTCCGCAGTTTTGCACTGCATGGCTTTTTCAAGCATTTCTTTTGTGATTTCGTTTTTGTTAATCGGCATAGTGGAACCCTCCTTATGTGTTAAATATTAAATGTCTTTTATTATATATACAAGACAGGTTTCCCAAAATTGACATTGATGGAAATATTTTTTTAATTATATCATACTAATCTTTACTGAGCAAAACTGCAATTTTCCTTACAAAAAAACAGCCGCGAAAGTTCGTTAAACTTCCACGACTGTCGAATAGGTTACTGTGCAAAATTGGGGTTTGTCAGTCTGTTGCCGAAGCCAATAATACGACAAACCTGTCCCTGCGGCTATCGTATACGCTCCAGCACGACGCGCCCCACCATTCATGCCCGGCATCAAAAACATCCGACCAGTTCGTTGTCCATTCATACGCTTCCAGACCGTCCGCGCCGTCCGGGAACAAGACCGCATTGATCCGCCGGAGGTCTTCCGGTCCGTATCTCGTCCCATGAGGCGGCTCCAGAAAAGCATACCAGTACGGTACTTCTTTGCCGAAGTTTTCATCGTTGGGAACCCAGTCGCTGTCATAATCCTTATTTCCGTAATAGCCTGTGCGCAATACTTTTGGAACAAAAAGGAGTTCTCCGGGGTCGAGGCTTTTTGCTTCTGCCTTGCTGATATCGCAGGTAAACAGATGCAGTTGGTCCGCATACTCTTTTCCGAAAAGTTCTTCCGCTTTTTTTATATCCTGCTTTTCGTTTTCATTTATTAAATGCATTGCAAAAAGAAGAGCGGCCCTGTGTGATTCTATTCCGTTGTATGGCTTTTCATCCGCCATAAGATAGAATTCCACGCCTTCCGGTTCTTCTTTCTCTATGATTTTATCAAGTTCGTCATGTTTCAGCTCATACATATCTTTCACCTGCAAATCCCGGTCTATATTCGTAAGCATCATTTTTATTCATTATATCAAAACAGCCGCAGAAAAATCTACGGCTGTAAGAAAAACTGCAATTTTCCATACAAAAAACAGCTGTGGATGTTGAAGCTCCACAGCTGTCGAATCATTTACTGCGCAAAATTGGAATCTGTCTTTTACTTGCCAGGCAGGAGACCGATCAAAAATAGCCGTCATTTACGCAGGTTTGATTCTTCGGAAGAACACCACCCGCAACATGTCTAAGCTGTCCGTCTTTTATTTCACATTCCGATAACTCGGCAAGGTAAGCTTCCGCTTCGGCTTCTGTAATTTCAAGTCCTTCTGATTTGGCTAACGTAATCAGCTCTTCCGCTGTTTTGCACTCAATGGCTTTCATAATCTGTTCTCTTGTGAGTTCGTTTTTATTGATTGGCATAATAGAATCCCCCCCTCGTAAATAATATGTTTTAAAAGTTTTAAGCAAAAACCAGCTTCTTAATAGGTACATTCGAAATCGGGGCAGTCCATATAGCACTTGCCACCCGCAATTTTCGCCAGTTTTTCGCTGTCCAGCTCAACGTCGGCAAGCTCCGCCATGTACGCCTCGGCTTCGTCTTTGGTAATATCGTAGCCTTCGGCCTTTGCCAGAGCTATCAGTTCATCGGCTGTTTTGCACTGCATGGCCTTCATGATTTGTTCTTTTGTGAGTTCGTTTTTGTTGATTGGCATGATGAATTCTCCCTCGTAACACAAATTAAAAATCCGAGACAGTTCTCTTTTATAATAATACCACGATTAATCATAATTTCTGACGTTGCCGCCATGAGCCTCAGTCACTATTTGTTTTTAGTACAATCGAAATCCGTAGGGCAGTGCCAGCAAAAGTAATCATGACCGCCGGCCACACTCTTCAGCACGTCGCCATCCAGCTCTACGTCGGCAAGCTCCGCAAAATAAGCTTCCGCTTCTTCCCTGGTAATGTCACTGCCCTCCGATTTTGCGTATGCCATCAGTTCGTCAGCTGTTTTGCACTGCATGGCTTTTTCAATCTGTTCTTTTGTAAGTTCGTTTTTGTTGATTGGCATGATGAATTCCCCCTCGTAACACAAATTATAAATCCGAGACAGTAAAGAGTGTTTAACTTCGGCTGTGGAACTGTTAGAGAGCTATATAAATTTGGCGCAGTCCATGTTGCATTGAGCCGAATAGCAGACGTCATAGCAATAACCGCCAGCCACACTCTTGAGTTCCTTTCCATCCAATTCCACATCAGCCAGCTCCACCAGGTACGCCTCGGCTTCCTCCTTGGTAATGGCAAAGCCTTCAGCTTTTGCCAGCGCCATCAGTTCGTCAGCTGTTTTGCACTTCATGGCTTTTTCGATCTGTTCTTTTGTAATTTCTCTTTTGTTGATTGGCATGATGAATTCCCCCTCGTAACACAAATTAAAAATCCGAGACAGTTCTCTTTGATAATAATACCACGATTGCTTAAAAATTTGTGTCTAAATCAGAAACTTTTTATTAATCATGAGGATTTACTATATTACTGTAAAACAACAACTGTGAATGTTGAAAATCCTACGGCTGCCAAATCATTTACTGAGTAAAACTGGGATTTGCCATACAAAAAACAGCCGTGGATGCACAGTTCCACGACTGTTGAATAGGTTACTGTGATAAATTGTGGCGTATTCAATCAAACGACGTTTTCTGAGGGCACGTGTACTTAGCAATACAAACCCCTTGTAAGGGGCAAAGGCCACCCCCCGACACATTCTTCAGATCTTTGTCAGCAAGGTCAACTTCGGCAAGTTCCGCCATGTATGCTTCGGCCTCTTCCTTCGTCAACTCAATGCCGCCGGCTTTCGCTACCGCCATCAATTCATCTGCGTCCTTGCACTGCATGGCTTTTTCTAACATTTCTTTTGTGATTTCGTTTTTGTTAATCGGCATAGTGGAGACCTCCCTAAATATTAAATACTTTTTATTATATATACAAGACAGATTCATCAAAATTGACACTGATGGAACTATTTTGTTAATTATATCATACTCATCTTTGCTGAGCAAAACTGGGATTTGTCGGGTTGTTACAAATGGTTCGGCACATGCTCACCTTTTTGTCTTTTCGTGTTGACTGCCGAACGTCCATTTGATACCGAGATCCTTCAATGGAGTCTGTGCATCGCAGTAATAGTCCTCGATATGCCACTCACCATCGTTGTCCGTGTATATTTTGGCAAGATTGCCGATGTTGGACTGAACCCACCAATTACTGTTTGCCCCGGTATAGGGGATCGGCCAGATGTTGCCGTTGCCACCATGCAGGATAATATATAACAATTCTCCAAGTGTCGCGTCATCTGGCATCTCTATCGTATATTTACCATTCCATACATCATCGCCCATGCAGACGGATACCCTGTGAAACTCAATCAATAACATAATCCGCATCCCCTTTAATAAACTCCGATATGTATGCGTAACTACAATTATTAATAATTATAACAAAACAGCCGCAGAAAAATCTACGGCTGTTAGAAAAACTGGAATTTGCCGGAACAACGCGAGCCTAACTTTTATGACTTCATTTTTTCTATCCAGCTGTTGATAAACAGTAATATTTCATTCCAAACCTTTTTAATGGGCAAGCACTTTTAATTTTTCCATTGCCTCTTCATTTCCCTGGCTGGCCGCTTTCTCAAACCATTCCATGGCTGAGTGCATATTCTTTTCAATTCCCCATCCTTTTTCATAAGCCAGACCTAACCAAAACTGCGCTACTGCAACGCCCTTTTCAGCAGCCTGTTGCATATAGCCAGTAGCCTTTTTATCGTTTTGTTCAACACCTTCGCCATCATAATAACAAAAGGCTAATTCTATTAGCGCGTCATCGTTTCCCTGTTCTGCCGCTTTTTTGTACCAGTCCACAGCCTTTTTATCATTTTTGTCTACGCCGTTTCCTTCAAGATAGCATTTCGCTAAAAAGTACTGCGCTACGCCATAATTTAATTCAGCAGCTTTTTGCAACAGCAGGATTCCTTTTTTTGGATCAGCTGGAACGATTTCTCCTAATACATAGGTGATTCCCAAATGGCATAGTGCTTCCGGCAGTCCCTGAGAAGCAGCCTTTTCCCAAAGTTCCATACCACCTTGGATATCTTGTCTTAAGCCATTTCCATAGACCATAAAACTGCCAACTTCACATTGCGCCGGTGCATAATCATACGCTGCAGCCCTGAGGCACCATTTCACAGCTTCTGTTTGATCCTGTTCCACGCCTATGCCTTCTTTATAACAAAGGCCCAACATACACAAAGCGCCCGGATACTCCTGTTCAGCAGCTCTGCGATACCACCTAATTGCCGCATCAATATCTTGTTCGACACCGTAACCTCTGTGGTAACGATCCCCAACCAGAAATTGCGCTCTGGGTTCCCCCTTTAATGCATGTTTTAACAATTTTTCAAACTCTCTTTCAGGTTTTTGAAAACTGAACTTCATAGAAAACACCCTCTCTCTATAGTTATAGCACTGACGGCAGAGAAAGCTGAACCATAAACTCTGTCGCAGTGCCAAAAAGTGCGAACCGGTGCGCCATCGCCGGCATTACTTCTTCTGCTTTGTTAGAGTCGCACTTTTACGCGTGTTGCCACACAACAGTGCTTATTATACTCCGATTTTGATAAAAATCAAGGGTTTTTAATAAAAATTCATGTTTTCAGTTTAAATCGCATATAACACAATTTCATTTTTATAAAATGACAAAAAATTGTACTACTTTAGCCATAGTTTTGAACGATTATTGCGTTATAGTAAAAACAACAAAAACGAAGGAGGTTGATTGATATGAAGAAAATGTTAGGAGTATTAGCTGTTGCAGCTTTGGCCGGTATCATGAGCGTCTCCAGCGTAGAAGCCGCCCCGAAACATAAAACTCCGCCACCGCATCCGGTTAAAGTAGAACATCACAAACCGCTGCACAGGTTCAGCCACCATCACGGTTATGTTCTCGTAAGGACGCATAGGTGGCTTGACTTCCGCGGCCACAGGCATCTGGACAGGATCTGGCGTGACCGCCATGGTCATCGTCACATAGAGCATGTTTTCTAAAATAAAAAGCCGCAAATCCGAAGAAAAAAAATGGACAATTATTTATTACGCCACCGGTTGCAAAAGATGTTTGGAAATGACTGAACGAAATGGCAAACAATGCAAATAAGAGAAAGAGAAGCTGAGTGGCTCTCATAAAAACTCCCTCTGCTTATTTCCTGAAATAAGCAGAGGGAGTTACTTTTCTGTTTGGAGTTATTAATTCTATTTACATTGCTTTCTATTTTTTCAATGATGCTTACTCGTATAAACTGGGATTTACCATAGAGCCCTCAATAGCGGCGTTCTAAATTAGAACAGCGGGTTCCGTCCTTTCCGCCCGCAATCTTTTTTATATTCTCTTCATCCAGTTCGAGGTCTTCCAGCTCTGCCATATAGGCTTCGGCTTCTTCTTTTGTGAGTTCAACGCCTTCCGTTTTAGCGTATGCAATCAAGTCTTCCGCTGTTTCACACTGCATGGCTCTTTCAATCATTTCTTTTGTAAGTTCATTTTTGCTAATAGGCATAGGAGTCTCCTCCTTAAAAATGTTGTTTTTAATACCATTTATTATATGTACAAAACAGGTTCAGCAAAATTGCGATTTGTATCAATCATTGGTGAAGATAATCCAGACTCAAAAATGCCAATTACATCCTTTTTCCATACAGCCATCCACCGCATAGCAGTCACCACCGGCGATTTTTTTCAGCGCAGCTCCATCCAGTTCCACATCGGCCAGTTCAGCCATATATGCTTCTGCTTCGTCTTTCGTAACGGCAACACCTTCGGCTTTTGCCAACGCCATCAAGTCTTCCGCAGTTTTGCACTGCATGGCTTTTTCCAGCATTTCTTTTGTAAGTTCATTTTTGCTAATAGGCATAGGAGGCTCCTCCTTAAAAATGTTGTTTTTAATACCATTTATTATATATACAAAACAGGTTCAGCAAAATTGACATTGATGGAAATATTTTTCTAATTATATCATACTCATCGTTGCTGAGTAAAACTGGAATTTGTTTGAATCTTCACCAGATTTACCACTTAAGCCCCGCCCGATCGTACGCCCGGCGAAGATTGTTGTGTATAACAATATAGCAACGACTATCTTCGTAATTTTCAACGGCAGGGTTGCCTATCTCAGCACTGTTTGACGCCTTCGCAAAAGCCTTCTTCTGATCTTGCGCTGACAGTTTGGGATCAAATGCTGCAGACAACGCGTTTCGCCCCGCATCCTGAAATGCACGCAGAGCCTCGAACTCATCCTCAATCAGATTTTTCGCGAGCCTTTCCGTCAGCGTCTTACAAAGTTCATCGGAGATCCTGAACGGGAAATCCCGCTCGGACTTAATCCGCGCTCGCAGATCCTGCGGCACGGGATAACGATACGTCCCGTGCAGATACGTGCCTTCCGTGAAACCGAACATATCCGCGTCGCGCTTGTCGGTCCGTTTCGTGAACGTAAATACAATAAAGGCCTTCCTCATCAGGCTGCCCGTCGAAACGCTCTTGTGATAGACGCTGTAGCCCATGTAACGGTCGTAGTGGTCATAGACCCAGCCGTCGTCGAGCATATCCTGCTCTGGATGTTCGGAAAATCGGTACTCACGGATCATCATAGTATTGCCGAAGGTGGCGGTAATATTGGCATCCGATTTCCATTTTACCGACGTAATCCTGTACAGTGCGCCGGTCGCTTCCCACTCATACTCTTCTTTGTAAATGAGGAGTTCACGAAACGCGATATCCCACCGATGAAACGGATACGAAACGATCGTTTTGCCGCTCTTTCCGTAATAGACAGTATCCTCGTCTATCGACACGGGCTTCGACCGGTCGCAGGTGAAGGCGTACCATTCCTCATATATGCCGGTTTTTCTGCATTCATCGAGAAACTGCTCCTTAGATTTGATCCGGCACTTATCGAGCAGTTCCTGTTCCCGCTTTGCAAAATAAGCTTTCTGTTCTTCTTCGGTCATTTGTTTTTCCTCTACAACTTCCGATTTGTACGGTTAATATTGATTTACTTTATTATACCAAAACAGCCGCGGAAAAATCTACGGCTGTAAGAAAAACTGGAATTATCAGTTGCATTTATAATATTTGCTTTAAGACTTGATGATGCTTGCAAGTGCCACACATACTACGATAATTCCTGCTCCAGCAATGCCAGCTGG
>JAEEGG010021020.1_pt1 | contig 12996 bp, 11 predicted proteins | sample 9134161 | NCBI WGS metagenome assembly JAEEGG01 (sample SAMN16246543, study PRJNA631951) | gut metagenome | biome: gut microbiome; feature: rumen; material: CR-attached | host: Bos | place: Iran: Karaj | collected 2018-10
GATACAAACTCGCCTTTCCAGTGTATTCTCAGAAAAGAACGACACTCTTCAGCGTAAAGAGATATGGTTGTATGGTCAGTTTGGTATATCTAATACATGACTGGACTATACTGGCAGATAACCAGGCCCCTCTTTTTTCTTCTACCAGAATATAGATAAGGACTTGCAATCGGCCATAAGGATTCGCCTTTTGCCTTTGTTGATACAGTTTCAAAGCGATGCATTAGCAGTGGCAAAACCAATTTCCAGCCATTTTGCGCATTTCAAGAAGTGCAGTCTCTGGCTTTCGAAATAGACCGTTATAAGTTCTTTTGCCGATAAACAGCTGGAGACAATCCGCTATGCCTGCGGAAAAAGGTCCCGAAACCGGACTGGTTGGGAAAGCCGAGGGATAGGGCGATATCTTTGATGGGTTTGCCGCTATGGCGAAGTTCATGGATAGCGGACCGCATCGTGTATTCATCCATCCATTGTGAGGGGGTCATGCCGCTGTTGACCCTGACAATCCGGGCCAGGTATTTGGGAGAGACGCACAGCCGGTCGGCCATTTGTTCCACGCTCCGGATTTGTCCTTTTCCCTCCTTTAGAACATCCAAGAACCGGAAGAACAACTCTTGTCCGGGAACGGGTTCGACTGTCCGCGAAGAAGAAGGAAGCTTTGAACCGACCAGGTTCAGCAGCTGAAAAAGGAAGACATCGGCCAGGGAGTTCAACACCTGATCGTTGTACGGCTGCTCTTTCTGGCTTTTCAGCAACAGTTCGATCAGCCTCTTGTAGACATCCGCCAATTCTAGATCGTCTTTTCCAAGCCGGATGACCGGCCTTCTCCGAAGGTAGAGCATCAGATCCCATAGATGGCGGTCTATGACCACGGAACGGAAACGTTCTGCTTCCGCAATCATGATGAGCGTGATGTCGCAATCTCCGTTTTTGTCCTCGAATTGTTCCAGAACGCTGTCGGGGTTGATAAAGAGCATTTCGCCGCTACGGAAGGTGATGGGCTGGTCGTTCAGAACAAGGCGCACAAATCCTTGGCGGCAAACAAGAATGGCAGCAATCTCAAAACGGAGCGGAAAAGCATACTCCTTGTGTGCTTTGCGCCCGATTCCTTCCACGACAGAAAGCCGCCCGGGGCTGATTTCCACAGCCCCGGGCACTTTCATGTCGTTCACGCTTATGCTATCCATTCTTTTTGAGAATTTCCATGAATTCTTCGCCGGTAATCGTCTCTTTTTCCAGCAAGAATTCTGCCACGGCATGCATAAGGGTGATGTTTTCCGTGATGATGGCCGCAGCCCGGTCCTTGGCAGCAGCAATCATCTTCTGCACTTCGGCATCGATGTCGGCGGCCGTCCGGTCGGAGCAGGCCATGGAGGACGATCCGCCCAGGTAGGCATTGCCCCGTGTTTCAAGGGCCATCATGCCATATTTGTCACTCATGCCATAGCGGGTGATCATGGATCGGGCCAGGTTGGTGGCCTGCTCGATGTCGTTGGAGGCCCCGGTTGTGCAGGTGCCGCAGATGATTTCTTCCGCAACACGGCCTCCGGTGAGGGTGGCGATCTTGTTCAGGAGATACTCCCTGCTGTAAAGGAACTTTTCGCCTTCATCCACTTGCATCGTATAGCCCAGGGCACCAGAGGTGCGAGGGATTATGGTAATCTTGTGCACGGGTGCGGAATTATTCTGTATGGCAGCTACCATCGCATGCCCGACTTCGTGATAGGCGATAATCCGTTTTTCTTCCGGGGAGATGACGGCATTCTTGCGTTGTTCACCGGCCATCACGGTTTCAACACTCTCTTCGATGTCCTCCGTGGTCACGGCAGTTTTCCCAAGGCGCACTGCGCGTAACGCAGCTTCATTAACGATGTTGGCGATATCGGCCCCGGAAGATCCGGCGGTTGCGCGGCTCACTACATCCAGGTCTATTTCGGCGTGCTTGACATTACGTAAGTGAACGTTAAAGATGGCCTTGCGCCCTTCCAGATCGGGCAGCTCCATCTGAATGCGGCGGTCGAACCGGCCCGGACGCAGAAGTGCCTTGTCAAGGCTTTCAGGACGGTTGGTCGCAGCCAGGATGATGATGCCTTTGTCTCCCTCAAAACCGTCCATCTCCGTAAGGAGCTGGTTCAGCGTCTGTTCTCGTTCATCATTGCTGCCGCCAAGCGCATTCTCGCGACTCTTGCCGATGGCGTCGATTTCATCGATGAAGATGATACAAGGAGCTTTCTTCTCTGCTTCATCGAATAGGTCGCGCACCTTGGCGGCTCCCATGCCCACGAACATTTGGACGAATTCTGAACCGGACATGGAAAAGAAAGGTACGTGTGCCTCACCGGCGACTGCACGGGCGATCAGTGTCTTGCCGGTACCGGGAGGCCCTACCAGGAGCGCTCCTTTGGGCAGTTTCGCCCCCAGGGCAGAGTACTTCTTGGGGTTGTTCAGGAAGTCCACCATTTCTTTGAGGGACTCCTTGGCTTCATCCTGTCCGGCCACATCCGAGAAGCGTGTCTTCAGGTCTTCTTCGGCATATACTTTGGCTCCGCTCTTTCCCAGTGACATGAAATTGCCCATTCCGGGCATGCCGCCGCCTGCACCTTTTCCCATCGAAGAAATCCGTTTCGCCATGGAACGGTAGAAAAGCCAGAACAACAGGCCGGGGAGAACCCACCAGAGGAAGAAGTCCAGCAGCGGTGACCTCTCTTTTGGAATTCGCTTGACGAACTCGATCTTACCGTCCTTATTCGGGCTTCCTGCGGCGAGCAGCCGATCCACCAGGTTGGGGTCGTCCACCGTGCCGGTCCGGTAGGTCTTGTTCTCGGTTTTGTAGAAAATCTGGCTTTCTTCGATGACAACCTGCTTGACGGAGTCCTGCTCCACCTTTTGGATGAAGGTGCCATAGTCTGTCTCTACGATTCGCTGTTGCTGCGTGAGCGGAGCGATAAATTGGTTCAGAAGGATGAGGAAGAGGGTTGCCCACAGCAGTCCGCTGAGCCAAGGGCCGCCACCACTACCGCCCCAGATGCTACGGGGTTGCTCCTTCTTCTTATCTTCTGACGTGTTGCTGTTCCTGTCAGGGTACTCGACGTAATTCATTTTATGCAGTCAATTCTTTGAAAAACTTTTCAAACTTCCTGGCGGCGGAGAGGCCTACGAGATAGGACACACCTTCGAAAATGATGGCCAGGCCGATGAGCGTAGTAAGGGTGGTTCCGGCAGCAAGCGGGTTGCGCAGCCCCAGGAAACCGAGCACTGCACCGGCAATACCCAGCAGCAGGATGCACCACCAGCCGCTGAATCCCACTTTCTTGAATTCGAAGGACTCAATGACAATCACAATGCCTTCTACCATGACCCAAACGGCGAATACGATGGGCAGGGATGCAATGAGGGCGCCCTTGTGGGCAAGGAAAAAGATGCCCAGGAAGATTTGCAGCAGGGAACTGAGCATGCGGGTGCCGCTGTTGGGAAGGAATGCCTGTGTCTCGAGGGTAAACACCAGGGTTGAAATACCCGAAAGCAGGGTGAAGAGGCCAATGAGCCAGGCGCTGGCAAACAGTGTCTCTGCAGGTCTTGAAATGCAAACTACCCCAAGAATAATCAGGAGGATGCCGGCACAGGCCAGGAAGATTTTAGTACGATTTTTCATACTTGTAACGCGTAAAGAGTTAAAACTTTATTCTGTTCATTTTGTAAAGTTATTTCCTTTTTTCGTCACTTCGGGGCTGTGGTTACTTTTGTAACAAACAAGGCGAGAAAATGAATATTCTAAATGATAAGAATCATCTTAATTGCTTCTTGAAACAAACTATATTTGCACTATACAAAAGAGGAAGCAATGGTTAAACCCATCAGGACAATTATCTTGGATCAGTATCTCTGGAAGTTTATCGTCCGGATTCTGATCGTTATTGCCGTTACTGTCTTATATATTACGAACCGGGATATCATAACGGACTTCTTGACACAACCAGTTTTCCAGTCATTGGTGGATAGACGTCTTTGGCCGCTCGTGGCCCTATGGGGTATCCTGATGGTCATGATGGCAACGCATTTCATTCCTCCCAAGATTTTTACAATGGCCCTTCTGAAAAGGAAGAAAGAAAAACTTGATATGGATGACTCCTTTGATAAGGGAAAACTGCTGGAGTATGTTCAAGAGCAGAATCTCAGGGCATGGCATGTGATGTTGGTTTGGGTGCTCCTCAATGGGATCGTCGGGATGCTTTATCTTTTCGGAATTCTGAAAGTTGCAGACCTATTCATGGTCAGTGTCTTCTATTTCCTTTGCGACTATGTGTGCATCCTGATCTACTGTCCCTTCCAAAGCCATATCATGCACAACAAGTGCTGTGTAAACTGCCGGATTTACGACTGGGGGCATTTTATGATGTTTACCCCCATGATCTTTATCCGGCATTTTTTCAGCTGGACCCTGTTCTGGATGTCGGTGCTCGTACTGATCAGATGGGAGATAGTCTATGCCCGCTACCCGGAGAGGTTCTGGGATGGGTCCAACCGCACACTACGTTGCACCAAATGCGCGGATAAAACCTGTCAGATCAAGAAACTACTGGCGAAATAACACTTTATCATTTCGAGTAAATGTCTTCATTCGGTGGACAGTAGTCTATCAGTTCGTCCAAGGAGCACTCCAGTACTTCACACAACAGGTTCAATGTGCTTATCTTGACTGCTTGCACATTCCCGGCGGCAAAGGACCTCAGTTTCTTTTCCGAAATACCGCTCATGGCGGCAAGTTCAGAATAGCTCATGTGCATATCGCATAGCAGTTTGTCGAGTTTGAACGTAATCATGTTTTATCTTTTAGGGTCGATGGAAGAATAGTGTTTTGCATCAGAAATGATGGTTGCCAAATAGATGACAATGAGCGCGGCGATAACAAGAACGGCCAGTAAATCCATGGAACTCAGGCAAATGGATTGATTCCCGATGCAAATCGACTTGGAAAACTGGCGGATGGCGGGGACAAAGAACAGGACGGTATCGGCCAAAATGACGAGAATGCGAAATTCCGTGGGGCCGAGCTTTCCATAGGACAGTTTGAATTCCCCTTTGAGGTGGGCATTCATGCTCACGTTGATGGTCAGGAACAGATAGAGGACAAAGGCAGTAAGGGCCAATTCCAGGCGCATCCATCCGGACAGGCCGATGCCGAAAAACATAAGGCCTTCATTGATACAGTCAACGGTATGGTCCAAATAATACCCGTATATGGGACGCTGCGTTTTTCTTACTCTCGCCAGCGTCCCGTCCAACGAATCGCCGTACCAATTGACGATCATGCCCAAGGAACTGAACCAGAGCCACGAGATATTATCGCGTGACAGGATGAAACCTATTGCGAACATCAGCGCTCCCACTGTCCCGACAAATGTCAGCATGTCGGAGGTAACCCAAGATGGTTGCCTTTTCGCCAGCCATATCAGGGCTTTCCGTTCCACCGCGTTCAATAAGGAGGTTTGGATTCTTTCTGCTTCTCTCATGGCAGGTCTTTATTTCAATTTCAATTGAGCACAATAATTGCAATATTTATGCGACAAATGTTTCATAAATAAGCAATAGAACAGTTTTATAAAACAATGTATCGTATCAAGAACGACAAGCGGACGAAAAGCTCCGTTGAGCGGATTACCAAGAGCCTGACAGAATGTCTTGACAAGAAGCCGCTGGCAGAAATCGGTGTTGCCGAAATTGCCAAGGGAGCCGGTGTGAGCCGGGCTACTTTTTACAGGATATTCGATTCTCCGTTAGACGTTCTGGATTATCTGTGTAAAACGCTTGCCCAGGAATTGGAAGAGTCAATGAGCCAGCTCATGGCTGAAAAGGATGCCGATTACACCTTGCACGCGATTCGTTTTTTGATCAACCATGCTGAAAGTCACAAGGCCATATTCCGCTCCGGACGAATGGACCTGCTGGAAAACTCCGTCAGACCACGGATTGAATTGATTATGCCACCGTCGGAGATGATTCTCTCAGAAACAGAAATGGATTACGTCAAATACTCAATCGCAGCTATTCTTATGGCCGTATTATATGTTTGGTATCAACATGGTTGCAAAGAAACCGCAAGCGAGTTGGCTAGTATTTATAACAGAATAAGTAATGTGCGATATCACTATCAGTAATTTCGGCAAAGAAGCCGCCACGACTGTGATGCCGCTACTCTCCGCGGCACTTTATCTTACGTTTCGGCGAGTTTGATCGAGTTTGAACGAGTTTCAGCTATTTCCCGATGCAGAAATTCCGGAAGATATTTCCCAGCACTTCGTCGGGGGTGATTTCGCCGGTGATGGAGCCGAGGTGGTAGAGGGATTCGCGGAGGTCTTGGGCGAGGAGGTCGGTGGGAATGGAACCGAGGCCGTCGCGGACGCGGCGGAGGGCGATGGCGGCGTTCTGGAGGGCGGCGAGGTGGCGGGCGTTGGTCACGAGGGAGGTTTCGGCGGCGGTGTCCAGGTCGCGCCAAGTGGCGGCGAGGGCGTGGCGGAGGTCTTCGAGGCCGAGGCCGGCTTTGGCGGAAATGGTGTAGAGCTGTCGGCCGGGGGCGGCGAGGAGAGGGGAGAAGGCACGGCGGGCCGCGGTGCCAACCGAAACTGGCACGGCGTCGGCCTTGTTGAGCAGGAAGACGAGTTGTTGGCCGTCGGTCGCACGGTCGGCGATGTGCGAGGCGCTGGCGAGCAAGTCGTCCAGCGGCTGCGTCAAGTCGAGCATCGCGAGGACGAGCTGGGCGGCAGAGAGTTTCTCATAGGCGCGCTCGATGCCGATGCGTTCGATGGTGTCATCGCTCTGGCGGAGGCCGGCCGTATCGATGAAACGGAACAGGACACCGTCGAGGTTGCAGGTCTCTTCGATCGTGTCGCGCGTGGTGCCGGCGATGTCGGAGACGATGGCGCGGTTCTCGCCGAGCAGGGCGTTGAGCAGGGTGCTTTTCCCGGAGTTTGTATTACCCACAATCGCCACAGGTACACCATTTTTAATGGCATTACCTAAACGGAAACTTTCGATAAGTTTCTCGCAGTGGGCGAGCACTTTTTCTACGAGTTCGCGTAGCTGGGAACGGTCGGCGAATTCCACTTCCTCGTCGCCGAAATCGAGCTCCAGTTCCATCAGGGAAGCCAGGTGCAGGAGTTCAGCGCGCATACCGGCGAGCTCTTCGCTGAACCCGCCTTTGAGCTGTTTGAAAGCGATGCGATGCGCGGCGGCGGTTTGCGCGGCGATCAGGTCGGCGACGGCTTCGGCCTGGGAGAGGTCCATCTTGCCGCGGACGAAGGCGCGCTGCGTAAATTCGCCGGGAGCGGCCATTTGCGCCCCGTTTTCGCACAAAAGGGCGAGGATGCGGGAAACAATGTAGTCGGAGCCGTGGCACGCGATTTCGGCCGCATTTTCGCCCGTATAGGAGCGGGGCGCCCGAAACACGGACACGACGACTTCGTCGAGCGGCGCGCCGTCGGCTTCGCGGATCGTGCCGAAATGCAGGGAATAGCCCGGTGCGTCGGCGAGGGGAGCCCGGCCGGAGAAGATGCGGTCCACGCACGCGATCGCGTCCGGACCGCTGACGCGGACAACGGCAATCGCACCGCCGCGGGCGGAGGCGGGAGCGCAGATGGTATTCTCGAAGTGGGGCTGCATCCTATTTTTTCGCAAAAGTAGGGAAAATCCCGGGTAGAATCACTAAATTTGTATGACAAATCAGCGCGTATGATCTCCTTCATCCTTGCCCTGTTGGCCCTGGTGGCCGGCTATTTCTTCTACGGACGCTTCGTGGAACGGGTTTTCGGCGCGGACGACCGGCCGACGCCCGCCATCTCCAAGGCCGACGGCGTCGATTTCATGGTGCTGCCCTCGTGGAAGATCTTTATGATCCAGTTCCTGAACATCGCCGGCACCGGCCCGATCTTCGGCGCCATCATGGGCGCCAAGTTCGGCCCGGCCGCCTACCTGTGGATCGTCTTCGGCTGCATCTTCGCCGGCGCCGTGCACGACTATCTGTCGGGCATGCTCTCCGTCCGGCACGGCGGCGCGAACCTGCCCGACCTCATCGGAACTTATCTGGGCAAGACCACCAAGACGGTGATGCTCATCTTCTCGGTCCTGATGCTGATGATGGTGGGCGCCGTGTTCGTGTTCAGCCCCGCCAAGATCCTGGGCGGTATGTGGGAGCCTGCGTTCGCCGTGGCCCATCTGGGCAAGTACGGTTTCTGGATTGCCATCGTGTTCATCTACTACATCATCGCCACGATGCTGCCGATCGACAAGATCATCGGCCGGATCTATCCGCTGTTCGCCTTCGCCCTGATCTTCATGGCCATTTCGCTGATGGTCGTGCTGTTCGTCAAGTTCCCCGACATTCCGGAAGTGTGGGAAGGGCTCAAGGATACGCCGGGCGGCGCGCTGACCAAGAATCCGATCTTCCCGTGCCTGTTCATTTCCATCGCCTGCGGTGCGATCAGCGGCTTCCACGCCACGCAGAGCCCGCTGATGGCGCGCTGCATGGATCACGAGAAAAAAGGGCGCCCCATCTTCTACGGCGCCATGATCACCGAAGGCACCGTGGCGCTCATCTGGGCGACGGTCGCCAGCTATTTCTTCTACGGCAAGCCGGAACCGGCCTTCCAACTGATTCCCGGCGGCGCCGAAGCCATTGGCGACGCGCCGTCGATCGTGAACCTGGTGTGCAACGAATGGCTGGGCGTCTTCGGCGGAATCCTCGCCCTGCTGGGCGTCGTGGCCGCCCCGATCACGAGCGGCGACACAGCCCTGCGCAGCGCCCGCCTCATCATTGCGGACTTCCTGAATCTGGAGCAGCGCTCCATCCGCAAGCGCCTCTACATCTGCCTGCCGCTCTTCGCGGCGGTCTTCGCCCTGCTGATGTGGCAGATGAACGACGCCTCGGGCTTCGAGAAACTCTGGGGATGGTTCGGCTGGTCGAACCAGACGCTGTCGGTCTTCACGCTCTGGACGCTGACCGTCTATCTGGCCATCGAGAAGAAACCGTATGTCATCACGCTGGTACCGGCGCTCTTCATGACCTGGGTGTGCACCACATTCTTCGTGTTCTCGCCCAATTCGCTCGGCCTGAACCTCTATCTGTCGTACGGCATCGGCTTCGCCGCCGTACTGGTGGCCATCATCTGGTTTTCAGTCTGGCACAGACGACGTTTTCAACGTGCGTAGTGTGCGGGAACATATCCACGGGCTGTACGTGGATGATCTCGTAACGGTCTGAGAAAACGGCCAGGTCGCGCGCCTGCGTGGCCGGGTTGCAGCTCACATAGACCATCCACGCCGGTGCGCAGTCGAGCAGCACGCGGGCCACGTCGGGGTGGATGCCGGCCCGCGGCGGGTCGAGCACCACGATGTCGGGCTGTCCGTGCGCGGCGATGAAATCGGCCTGCAGCACATCCTTCATATCGCCGGCAAAGAATTCGGCGTTGGCGATGCCGTTCTCGCGGGCGTTGACTTTCGCATCTTCGATGGCTTCGGGCACATACTCGATGCCGATGACCTTGCGGGCCAGCGAGGCCAGGAAGAGCGCGATGGTGCCGGTGCCGGTATAGAGGTCGTAAATGACGGGACTATCTGTTCCGGAAAGGACAGAAAGACCTTCTTTCACAAAATCGCGCACGACGCTGTAGAGGCGGTACGCCTGGGCCGAATTGGTCTGGTAGAACGACTTGGGGCCGATCTTGAATCGGAGGTCCTCCATCCGCTCATAGACCGCTTCCGCGCCGGAATACAGCGTGCAGGGAAGGTCGCTGAAATTATCGTTTCCCTTGGGATTGATGACGTAATAAAGCGAAGTGATCTCGGGGAAGCGCGTACTGACGGCCTCCAGCAGTGCCTCGCGGGCAGGGCGCGCATCTTCGCCCTGGGCCTCGCCGCCGAAGCAGATGACCAGCATGTTCTCGCCGGTCGACGTGGTGCGGACGATCATCGTCCGGAGGAAGCCGCGGTTTTCGCGCAGGTCATAGAAACTCAGGCCGTGCTCGATGGCGTATTGCCGGATGAACAGGCGGATGGCGTTCGAGGGTTCGCGCTGCAGATGGCACTCCTGGATATCGAGCACCTTGTCGAAGAAGCCGCTCACGTGGAAGCCCAGGCCAAGGAGCTCTTCCGCGCTGAGGGTCTGCCAGTCTTCGCCCGGCAGCAGCCAGCGATGGTTCGAAAAAGTGAATTCCAGCTTGTTGCGGTAGTGGTCGGTCTGGTCGGAGCCGAGGATGGGGGAGACTTCCGGAAGCTCCAGGTGCCCGATGCGGGTGAGCTGGTCGACGACCTGCTGCTGCTTGAAAGCGATCTGCATCGGATAGGGCAGCGTCTGCCAGGTGCAGCCGCCGCAGTCCTCGAAATGCGCGCAGAAGGGCTTGAGCCGGTGCGGGGAAGGGGATTTCATCCGGGCGATGTAGCCCTGGGAGTAGCCGCTGCGCACTTTGTTGATCTGCACGTCCACCACGTCGCCCGGGATGCCTTGCCGGACAAACACGACTTTTCCGTCCACGTGGGCCAGGCCGTTGCCTTCGGCCGCGGTGGCCTCGATGGTGATATCTTCCAGGTAGGGTTTTGTCTTTCTCGCCATTTTCTTTCCGTTTTTCGGCTTTTGCGCTTCGGCCGCAAAGTTAATCAAAGAATTTCGTATATTTGAAGGAATAAAAAGACATCCCCCATGAAACGGACCGCCGCCCTGATTATTGCACTCCTGCTCGCGCTGCCTTTCGGCTTCGCGCAGGATCTGCCCGAATTCCTGCAGATCACCGGCAAGGTGATCGATGGCGCCACCGGGAAGCCGATGCACTACGCTTCCATCAACCTGGCCGGGACCCATGTTTCCAACGTAACGAACGCCGAAGGCATATTCAGTCTGAAAATCGCACCCGTCACGCCGCCCGACGCCCTGGTGACCATCAGCCACCTGGGCTATGCGACCGTGACCCGGAAAGTATCCGATTTCCCGACCGGCGACGCCAAGAACCCGCTGACCATCACGCTAGTGCCCATATCCATCTCGCTCGACGCAGCGCTGATCCGGGCGCAGGACGCCAAGGAACTGCTCATCGCCGCCCTCTACCGCATCAGGCAGAACTATCCCGACAAACACGTGGGTATGACCGCCTTCTACCGTGAAATGGTGAAGAAGGGCAATACGAAGTACCTGACGATGAACGAGGCCATCCTCGACATCGACAAGGCCCCGTACGGCTCATACCAGGCCGACCGGGTCGGCATCTACAAAGGCCGCGGCAGCCAGAACTACGACTCCTCCGATACGCTGTTCATCAAGTACCAGGGCGGCGTGGTATCGATCATCGACATCGACCAGGCCAAGAACCCCTTCGCCACGGTCCCCATCTCGCAGTTGTCCGTCTACTATGACTGCACCATGGAGCCGTCGGTCTTCCTCGACGACCGGATGTACTATGTTGTCTCGATCGACCAGAAACCCTCGATGGAGGACATCTATATGCGCGGCCAGGTCTACATCGACAGCGAGAGCCTGGCCATCGGCCGCGTCCATCTCTGGATGAACGTGGAGGGCAGGGAAGACGCCGTGCCACTGTTCATCCTCCGGAGTCCGGCCGACACGCGCTTCGAGGTGAAGAGTGCGGAATACATCGTCAACTACAAGCCTTCCGACGGCAAATGGTACTACGACTACGCCAAGATGGAACTCAAGTTCGAGACGCGCAAGAAGCGCTCCCTGTTCAAGAACCACTATTCCGTGATGTCGGAAATCGCCATTACCGACCACCAGGACACGCCGCCCGTCATCGTGAAGGAAGCCCGCGTGAAGTTCCGGGACCAGCTCACCGAGAAAGTCTCCGCCTTCACCGACGAGAACTTCTGGGAGAACTACAACGTGATTGAGCCCGACGCCGACATCGACGCCATCGTCCGGAAGATCGTCCGTCAATTGAAAAAACACAATCTCGACTAACATATGAAAAGGATCCTGATTCTTTTTGCTGCCATACTGGCCGTTTCGGCCGTATCGGGGCAAAACCTGCGTTTTGCGAGCCGTCCCTCGCTTTCGCCCGATGGTCAAACGCTTTATTTCTCATACCTGGGTGACATCTATACGGTCCCTGCCGCCGGCGGACAGGCCCTGAGCCTTGTCGCCATGCAAGGGAAAGAGAACCATCCGCTCGTCTCTCCGGACGGAAAATGGCTGGCCTTCTCCTCCGATATCAACGGCAACCTGGATGTCTTCGTCGTCCCGGTAGGGGGCGGGCAGGCCGTCCAGCTGACCTATCACGAAGCCAACGACTTCCCGGTATCCTGGTCGCCCGATGCCAAAACCCTCTATTTTGAATCGCAGCGTTCCGGTTCGCGGCGCACGACCTATTGCGTCCCGGTGACCGGCGGCACGCCGCAGCTGCTGTTTGACGGCTATTTCACGACCGTAGTCAATCTGGTCGAGAATCCGAAAGACGGCACGTTCTATTTCAACGAGTCGGCCGAAAGCATCAACTTCCCGACGCGCAAACGCTATGTCGGCGACCACAACCCGAACATCCAGTCGTGGAACCCCAAAAAGAAGCAATACGCCGCGCTGACCGACTACGAAGGCAAGGACACCTGGCCGATGGTCGATGCGTCCGGCAACCTGTATTACGTAACCGATGAACTGAACAAGGAATCCAACATCGTGCGCTATGTCCCGGGCGGCAAGCCGGTGCAACTGACCCGCTTCGGCAGTTCCGTCCAGTACCCGCGCATTGCCTGGAACGGCTCGAAGATCGCGTACCTGCTCGATTATGAGATCCACCTGCTCGATCCCGCCAGCGGAAAGGACGTGGTTCCCCAGATTGTCGTAACCGCCCCGGATCCTACAGTTCGCCGCTCGTTCGAGAAACAGAATCCTTCGTCGGGCGACATCTCGCCCGACGGCAAGAAACTGGCTTTCGTCGTCCGCGGTTTCCTGTATGTGACGGATACCAAAGGGAAGTATTTCCAGCGCCTGGCGACGCACGATGA
>JAEEGG010021021.1_pt1 | contig 12996 bp, 6 predicted proteins | sample 9134161 | NCBI WGS metagenome assembly JAEEGG01 (sample SAMN16246543, study PRJNA631951) | gut metagenome | biome: gut microbiome; feature: rumen; material: CR-attached | host: Bos | place: Iran: Karaj | collected 2018-10
CCTTCCCGTCAGTATCAGTAGGTTGGCGTTTTGATAAGGAAAAGTTCTGCCCCTTCGACCGTAACGTGGTCAACATGTTCAAGGTTCGTGGTAGCTATGGTGAGCTGGGTAACGAGAACATCGGCGAGTATGCCTACCAGGCAACCATGCGCCGTGGCTACATGACCTATAGCTTCGGCAACAACGTGGTTACGGGTTCTTCTATTGAAAACTTCGTAAACGGCAATATTGCCTGGGAGAAGAAGAAGACAACCAACGTAGGTATCGACTTGGCATTCCTGAACAACCGCATCGAGTTCACCGCCGAGTGGTATCTGAATAAATCAACCGAGCTGCTGTATGGCGTGCCCGTTCCTGCCAATGCCGGTGTGGCTAACACCAGCGTGACGATGAACGCTGCCTCTATGCAGAACAGCGGTTTCGAGTTCTCGGCAACCTACCGTAACCGTGACCACGCGCTGAAGTATGAGATAAGTGCCAACCTGAGCACCCTGAGGAACAGGGTGAAGTCGCTCGGCTTCGGTACGGAGTCATACATTACCGGCGACTATGCTACCTTCGTAGGCCAGGAGGTTGGTCAGTTCTATGGTTGGGTCTATGAGGGCATCGCCCGCACACAGGCCGACCTCGACGACCACGCCACACAGCCCGGTGCCGTCATCGGCGACTGCCTCTATAAGGATGTCAACGAGGATGGTGTCATCAATGCCGACGACCGCGTCGTGCTCGGCAGCGGTCTGCCAAAGGTGAACTTCGGTCTGAGCGGACGTGTGGAGTATAAGGGCTTCGACCTCAGCATCTCCACCTTCGGTGCGCTGAAATACCATGTTTCTGATGGTATCTACAACGGTCTGACCTCTTGCTACGGCTACTCCAACAAGGACGTTTCCATGCTCGATGCCAACCGCTATTCTGCTGACGGACTGACCTACATCTCCAGCATTCCCAGAACATATATCTCTGCCAACGGTGAGGGATGGAACGACTACTTCAGCGACCGTAAGATTCAGAACGCCGCCTACTGGAAGATTGCCAACATCGAGTTAGGCTATAACTTCCCCGACAAGTGGTTCAAGGGCGTCGTCTCTGGCGTACGTGCATACGTTTCTGCACAGAACCTCCACACTTTCACCAAGTATAAGGGCTACAACGTCGATTATGCTGGTGGAACGTTTACTCCTGGTTTCAACTGGTGCTCTTATCCAAGTGCGCGCAGCTTCATGGCTGGTCTTCTTTTCTCATTCTAATATTTAAAAAAGGTAATCATTATGAAACTATATAAAATTTCACTTGCCCTGATGTTGGGCATCGGCGCGCTGACCTCCTGTAGCGATAAGTTGGAGCTGACAAACCCCAACCAGCCGACAACGGGTACTTTCGGCAATACTGTTGATGATTTGGAGGAGGCAGTGATTGCATGCTATCACCACATCCGTATGGAGGGTACTTATGCACGTGTAGGATATACGCTCGACGTTGTTCGTGGTGACGAGGTGTGGAACTCCGCACAAGGATGGGGCTATTATCTGGCTGACAAGCTGAGCCCTTCCACAACCGACGAGATTTATGCCCTCTGGTCTTGGCGCGACTGGTATTACACCATCAATATCTGTAACTTCGTCATTACCAAGTGTGGCGAGGACGACGCTGTGCTTTCTGAAACCATGAAGCGCATCAAGGGACAGGCGCTCTTCGTGCGTGGCCTTGCTTACTACAACCTGGCTGGCTACTACCAGAACCCGGCGCTGATTCTTGACTACAACCAGTATTCGTCGCTCGACGGCCTCTATGCTTCTAACCGTGCCGAGGGCGACTCCTCTCCCTTCGACCAGTACGACCGTGTCATGGATCAGGTAGAGAAGGACTTTGCCGAGGCTATGACGCTGCTGCCCGCCAAGACAGCAGGTGGCGAGTGGGCCAAGGGACGTGCCACCAGTGGTGCTGCTGCCGGTTACTATGCCCGTGCGCTGATGCAGCGCCATAAGTATGAGGATGCGCTTGCCGTGCTGAAGAGAATTATCAATAAGGATTTCGGTGAATATAAGCTCATGGCTAACTACGGTGACAACTTCCGTGAGGGTGCTGCCTTCGAGAACAATGCTGAAAGCCTCTTCGAGGTGCAGTTCCTGGACTATGGCTCGCAGGGCCCCGACGATGAGTGGACCCCTGTCAACATCAGTAAGAACGCCTCGCAGGGACATGCCGTAGAGAGTAACTTCGGCCCCGGCGACTTCGGCGGATGGGCTGACCTTTCTGCCGCTCCCTGGCTCTACTGGCTCTTCAAGAGCGAGACGACAAAAGACGGCGACCTCGACCCGCGCCTCTACTGGACCATCGGTACCTACGAGTCTGACTGGGACAGCAAGAAGGACAAGCTCGGCGTGCTGGGCAACGTGTGCTACACCACTCCTATGACAGACGCTGCTCCTGTTGTCACCAACAACAACAACGGTGGTCTGCCCATTGCCAAGTGGACCAACATGCGTACAGGACTCTACAGCACCGTGGTGGTTGGTTTGAAGTGCGGTATCAACCTCCGACTGATGCGCTACTCTGACGTGCTGCTGCGTGCCGCCGAGTGCGAGAATGAAATCTCCGGACCCACCCAGCAAGCTATCGACTGGATTAACGAGGTACGTAGCCGCGCACAGCTGAAAGACCTGAGTCTGGCTGACTTCAGCTCAAAGGACGAGCTCTTCGAGCAGATTGCCAACGTGGAGCGCCCGAAGGAGTTCGGCTGTGAGTTTGGCCGTGGACTGGACCTGCAGCGCTGGGGATTCTTCTATAACAGCGAGCGTATGGAGCAGATGAAGCAGCACTCTGCCTATAAGCTCTCTACCGACAAGACTACCGTCAAGAATGCTGTAGCTTATGGCGAGGACGGCGTTGAGTGTTCATTCGCTACGTTCCTGAATGGTCACGAGTACTTCCCCATTTGGCAGACTACGCTGAACGACAACCCCAATCTGGTGGGTAACTCTGCCAACGAGACTCTTGACAACTCTTCCTATTTCCAGAAGAAGGGATGGACTATACACCCTGTTGTAGATTTGAGCAAATAATATAACTTTTTAATAGATTATCATTATGAAATATTACAATAAATTAGCATCGGCCTTCTTGTTTGCAGCCCTGGGCATGCTGACGCTCACGGGGTGTGAAGGTGGTGACCTTTATAATATTGACGTCCCCGCATGGCTTTCAGAAATGGGAGGTGGCGAGGAACCAGAGCCCGAGCCCGAAGAGGAACTGGTTGGACAGATGGAAGATGTTTATGACATCGGTAATGCTGAACTGACTGCAGCATTCTTTACACTCGGTAAGACCTACATCGTACCTGCCGGAGAGAAGTGGCAGGCTCAGTTTAACCTGACGGTGAACCCTGACAACAAGTATTATAAGAACTTCTATCTGGTGATTAATGCTGTCGATGCCGAAACTGGGGGAGCAGGTGCTGAGTATGGCGTGATTCGTTACGACAACGACCCCAACAAGAACTCGGAGTGGAACACGGAGTCGGTGGTGAATCCTAACCTAACCGAGATTAACAGAGACCTCGTTGGCGGTAACTTCACCAACACTTCTCCAACGGAAGGTGACAACCTGGATGTGGATGCCTCTGTGCAGAAGATGAATGGTAAAATTACACTTACCGTTGACCGTGCGGAAGGCGGTCTCTACATCAAGATGACCAATGGCACGCTGACGAAGACTTACACACAGACCACGGCTTTCCCCTCGACGGGTGCTGATGTGCCCCTTGCTTTCCGTATTGGTGTGGAGCAGTCGTTGGTAAGCTTCATATCTACTAACATCGAGCCTATCGGCGGATGCACTTCGGCAGATGACAAGCAGCCTGTGTCTATGGAGCTGATGGGCGTTCCCAGTGAGGTGCTGTTAGGAACTCCTCTTGATGAGGCTATGGCTAATGTTTCTGCTACAGTAACCTTCGAGGAAGGTGTGGTGAAGACTGTCACCGCTGAGGAACTGCAGTTCCAGACGATTCCTGATTATGGAGAGGTAGGACAATATACCCTTGTGGTGCTCTACAATAAGACCTTCAAGGGACAGAATGCCGACAAGACTGCCATGGCTGCCAAGACCTTCAAGGTGGTGAAGGAACTCTCTGCATTCACCCAGACGGTTGTTGTACCTAATCCGCTTCTCCTGGGTGCTGAGGATAACTCAACAGCATTCTGGGGTGCTCACACTGACAACGTCAAGATTGCACCTAAGGAGACAAAGGTGACTACCTTCACTAACTACAGTTCTTGTGCAAACAACTGGAACAACTTCTGCATCGTACTCTGCAAGGCAGACAACACTGAGTATGCTGTAGTACGTGCCGACAACTACGGCTGGGGCGACTGCTACGCATCGTGCACGCCCATCATGGAGGAAGGTCGTGACTGGGAGGTATGGCGTCCGGCTATGGATGGTGCAAAGGTAACAACCTATGTTACTAATAATGGTGACGGAACGCTTGATGTGAAGGCCGTGATGGTGGGCAACGATGGCATTACCTATACCCAGCAGTATAAGGGTATGAAGGGTATCGATGCAGACAACCTCTACTTCCGATTCACCGTTGACGGTTGCCACTTGGCATTCGATAATACTGTTGGTGCAACAGATAACTCAACAGGTTTCTGGGGAGCCCACTCTCCTAATATCCAGGTCATCGGTCATCAGGTATGTACCGTCAACTTCACCAACTACTCTTCTTGCGTTGCTAACTGGAACAACTTCGTCATCGTGCTTTGCAGTGCTGACGGTAGCAAGGAGTATGCTGTGGTACGTGCCGACAACTTTGGCTGGGGCGATGGCTATGCCGCTTGTACTCCTGCTATGGAGGATGGCCGTAACTGGGATGAATGGCGTCCGGCCATGGACGGTGCCAAGTGTTCTGCCAAGATTGCCAATAACGGTGACGGCACTGCTGACATTGCAGTTGAGATGGTTGGCAACAATGGCAAGACCTATACCCAGACCTATACTGGTATCAATACTATCGACCCAGATAACTTCTACATCAACTTCACGGTTGACGGAAGTCACTTGGTATTTGAATAATGTTTAAATGAATCGTATTATGAAAGTTATATCAAAACTATTAGCGCTGTTTGCCATCGGAATGATGGCAACAGCCTGTAGCGACAACATTAACGAGGTAAATTACCCCTTAACGGTTACTACCCCCACCGTGTCGTCTGTTTCCGGAAACTCGGCCATTGTCACGCTGACGGCAACTGGTTCACACATCACCTATCGTGGCGTCTGCTACTCTACGTCACCGAACCCGACGGTCAGCGACAACAAGGTGGTGGCTTCAAAAAAAGACATCATACTCACCATTGGCGGACTGGCCAAGAGCACGACCTACTATGTACGTGGCTTTGCACAGACCAGCTATGACGTGAAATACTCTGAGGAGGTATCGTTTACCACGCTGGCAACGGAAGCTGTCGAAGACGACCCACAGACCGAGGGACCGTCAGCGCTGAAGCGCGTCAGCGTACACGACCCCAGCATCGTCTGGGATCAGGCCACCAGTACTTACTACGTCTTCGGTTCTCACCGTGCAGCTGCCAAGTGTAGCAACTTGATGTCGTGGACGGCATTTACGGCTCCTTGGGCTACGGCTTCCAGCAATAATGCCAACAATGCTGATGCCTTCACCACGCCTCAGGTTACGAAGGTCAAGAAGGGTGGCGTTGAGTACGACCTCAACTTCAATGCCTTCGCATGGTCAAAGCGTGGCAACGACGCTTATAATGTCGATGGAAACATGTGGGCTCCCGATGTCATCTACAACAAGAAGATGGGTAAGTACTGCATGTACCTCAGCATCAACGGCGACTTCTGGTACTCCAGCATCATCCTGCTGACTGCCGACAAGATTGAAGGCCCCTACCGCTATCAGGCTCCTGTCGTCATGAGCGGATTCCGTTCGGGCGATTCCTATAAGGACACCGACCTGGAGATTGTGCTGGGCGAGCAGGCTTCGCTGCCCGAGCGCTATGCTCCCAGCGACAACTACGGCAACCATTGGCCAAACGCTATCGACCCCTGTGTGTTCTACGACGAGGATGGCAATCTGAGAATGTCATACGGCTCTTGGAGTGGTGGTATCTTCATGCTCGATCTTGACGAGGAAACAGGTCTGCGCGATTACGACGCCACCTACGCTGTTAGCGAGACGTCCGACCCGTACTTCGGCAAGAAGATTGCTGGCGGTTACTACGCTTCGGGAGAGGCCAGCTACATTGAGTACGTCGGCGGCTACTACTTCCTCTTCGTGACCAATGGTGGTCTGGAGGCAGCTGGCGGTTATCAGATGCGTGTCTTCCGTTCGCTCAATCCTGACGGACCGTATGTTGACAGCAAGGGCTCTACGGCACTTCTCGACAAGCGATATACGAACTTCGGACCGACGGAGGACGACGGCAACCGCGGTGTCAACATTTTCGGAGCCTACAACGAATGGGGTTACCAGACCGTTGGCCAGTATGGTGAGCGTTCTCAGGGTCACAACAGCATCATTGCTGCTCAGGATGGCCGCACCTATCTCGTTTATCACACCCGCTTCCAGAACTTGGGCGAGGGCCACGAGGTACGCGTTCACCAGGTGTTCCAGAATGAAGAGGGCTGGCTCGTAGCTTGTCCGTTCGAATATACCGGCGAGGGTGTCAAGAGCGCAGGCGTGGCAGCAGCCCAGAAGGTGCCCACAGCCGACATTCCTGGTAAGTACAAGTTGCTCATCCATCCGTACGGACTCGACCATGCAGCTAAGGCATTCGCCGCTCCCGTTGAGGTTGAGCTGAAGGCCGACGGCACCATTTCGGGAGCCCAGACGGGCACTTGGTCCGTGAGGGCAGGAACGTCTTACGTCACGCTGACCATCGGCGACGAGTACAAGGGTGTCATGATACCGCAGACCCTGGAGCCCAGCGACGAGAAGGCACCAGCCTTCACCGGCCTCTGCTCTAAGACGGGAGTCACAGTTTGGGCATATAAGTATGCAGAACTTTAATCGAATCCTTATCAGTAGTGTGGTGCTCATTATGATGGGCACCACTCTTTTTGCCCAGCCACTTCCCACCGAGGAGATAAGGAGGACACCTTTTGTCCACGACCCGGTGATGGCATACGAGAATGGCATGTACCATATCTATGCCACCGGTATGGGCATACAGCACATGACGTCAAGCGACCGCACCACATGGCAAGTGTCTCGTCAGCCCGTCATGACCGAGATTCCCGCATGGACCCACGACTCCGTACCTGGTTTCGAGCGTCATGTCTGGGCACCCGACGTCATCCGGCATCAGGGCAAGTGGTGGCTGGCCTACAGCTGCTCCACCTTCGGACGCAACGGCTCCGCCATCGGACTGCTGTCTGCCGACAGTCTGAATGGGTCGTGGAAAGATGAGGGATGCATCGTCTGTTCCCGTGAGGGACGCGATGACTGGAACGCCATCGACCCGAACTTTATCATCGATGAGCACGACACACCTTATATGGTGTGGGGCTCGTTCTGGGATGGCATTCAGATGATACGGCTCGACCAGACCATGCATGTAGCAGCCGGTGAGAAACCCCGTACCATTGCCCGACGCTATGCTCCTGGGGTAGAAACTCCCGAACCAAATCCTACCAGCCAATACGCCGGAACGAATGCCATAGAGGCTCCCTTTATCATGCAACACGGAGACTATTACTATCTCTTTGTGTCATGGGACTACTGCTGTCGTGGCAGTAAGAGTAACTACCGTGTTGCTGTCGGGCGTAGCAGGTCGGTGACCGGTCCGTATCTTGACCGTCAAGGCGTGGACATGCTGCAAGGCGGCGGTACACTTTTTTTGCAGGGCGACAAGCGGGAATACGAAGCAGCCGGTCATTGTGCCGCCTATACCTTTGGAGGTGAGGACGTATTCATCTGTCACGGCTACAGCATCGCCCTTGATGGAGCCTCCGTCCTGGTGCAGCACACCATCAGGTGGACTGATGACGGATGGCCGACCATAAACTGATTAAAATCAAAATCAGTTAAAATGTAGGTGGGTGACCTTGGCCGCCACGTTCGGTGACCTGGGTCACCTTGGTTGTTGACCTAGGTCACCACGATTGGTGACCCGGGTCAACAAGTTGACGAAACGGCACCTCGAGAGCGAGGATACGGCACATTGAGAACGAGGAAACGGCACTTCGAGAAAGTGGAACGGCACTTAAGTGACGCGTTTGCTCCCTGCAAAACAAAACGGACGGTGTGTCAATGCACGCCGTCCGTTTTTCTTGTCCTTTTCCACCTGGTGTGAACACAAGGTGGAGTCAGAAGTAGTTCCTTACTTTACAATCATTTTTTTACCATTCTGTATCACAATACCCTTATAGCTTGCATCTACGCGGCGACCACTGAGGTCGAACATCGGAGCATCCTGCGTAGCATTATTCTGTGCGTCAATGGTTGAGATACTGGAAGCAGGATCAGGTGTAAATACTGCACTGAGCAAGTCGATGTGTGAACATTCAGTTGACAGGAATGTGCGGATGTTCTGTTCACCGTCACCATAGTTGTCAATGTATGTTTCTTTGTACTCTGTTCCGGAAACAGCTCCCGTGATGGTTGCGGTGATGGTAACCTTTGCACCCTCACGTTTAATGTTCATCTTCACGTTAGCACCATTCATGTCCTCTCTGAATATAGTCCAGTCTTCGGGATAGTTCTCGCTGGTAAGTTTTGTTGCATCGAATCCGGCAAGGCCAAAGGCATCTGCACGCAGGACGACATGTTCTGTGTAATCGGTGCTGCCACGGTCTTGATCATTGGTTACGAACAGTACCCAATTGTGCCAATTCTGCACGCCACAGGTGTAGTTGTTGAATTCAAGGTCAACGCTTTCGTTCTTCTTTAAAATGAAGTCGTCAGAGAACATGGTGTTAAACAATGTAGTATTGTTTTCCAGACCGATGAGTTTTGTGTATTCGAGCCTTTCGGTTGCCGCCGTTGTTGTAGCAGCATCGTCAAGAATCAGATGTCCTTGTTCAACAGACAGGAATGCCCGGATGTCCTGTGTGCCATCACCGCAAGGCAACACAAAGAAATGGCGGAATTTCTTATTTTCGGTTGTCGTGACATCAGCAGTCAACAGGACATCAGCATCCATACGTGCTATGGTCAGTACAACCGTAGCGCCGTCTAAGTCGTTTTTGAAGTTGTCCAAGTCATAGTTGTTTTGATTGGTTTTGAACCAGTTGGTGCTGTTGTCATTGGTATTCAGCGTTCCTTGCCATCCATAGCCAGTAGCCTGTATGGCAAGATACTCGGAGTATCCATCAGTGTCGCGGTCTGCATCTGTTGTGATGAAAGTCAGCCAGTTATGGTAAGTTTCGTTTTTGCTGGAATAGTTCTCAAACTTTAGTGTCAGGGTTTTGTTAGGCTCAATGGTGTAATAGTCCGAGAAGGCCGTCCACCAGCCAGTCGTATTGTCCTCCTTACCAATCAGACCAGCAGGCGGAATGTAGGTATCTTTAAGAGTTGTTGCATCATTGTTAATGACAAGATGTCCACCTTCGGTGGTCAGAAATGCACGAATATTCTGCGTACCATCTCCACAGTTGATGACGAATTCTTCAAAGTATGTTGAGCCGTTCTTGGCAGTAATGTCCGCATGAATAGTTACCACTTCATTTAAGCGGGTTATAGTCATTACTACGTTAGAGCCATCCATTTCTTCTTTGAAGTTGTCCCAATCATAGTTGCTGGTAAGTGAAGTGAACCAGTCGTGAGTTGATTCTGGTCCGGTGTTTAAACTGTATTGCCATGCCCAATTATCGGCACGTAATGCGACATACTCCGAATAATCCGCTTGCCCACGTTCTGCATCAGTTGTGACTACTGCCAGCCAGTTGTGGTAATTTTCTACTTTATCCGAATAGTTTTTGAACTCAAGTTTTAACGTTTTGTTCGGCTCAATGGTGTAATAGTCAGAAAAAGCTGACCACCAACCCGTCTTGTTGTCTTCTGCACCCACTGTTGTGGTGTTTTGTGCTGTGACACTCAGGCTACACAATACTCCCCCTAATAGAAAGAGAAAAGCTTTTTGTAAAAAATGTTTCATAATGAAAATGTTTTAAAATGTTAGTAGTATAATATAATTGTTGTTTGCAAAGAAAGTATTTCCTCTGGCTCCCGTCAAGGAGAGCCAAAGGAAACATCCTTATTTGAGTATTATCTTCTTGCCATTCTGGATGACGATGCCCTTGTACTGAGCATCCACACGGCGGCCAGAGAGGTCGAACATTGGGGCGTCCTGCATAGCAGGCTGTGCGTTGATAGCAGAGATACCAGTGGTTGTTTTGTCGCTTAGAATGTCCAGATGAGCGCCTTCTGTCAGCAGACGCGCGGTGATGTCGTCTGTAGCAACAGCATTGGAGAAGGTGTAGGTCTCCTTGAACTCACGGCCTGCCACAGAGGTCATCCGGGCCTCAATGTTGATGTCGGCACCGCTCCGGGCGATGGTCATCACCACGTTGGCACCATCCATTTCCTCGCGGAACACGTCCCATTCGGCATAATCTGTTATATTGCAGGTAGCCTCGCTCCAGAACTCACCCCATCCGGCCTTGTCTGCACGCAGGTCAAGATAGTTGGTGCCTTGCTGCATTTCCAGCACCCAGTTGTTCCAGTTGGCTATCTTATTGCTGTAGTTGACAAACTGCAGTGTCAGCGTCTCATTGGGCTTGATGGTGTAGTCTGTTCGGGCTCCTACGCCGAAGCCACCTGTATTATTCTCTACACCAGCCAGTGTGCCGTTAACGGTTTCCGTTTCCTCAACGCTCGTTGCATCGTTGTCGATGATGATATGTGCATGGTCAACGGTCAGGGTTACCTTGATGTCCTGGTTGCCATTACCGCACGACATGACGAAGTAGTGCGTCAATTTCTTGCCGCCACTGGTGGTTACATTTTCGCTGAGTATCACGTCGCTGCTGTTCGGCAGTCGTTTGATGGTAAGCTCCACGTCGGCTCCGTCCATATTGTCCTTGAAGTTGTCCCAGTCGTAGTTGTTCAGGTTGGCAGTGAACCATTTATTGCTAGCCTGGCTATTCGTTGTTTTGGTTTCGTCACCCCAGCCGCCTTCGGTCACTCCGAAGCAGTCAGCACGCATGATGAGATACTCGGTGCTGAAGTCGTCGTTGGTTAGACGAGTGGCCCAGTTGCTCCAGTTCTCAGCCTTGCTGGAGTGGTTCTTGAAGTGGAGTTTCAGTGTCTTGCCCGGCTCAACGGTGTATATATCGGAGAATGCTGTCCACCAAGGCGTAGAATTATCCTCGGCACCGATGGTCGTCTGTTTCGGTAGTTGGTAGCCCCATACGGTGTAACCCTTCTTTCCTGCGTATGCTGTGAAGCAGATGGACTTGTCAGACGTGCCGTCGATGGTCTGCTCAACCACCACACCCTTGTAGTCAACACCCTCAACGGTCAGTGTGATGTACGATGTGCCACTTTCGGTACTCCATAATCCCGTAACGTCGCCACTGATGGTTCCGCCACGCTCCAACTTAATATTGACGGGCGTTGCCAACTGCTTGTTCTTGTGGTCGAGGTTGTAGGTATGTATCAGGAGCTTGTAGCTGCCTGCCACCTCGTCATCGCTGAATGCCTGCGAGCCGGCAATGTCTGCATCGGTAGCCGTTTCGCCTTTGTATTCAAACGGAGCAGCACAGAGCCATCCGTCTTGGTTGAGGAACAGTTGGTGAACGCGTACCTCATGCTGCTCGCCGCGATCCTGAAAACGTGTATGATAAACAAGGTACGTACGGCCATCTTTCACCAATACTGAATTATGACCTTGTGAACGCTCGCTTGAAGCTCCAACAGCCACGTTGCCCCATTCACCATAGGCACCGAAAATGTTTTCGCCGCGGTCGGTTTTTCGCGTGCCGTCAGGGCCATAGTTCACACGTGCAGCATCGTAGATGGCAACGGCACCTGAGTGATAAGAGTCTGTGTAGGGACCGTCAGGATTAGATGAGCGGAATATGCGCATCTGATAACCGCCATTGGCAACTAGTCCGCCATAAGTGATGAAGAGGTAGTAGTAGTCACCGATGTGCTTGATGTAACTTGCCTCACCTGACACTTGGAAACCGCCGGCAATCTTCGTTCCGAAATAAGGGTCGCTGGTGTAGTTGTCTCCGCTGCCGGTAATTGGATAACTGACGTTGTAGTCACGCAAGCCGGTGCTCTCATCGAGTTCCAGCATGAAGATACCACCATGCCAAGAACCGTACGACATCCACAGTTTTCCCTGTTCGTCATAGAATACGCAGGGGTCGATGCAGTTAGGCCAGCGGTGGCGCCAGCCATTCAGGTTGCCTACATTGTAGCGCTCAGGCAGCGAACTCTGTTCACCAATCACCTGTTCCAGATTGGTCTTCTTGTAGTCGAAAGTGCTGTTGAAGAAACCTGACATTACAATAGGAGCCTGATAAACATAAGGCCCTTCAATATCGTCGGCCGTCAACAGTACGATGCTACAGTTGGCATTGTCACCGTTGATGCTTAGATACATGCACCACTTCTGCATGATGGGATTCCAGATGACATCGGGAGCCCAGAGGTTACCGGAAATGTCATAGCTGCTGTTGCCAAGGGCTGACCATGCCTTCGCATCAAAGTTTGTAAAGTCATACTCTGTGCCACCCTTCGTGTACTTCGTTACTTTCTGGGTGCTGAATGCATTGCTACAGTTAATGTGACTGTTTGTTCCATCACCCCAGTTCACTTGTACCGAGTTCCAATTGAACAGGTCGGTGGTCTTCGCCCAAGCCTGATGACTGCCGAAGATGTAGTACGTCTCGCCGTCGCCGGCATCAACGACGGAGGGGTCATGAACTGAAATACGAGTTTGTGCTTTTGCACTTGTGGCGGTGAGGAAAAGGGCCGCCAAAATTAGTAGATAGTGCTTCATTAATAAAAAATGTTAGTAG
>JAEEGG010021022.1_pt1 | contig 12995 bp, 8 predicted proteins | sample 9134161 | NCBI WGS metagenome assembly JAEEGG01 (sample SAMN16246543, study PRJNA631951) | gut metagenome | biome: gut microbiome; feature: rumen; material: CR-attached | host: Bos | place: Iran: Karaj | collected 2018-10
GATGGAGCTGGTCTGGCTCACCCGGCTCACCACCCATTCCAGGTCCGTGAGGCCGGTGAAGCCGTAGTCGATCACGCCGTTCATGGCAATGCTGGTCTCCCCGCCGCTGAGCAGGCTGACGGGGAAGCCGCACATCTCCACGGCGTGGTTGGATGCGCAGTCGTAAACGCAGGGGACGAGGAAGCAGCCCTTCTGCTCCTCCAGGACCTGCCTGAGCGTCTTTTTGCTGGACAATGGTGTTCCCTCCTGTTGTATTCTATATTCCCGCCCGTCACTCCGGGCGGACGTTCACCTTTTCCGCTTCGGCCTTTGTGATGCTGAGCCGGGACCAGTCGATGCTCCTTTCCCGATTGGCGTAATCCAGGATGCAGATGGAGCAGAGAAGGCCGTCCTCCCCCCGCTCATAGGCGGCAATGCCGGACATGGCCAGCCTTCCCCGGACCTCCACGGCCCGCCGGGACAGCACGTGGACCCACTCCAGCACGCCGGTGCGCCCGTCGTCGATGACGGTCTCATAGCGCATGGCCACGTCCCCGGGGATGTACTCGCTCATCATGGTATAGGCTGCCCGGAGCCGTTCTCTGCCGCTGCGTCCGTCCTCCTCCTTCTCCGGTTCCCAGTACCGGTAGCCGCCCATGACGGCGCCCTCGCCGGTGCAGGCCAGGACCCGCTCCACGTCCACCCGGGGATAGGTGTGCAGGGCTTCATAATACTCCCGCACGGCCCCGGTGAGCAGGGCGGGGTCTCCCGGCTCCAGCCGTTCAGCCTTGAAGATGGGCGGCCGGTAGGGGGTATAGCCGGGGATCATATCCGCGGGCACGTAGAAGCGCACCTCCTCCAGGAGCCCCGGCGCGCCGTAGTCCGCCACGGCGAACATGGGCACCTGGTCAATGGCCCCGTCCCGCAGGAAATTCACGGATACCTCCAGCACGCTCCGGCCACCGGCGGTGGTCTGCACGCAGGGCACGGGCCGGGAGGACACCGCCCCGAAGCGCTCGTGCCAGGTCCCGGCAAAGCGGCGGATCTCCTCCAGCCCCTCAAAGCGCCCGTAGGGCATGTCCACGGCGGGGGCGCCGCCGAAGAGCTTCTTTTCCGGAAACAGAGCGCAGACCCCCTCCGCGTCCCCGGCGCAGAGACGCTCCAGGAGCAGGACCTCCGGGGCGTCCCGCCGGATGGGGTGGGTACCCGCCAGCATCTTTTCCAGCTCGCTGTAATGACGGATCTCCATGACCTTATCCTTCCTTCCGCTGCTGCATTTTTTACACTTACATTGTACTAAAGGGCGGAGCCGCTTGCAAGCCTTCGGGAAAAGTTGTTTACAAGGTATGGGGAAGTGGGCTATACTGTTGGCACAAACGATCAATACGGGAAAGGAGCGCGAAAGATGGCGGAAGAAAAAAGCGTAATGGCGGAAAACGGCCAGCCCACCTTTGAGGGACTGAGCCAGTACTGCCCGCCCCGCTGCTTTGAACTGGCGGGCCGGGAGCTGACCGTCTGCATGGACAGCGGATACGACTATGTGCTGCGCTTTGAGCGGGACACGGTGACCTGGGGCAAGACGGGGGAGGAGCCCCGCACGGATGAATACGTCTGCCTCAAGGCGGAGGAGCAGACCTATTTCGTGAATGCGGAGATCCCCGGGGTGACGCCCCGGCTGGGCCTCACCCTGATCCTGGACGACGAAAACGCCCTGGTGACGGTGATCGAGGGGCGGCAGGGCATGAACCCCAAATTCCCCTTCCTGGTGGAGATCCACGCCCACTTCGGCGCGGTGCAGATCCCGGGACAGCCCCTGAACTCCAAGCGCCACGGGTACACCACGGACCTGGTGGGCAGGGCGGCGGTCTGGACCTATTCCCCGGATTTCCGGGTGGTCCATGCCTACACCACCGAGCGGTACTATAACGTCACGGTGCCGGAGGCCCTGGAGCCCGGCGCGCCCCGGGAGCGGCGGGAGCCCACCCCGGAGGACCTGGCCCGGATGGAATCCTTCCGGGGCTATCTGGACCCCACGGAGCCCGCCCTGTATATCCGCATCAAGGAGGGCATCTATGTCTTTGCCTTTGCGGAGCAGAACCTGGAGCTGCGCACCGGCCCCACCACCCGGGGCAACAGCCTGGCCTTCCTGATGAACTTCCGGCGGATGTACGACGTGGGCCGCAGCTTCGGCACGAACGCCCAGCAGCAGCCGGAGAATTACTGCTTCGGCGCATACGGAAAGGAGATACCCTTTCCCGAGCGGTTCAAGACGATGAAAAGCGCGTACTATACCTAAAGGCAAGCCTGAACGACAACTGCAGGAGGCACGCCCCATTCCGGGACGTGCCTCCTGCAGTATATACGGGGCTTATACGCTGAGGGTGTCCTTCAGCCTGTCGCCGCAGGCGTCCAGCAGGTCCTTGCCCGCCGCCACGCATACGGCGTTGTCCGCCGTGATGTCCTCCAGCAGCGCGCCCAGGGCCAGCAGGTCCTCCGGCGTGGTGTGTACCAGAGTGCGGTAGCGCTCGTCGATCTCCTCCTGGCTGATGCCCAGGAACCAGCGCCGTTCCGCCTCGGCCATCTTCTCCGTGGAGATCATGAGGGGATCCAGGGTGGAGACGGAGCTGAGGATGGGGCCGGTGAGGTCGGGCCCGGAGGCGCAGAACTCCCGCAGGAAGTCCACGGCCCGGGCGATGACGCCCAGGGACCGGACGGGCTGGGGGTCCCGGTAGGTATAGAAGGCGATATCTCCGCTGTCCCGGGTGTTGAAGCCGCAGCCGTAAGCGCCGCCCTGGACCCGGATCTCATTCCACAGGTACATATAGCTCAGCACGTTGGAGAGCACGGGCAGGCTGCCGCTGTACTTCCGGCCGTGGAGGCGCAGGTTGCTGCCGGTGACGGCAAAGCCCACCTGAGCGGGGATCAGGATGCCCTCCTGGCGGAAGCCGGCGGCGGGGAAGGCGGTCTCCCTTTCGGGCACGCAGCCGTCCGCCGGGAGCATGCGCAGCAGGGTCTCCGCCGCGGCGTCCGGGAAGGCGGGGGAGAGGGACAGGATCAGCCGGTCCCGGGTCAGCAGTTTCTTTGCCAGGGCGGCGATATCCGCCAGCAGCTTCCCGACGGCCTCCTCGCCGCCCTCCAGCAGCTGCTCCAGCCACTTCAGACAGGTGACGCCGTTGAGGGTCTCGGCCACCGCGCCGGCGGCGGTGAGGTCGCTGCCCACCCGGGAATTGGCGAACATGAGACCCTGGGAGGCCAGGCTCATCTTCATGCCCACAAGGGCCTGCTGCGCCTCATCCCGCAAAAGGGACGTATCCGTCCACACCGTCTGGGTGAGGATCTCTCCCAGCAGGGCGGCGGCCCGCTCCGCCTGGTCCGGCAGGCAGGCGGCGGCGACGGACAGGAGCACCCGGCATTTCGCCGGATCCTGGCCGGGCAGGACCCGGGGGGAGACGGAAAAGCTGCCCAGTACGTTCTTGATCTCCAGAGAGAGGGCGCCCCGGTCATGCTGCGCCGTGGCCATGCCCCCCAGCACCCTGGTCAGGGCGTTCAGGGTCTGCAGCTCCCGGGCGTCGGTGCTTCCCAGGTCGAAGAAGGCCCGGATATGCGCCACGGAGGCGGTCACGTCGTGCCGGAGGGCGGGGACCCCCAGGAGCTTCGTCTCCGTCATGCGCAGGGGCTCCGGCTTCTCCGCCAGGTCGCTGAGCTGCAGCATGGGGATGCTGGCCAGGGCTTCGGGGCTGTCCGGAGTCTGCTGCCACAGCCGCAGGGCCTCCGCCTGCTCCTTCAGCAGGGCCTTGTCCGCCTCGGTCCACAGGGCGCTTTCCGCCCTCAGCCGGGCGGCTTCCTTTTCCCGCTTCTCGGTCCCCGCTTCCCTGGAGGGAACAAGGACCAGGGTGACGCTGTGGGAGCCGTCCAGGAACAGCTCCCGCAGGAGCGCCTCATAATAGCCCGTATCCAGCTTCTGTTCCAGGGCCTTCAGGATGGGCTCCGCGATCAGGGCCTCCGCCGGGTCGCCGCCATAGAGCCAGGTATCCAGCATGCCGATGGCCTCCAGCAGGCTCCGGTTGGCCCAGCCCCCCTCCCGGTCCAGCTTCCGGAAGGCATAGCGGTGGAAGCAGGCCTCCAGACGGGCCTTGTCCAGGCCCTTTTCCGCCAGGGGAGTCAGGGTGTCCCGGATCACCCTCCGCAGGTCCTCCAGGCAGGCCTCCTCCGTATTCATGGCAAGCCAGGCGAGGACCGCCTGCTGGCTCCCGGCGTCCAGATCCAGGCTGAAATCCTGGGCAAGGCCGCTGTCCAGCACCGCCCGCTTCAGGGGGGCTTCATTGTCCCCCGCCAGATAGTCCGTGAGCACGGCGGCGGCGAAGAGCTTTTCCGTTTCGTCAAAGGAACCGACGATCCGGCTGGAGGCGATCACGGTGCGCTTCTCCGGGTTCTCCTCCGCCCCGATCTCATAGGGAACGACGCGGGTGACGGCCTCCACGGGCTTCTGCATGGGGATGGAGAAGTCCGCGGTCTGGCGCGAGAAGGCGGAAAGGAAGGAGTCGATCTTCCCCAGGGCGGCGGGGATATCCACGCTGCCCACCAGGGAGATGCGGGAATTGGAGGGATGATAGTATTTCCGGTGCTTGGCCAGGAACTCCTCGTAGGTCAGGTCCGGGATGCAGGCGGGGTCGCCGCCGGAATTGAAGCGGTAGCAGTTATCCGGAAAGAGCAGAGCGTTGGACTCATGGGCCAGGATGCTCATGGGGGAGGCCATGCTGCCCTTCATTTCGTTGAACACCACGCCCTGGTAGCACACCGCGTCCCCCTCGCCCTCATAGCGCCAGCCCTCCTGCCGGAAGATCTCCGCCTTGCGGTAGATGGCGGGGTGGAGCACCGCGTCCAGGTAAACGTCCATCAGGTTCAGGAAGTCTCTGTCGTTCCGGGTGCTCACGGGGTATACGGTCTTGTCCGGATAGGTGAGGGCGTTCAGGAAGGTCTGCACCGAGCTTTTCAGCAGCTCCACGAAGGGCTCCTTCAGGGGGTACTTGTCCGAGCCGCAGAGCACCGAATGCTCCAGGATATGGAATACGCCGGTGGAGTCCTCCGGCAGGGTCTTGAAGGCAATGGAAAAGGCCTTGTTCTCGTCGGGCCGGTCCAGCCAGCAAAGCTGCGCGCCGGTGTTCCGGTGCTCCATCTCCACCAGCCGTCCGCCCAGCTCCGCCAGCTCACGGATGCGCTTGACCTGAAAGCCCTGAATCACGTCGTTTACCTGCATAGCAAAATCTCCTGTTCTCCGTGTTCGTCCGCCGGAAGGCGGCGCATATACAGAAATACTACCATGCCCCCGGAGCCTTGTCAACGCATGGAAGGGGAACGGCTCCGGCGTCTCCGGGCCATGGCCGGAGGAAAAACGGAAACGGCAGCACAAAAGAAAAGGCCGCCTGCGGTGCAAGTGACGGGACCGCAGACGGCCTTTTTCCGTCTCCGGACAACCTCCGGATTTATTTATAACAAAGGGGTATTGCTGTTGACATGTGAATAAATTTCATGATATACTACAGACGTAAAGTGGATATAATTACCTATTAAATTAGTAGATAATGACGGAAAGGATGAGAATCATGGCAAACGAGTTCCTGTACGACCTCAAGACCCCGGAGACCACATGGCGCGGCAAGGTGCAGCACTTCTATCCCACCGGGGAAGTATCCTCCGACGTGGGCCGCATCACCCCGGCGGTGGGGGAGCACGGCCTGTACTGGTGCCTGGACAGCGTCATGCACGCCGTGCCGGAATCCCTGAAGGATACCTGGATGATGCCCCATTATCACCAGCACGGCTATGAGACCTTCTTCGTGGACGGCGGCACGCTCTACCTGTACATCAACGGGCAGCGGGTGTTCTGCAAGAAGGGGGACATCGTCCATCTGCAGGCGGGCCAGGCGCACGGCTTCAAGTATCTGGAGGATACCAAGTGGCGCGGCACCTACCACGATCTCAAGACCTTCCCCGAGGCCCAGGACGTGGCCCGGGTCAAGCAGTACATGCCTGAGCTGAAGGACGACCCCGAGCTCCGGGCCCTGGCGCCCAGAGGCGAGATGGACACCAACATGCTGGCGAATTTCGTCACCGTGGACGCCCCCGCCGAGGAGTGCCTGGCGGTCAAGCACGTGGACCGTCCCCATGCGGCCTATGAGTTCCCCGGCGTCAGCATGCGTGTCATTGTGGAGCGCTGGGAGAACGGCGGCACCAAGGAAATGGTCTGCGCCGTGTGCGAGCCCGGCTTCACCGCCGAATGGGTGAAGTATCCTCCGCTGCGGGAGCTGCTGTACGTCCGCAGCGGTAAGGTGAAGTTCACGGTCCTGGGCCAGGAATTCATCGCGGACGACGAGTGCGTGGTGGATATTCCCCGCTTTGCCCCCCATAAGATGGAGGTCCTGGAGCATTCCGAGATCTACGATCTGGGCGGCCAGAGCTACTGGTCCCTGTTCTTCAAGTGCCTGGAGGGCTACAAGGTGAACAATCCCGAGCGGTACACCCCGGAGAACATCGAGCGGCTGAAGAAGCGCTTCGACATCCAGATCGCCTCCATCGGCATGAAATAAGCTCCCCGCCCATATGCGCGGAGCAACGTAAACCTTAAAATATTGAATATCAGAACATACAGGGGGACCGACCGTGACAGGCCGGTCTCCCTGTCATACATGTAAACCGGAATAGAATATAATATATACCAACTTAATAGGTTTTATTATTATACACAAAAATCCAAGTTTGCCACAAATTAAATGAATTAAATGCGCTAAAACTATTTCATTTTCTCCGGAGCTATGTTACAATCAACGTATAAATACGGGTGCATTGTGCTTGCCCGGAAGAAGGAGGAATACGATGAACCTGAAAAGAACTGCGGCATTGGCTCTGGCGGTGCTGATGGTCCTGGCGCTGTTTGCCGGCTGCGGCAAGACAAGCGGCACGGATACGCCTGCGACCCAGGCCCCGGCCTCTGACGCTCCGGCCACAAAGGCCCCTGCGACCCAGGCCCCCGCTACCAAGGCGCCTGACGCGCCGGAGACGACTCCTGAGCCCACCCCCGAGCCGGTGGACGAGGGACCCTATCATTTCGCCAAGAACTATGCCACCGACGCGGACGGCTGGCCGCTGGAGAAATACGTATATGAGCAGCCCCTCTGCGACACGGACGAGGTCCTGACCAAGTGGACCACCTGCTACAGCCCCCAGTACCTGCCGGAGGACGGCTTCAACGGCATCGAGACCTGGCAGGACGTGGAAAAATTCACCGGCGTTCATATCGAGTACGACGTTGTGGACTCCGCCAACCGCCAGCAGAACTTCTCCGTGCTGCTGGCCTCCGATGAGCTGGACGACATCCTGGACGGCGGCGGCTCCTTCTATACCGGCACGCTGGACGAGGCCGTGGAGGAGGGCTTCTTCGCCGATCTGTACGATCTCCGGGGCCTGATGCCCAACTATATGTGGGAGATCAAGAACCGCTCCATCCAGAATCCGGACTGCATGGACCGCCTCTTCTACAAAAAGACCCACCTGATCGTCCTGTACGGCCTGGTGATCGACCCCGTCCCCAGCATGGGCACCACCCTGCGGCAGGACTGGATGGATAAGCTGGGCATGGGCTCCGCGGGAGATGTGGACACCTTCGATCAGCTCCATGAGGTCCTGATGGCCATGAAGGTGAACTTCTCCAACAACGAGTACAACCAGGAGGAGATCTTCCCCTACTTCATCTGGAGCTGCGGCGAAGCGACTCCCGGCTATGCCTACTGCGGCTACAACACCGCCCTGTACATGACCCGTCTGAGCTATACCCGCGTGGTGGACGGCCAGGTGCAGTTCTGCGGCACCACGGACGACGACCTGGCGCTCATGACCATGCTGAACTCCTGGTACAACGAAGGCCTCATCAGCCCCAACTTCCAGGCCTTTGTGATCGGCGGCAGCTTCGACGCGGGCTACGGCTCCGATAAGGTCGGCTGCACCCCCCTGGCTCCCGCCTCCGTGGAATTCGTGGAAAAGGCCGGCCCGGATCCGGATACCTGCTATGCGCCCTGCCCCCGCACCCGCCTGTACAAGGGCCAGACCCTGGAGTACGGCAACAAGCGCACCGAGACCCACTACGGCTCCTGCGTCCTGAACGCCAAGTGCGAGAACCTGGAGCTGGCAGTCGCCTGGTGCGACTGGTGGATGAGCGACTTCGGCGGCGACTTCACCTCCTGGGGCCCCGAGGGCCTGGTATGGCACTACAACGAAGAAGGGGAGAGGGAGCTGGAGGACTGGGTCATCCATCATGAGGCCAGCGCCATGTCCATCATGCAGATCTACTGCAACGACAACCTGGTGATGTTCTGCCTGCACGACATCCGCCGCAGCTACTACTATCCCGGCGGACGCCGCGCCCTGGAGTTCTACGACGTGTGGACCATTCCGGATTACGGCGGACATTACGACTGGCCCAGCGGCGTGGTGCTCACGGCGGAGCAGACGGACGAAGCCGCCAGCATCCGCAGCGACCTGGAGACCTTCTATGCGGAGAACTACGTTTCCTTCATCAACGGCGTGCGGCCCATGAGCGGCTGGGACGATTACATCCGGGATATGAACACCTTCGGCCTTGACCGGCTGACCGAGATCTATCAGGAGGCCTACGACGCCTACAAGGCTTCCTGAGTCTGCGGAAATACAACGGACGAAAGCACTTCGGCAACATGACGCGAAAGGAGCGATCGAATGGCAAAGAATGAATTCCTGTTTGACCTGAAGACTCCGGAGACCACCTGGAACGGCAGCGGCAAGCACTACTGGCCCAACGGCCAGGTCTCTTCCGAGGCCGGCATGATCACCAACATGGAGGGCCCCCACGGCCTGTACTGGTGCCTGGACACCATCATGCACGCGACGCCGGAGGAAATGCTGCCCACCTGGCACGCCGCCCATTACCACAAGCACGGCTATGAGACCTTCTTTGTGGACAGCGGCAAGCTGTGGCTGTACATCAACAACCAGAAGGTCACCTGCACCCCCGGCGACATCGTCCACCTGCAGGCCGGGCAGATCCATGAGATGTGCTTCCTGGAGGAGACCAAGTGGCGCGGCACCTATCATGACTTCTTCGCCTATCCCGAGGCGATGGACGTGGCCCGCGTCAAGCGCATGATGCCCGAGCTGAAGGACGACCCCGAGCTCAGCAAGCTGGCCCCCAACGGGGAAATGGACTCCGTGGTGGTGGAACCCTGCGTGTATACGGAGGTCCCCGTGGAGCAGTGCCTGGCCGTCAAGCACGTGGACCGTCCCCATATGGCCTACGCCTTCCCCGGCCTGAGCATGCGGGTCATCGTGGAGCGCTGGGAAAACGGCGGCACCAAGGAAATGGTCTGCGCCGTGTGCGAGCCCGGCTTCACCGCCGAGTGGGTGAAATATCCCCCGCTGCGGGAGCTGCTGTACGTCCGCAAGGGCAAGGTGAAGTTCACGGTCCTGGGGCAGGAGTTCATCGCGGACGACGAGTGCGTGGTGAACATCCCCCGCTTCGCGCCCCATAAGATCGAGGTCCTGGAGCATTCCGAGATCTACGATATGGGCGGCCAGAGCTACTGGTCCCTGTTCCTGGAGAGCGTGGAGTCCATCCGCACCTTCCACCCCGAGCGGTATACCCCGGAGACCATCGAGAAGCTGAAGAAGAAATTCGACATCCAGATCGCATCCATTGGCATGAAGTAAGTTAGTCATATAAGAAGACTGAAATTCAAGAAAGGATGAAGAAAATGGCAAAGAACGAATTCCTGTTTGACCTGAAGACCCCGGAAACCACCTGGAACGGCAGCGGCAAGCACTACTGGCCCAACGGCAAGGTCTCCTCTGAGGCCGGCCTGATCACCAGAGCGGAAGGCGAGCACGGCCTGTACTGGTGCCTGGACACCATCATGCATGCGGTGCCTGAGGAGATGCAGGCCACCTGGCAGATGCCCCATTACCATGTGCACGGCTATGCGACCTTCTTTGTGGACAGCGGCAAGCTCTGCCTCTTCATCAACAACCAGCGCGTCCTCTGCACCCCGGGCGACATCGTCCATCTGCAGGCCGGCCAGAAGCACGGCATGTGCTTCCTGGAGGAGACCAAGTGGCGCGGCACCTACCACGACTTCTTCACCTATCCCGAGGCCATGGACGTGGCCCGCGTCAAGCGCATGATGCCCGAGCTGAAGGACGACCCCGAGCTCAGCAAGCTGGCCTCCCGCGGCGAGATGGACTCCGTCATGACCGAGCCCTTCCTGTACAAGGACGCCCCCGTTGAGGAGTGCCTGGCCGTCAAGCACGTGGACCGCCCCCATGCGGCCTATGAGTTCCCCGGCCTGAGCATGCGGGTCATCGTGGAGCGCTGGGAGAACGGCGGCACCAAGGAAATGGTCTGCGCCGTGTGCGAGCCCGGCTTCACCGCCGAGTGGGTGAAGTATCCCCCGCTGCGTGAGCTGCTGTACGTCCGCAAGGGCAAGGTGAAGTTCACGGTCCTGGGCCAGGAGTTCATCGCGGACGACGAGTGCGTGGTGAACATCCCCCGCTTCGCGCCCCACAAGATCGAGGTCCTGGAGCATGCCGAGATCTACGACATGGGCGGCCAGAGCTACTGGTCCCTGTTCCTGGATGCGGTGGAGTCCGTCCGGAAGAACAACCCCGACCGGAACACCCCCGAGTACATCGAGAAGCTGAAGAAAAAGTTCGACATCCAGATCGCCTGCATCGGCATGAAGTAAGCTTTCCCCACTGCGGAGGTCGGTCCCCGCGGACTGGCCTCCGCTTTTTCACACCAGTATAATTTACAATTCGAATAACTACCTATTAAAATAGTATGAATCCTTACCCTCTCCCGGCAGGAGAGACGCAGAATAGTGTGCATCATTAAGGAGGTACGTGATGAAAGCCCGGAAAACCTTTGCGCTGATCCTTGCGTTGCTGATGATCCTGGCTCTGTTTGCCGGCTGCAACAAGAGCAGCGGCACCGATACGCCTGCCACCCAGGCTCCTGCCACCCAGGCTCCGGCCACCGATGCGCCCGCCACCAAGGCGCCCGCGACCCAGGCTCCGGCCACCAAGGCCCCGGACGACCAGGGCTCCGGCAGCAGCACCCCCGAGCCCACCCAGGAGCCCGAGGATGAAGGCCCCTACCATTTCGCCAAGAATTACGCCACCGACGCTGAGGGCTGGCCTCTGGAGAAGTACGTGTATGAGCAGCCCCTGTGCGACACGGACGAGGTCTTCACCCAGTGGACCACCTGCTACTATCCCCAGTACCTGCCCGAGGACGGCTACAACGGCGTCCTCACCTGGCAGGAAGTCGCCAGATTCACCGGCGTGCACATCGAGTATGATATCGTAGACTCCGCCAACCGCCAGCAGAACTTCTCTGTGCTCCTGGCCTCCGACGACCTGCGGGAGCTTCTGGACCAGGGCTCCTCCTTCTATCCCGGCAGCATGGACGAAGCCATGGAGGAAGGCTGGTTCGCCGACCTGTACGATTACCGCCACCTGATGCCCAACTACATGCGGGAGATCAAGGTCCGGTCCGAGCACAACCCCGACTGCAAGGACACCCTCTTCTATAAGAGGAACCACATCGTCACCCTGTACGGCCTGGTCATCGGCCCCGTGCCCAGCATGGGCAACACCATCCGTCAGGACTGGCTGGACAAGATGGGCATGGGCTCCTCCCTGGAGATCGACACCTTCACCGAGCTGCATGACGCCCTGTACGGCATGAAGGTCAATTTCTCCAACAACCAGTACAACGAATCCGAGATCTTCCCCTTCTATATGTGGAGCTGCGGCGAGATCACCCCGGGCTGGATCTTCCCGGGCTACAACACCGCCCTGTTCATGTCCCGTCTGACCCACCGGCGCGTGGTGGACGGAGAAGTGCAGTACTGCGGCACCACGGATGACGACAAGGCCCTGATGACCATGCTGGCCCAGTGGTACCAGGAAGGCCTCATCAGCCCCAACTTCCAGTCCTACGTGGTGGGCGGCACCTTCGACGCCGGCTTCATGAAGGACATGGTGGGCTCCATGCCCCAGATGCCCGGCTCCATCAACATGCTGGAGGAGAACGGCGCCGACCCCGATACCCATTGGGAGCCCCTGCCCCGCACCAAGCTGTATGAGGGCCAGATCCTGGAGTACGGCAACAAGCAGACCGAGACCCATAACGGCTTTGCCAGCATCAGCGCCAAGTGCCACAACATCGAGCTGGCCGTCGCCTATATGGACTGGTGGATGAGCGACTTCGGCGGCGACTTCACCTCCTGGGGCCCCGAGGGCTGGATGTGGGATTACAATGAGAACGGCGAGAAGGAGCTTCAGGATTGGGTCATCAACCATGAGGCCACCATGCTGAACATCATGAACATCTACGCCAACAACAACCTGGTGCAGTTCTGCCTGCACGACATCCGCCGGAGCTACGCCTACCCCGAGGGCAAGCGGCCTCTGGCCATGTACGACGCCTGGGTCATCCCGGATTACGGCGGACACTACGACTGGCCCAGCGCCATCATCCTCTCCGACGAGGATACGGAGGAGACCACCTCCATCCTGGCCGACCTGAACACCTACTACTCCGAGAACTACGTCTCCTTCATCAACGGCGTGAAGCCCCTCAGCGAGTGGGACAACTACATCGCCGAGATGAAGACCTTCGGCATCGACCGCCTCATCGAGATCTACCAGGCGGCTTACGACGACTATATCGCCGGCTGACGCAGCCGCTGCGATAAGGTCCTGACAGAACGGAAGCGCCGTCCCCATCCGGGGGCGGCGCTTCCCGCTGCCGGGGCTTTCCCTCTGCCGCTTGCCGACAGCCCGGCATGCCTCCGGCGGCTGCATTGCTTTTGCCCTTCCGCTTGCCGTCAGCCCGGCATGCCTCCGGCGGGCCGCTTTCTTTGCCGCCAAAGAAAGCGGCGAAAGAAACCGCCAAAGGGGACCTATTCCGAGGCGGGCCCCCTTTGGAT
>JAEEGG010021026.1_pt1 | contig 12994 bp, 13 predicted proteins | sample 9134161 | NCBI WGS metagenome assembly JAEEGG01 (sample SAMN16246543, study PRJNA631951) | gut metagenome | biome: gut microbiome; feature: rumen; material: CR-attached | host: Bos | place: Iran: Karaj | collected 2018-10
CATGACAAAGCTCAGAGAGACACTCACAGGCATCCAGATGGGTACTGTTGAAGCACCTGAGGGCTGGATCATGGAGATCAAGGTCTGATCTGATTTATAATCTGATTAACAAAGGTTGTCACGTCATATGTGGCAACCTTTTTCTTTTGGTGTTTACGTCGTTGTTTTCAGATTCCCTGGTCGTGCGCGGCCTTCAGTACCGCATAACTGAAAAGGCCAATGCCGTCGGGAGCGTTGGGGTGGAACTCATTGTACATGTATTTTCCGGTTCCTTCCTTGTTTAAAACTGATGAGATGACCCGGTCTGCATCGATGTAGATGCAGTCAGAGTTCCCGCAATAAGATTCCATGGCCTTTCGATATTCCTCGCCGCGGATGAAATAGCTTTCATCGAGGTTGCAGAATGACCACGGGGAGACGAAGTAGATCTTCGCACCGTCCGATCTGCTGCTGATAAGGGTGGCAAGCCTGCCGGTGTTGTTTGAGAAATCTTCAGAAGTGACCGAAGCGTTTGCCGTGTTTTCGAAAAGGATATCGTTGATGCCTATCGCGATAATATAAATGTCTGCCACCGGGATATCCGTGATGTGGTCAGTCAGGTCTTTGACCTGCCAGCCGCTTGTTGAGTAATTGGATACTTTCCCTTTGATATAGGGAGTCAGGGGCTGATACCACGGAACACCGTTGGTGGTAAGCCCGGCTGTTATGCTGTCACCAAGAAAGCATACGGATCTTCCGCTCTGAAGATCTTTATAAAGTGTGCTGTCCTGAAGTTCGTCTGTCATGCCGCCGTATAACGGGTAGTTCTTTTGAAGTGCCAGCTTAAGTTTTATTTTCGGATAAAAGAGAATACCCAGGAAAACCAGCACAAGCAAAGCAAAGACGACTGATAATGCAATCGTGGTCTTATTGGAACTTTTGCTGTTTTTGTTATCTGACATAAGCCAATAATAGCAAAATGCAATATGCTGATAAAGCCTGCAAAATAAAACCTGCACACCGCATCAAGCGCTATGCAGGTCGTAAAAAGCCTGAAAATATAGATTACAGCAGGTGAGCTCTTAATTCCTCGCCGGAAAGAGGTGAGAGGAGTGCAGGAGCGATGTCGAAAACAGTCTTGCAGCCGAAGTCGCCCTTCTGTGAGAGACGGTAGATGGCTCTTGCATAAGCTGTGAGGACTGAACCTGTGAACTCAGGGTTGGAATCGAGCTTTAATGAATACTCGATAACGTGCTTGTTCTCGCCGTTAACGCCTGTCTTGCCTGTGCGGAATACGAAGCCGCCGTGGTTGATCCTGGAGTGGTCTCTTACGAATTCTTCTTCGGAGATGAAGTGTACTGTTGTATCGTAATCTGCAAAGTAGTTGGGCATTTCCTTGATCGTCTTCTCGATGAGAGAGAGGTCAGCGCCTTCTTCAGCTACTACGAAGCACTCTCTTAAGTGCTTCTGGCGTGTTGTGAGCTCAGGCTCAGCGCCGGATCTTACTGCCTCAAGTGCAGCTTCTACGGGAATCGTGTACTGCTTGCCGTTCTTTACGCCGGGAACTCTTCTGATAGCATCGGAGTGACCCTGAGATACGCCCTTGCCCCAGAATGTGTAATCCTTGCCCTCGGGAAGGATGCAGCTGCCGTAAAGACGGTTGATGGAGAACATACCGGGATCCCAGCCGCCGGAGATAAGAGCTGTGTGATTGCTTTCAGAAGCAGCCTTGTCAACGTTAGCGAAATGTTCAGGGATCTTTGCATGTGTATCAAAGCTGTCGATTACATTGAACATTGAAGCGTATGCGGGAGTCTGTGTGGGCAGGTCTGTTGCTGAACCGCCGCAGATGACGAGAACATCGATCTTGTCCTTATAGTTTGCAGCGTCATTTGAATTAGCTACTTCTACGCCGGGTGTAAGAGTCTTAACTGTGGAAGGGTCTCTTCTTGTGAAGACCACTTTAAGCTCCATGTCAGGATTCTGACGGATGGAGAGCTCAACGCCCTTTGCGAGGTTGCCGTAACCTAAAATACCTATTCTGATTGCCATTGTTTTATCCTCCTCAAGGATGATGTAACATTCGGTTACTTATTTTATATTCGTCCGAAATTATAACAAACTTGATAGGAATTTGGGTATATTTTGCGACTATAACAAAAATACGGTTATTGTATTATAATTTCCCTATGCCAAACATAAAGTATCTGATAAGGCGCGTTACGCGCATGGACTATAAGGCGATGAACGCCAAGATAAAGGATATCCACGAGAAGTCGGGCAAGTCCCGCGTGTGGATATTTTTCGACATGATCCACTGCGGCAGGAAGTTCGGCGCAGGATATATGGATTACTGGCTCTATGAGATGTACAACCTCAACGATAAAGAGCGCGACACATATATCACCAGAGGCCGCAACTACGATCTCGTAAAAAGATATAACGATCCGGCTTATACGGATCTGATCGATAACAAGATCGAATTTAATAAGCGCTTCGGCGAATTCCTGGGCCGTAAGTGGCTTGAGATCAGAAAAGACAATAAGCAGGAGTGTCTGGATTTCATAAACAGCCACGATATCCTGTTTGCCAAGGCTGATCTTGGTTCCTGCGGTAAAACTGTCGAAAAGATCGACTGCAAAGCAGAAAAGGCCGAAGATATCTATGAGCGCCTTGTAAATCAGGAGCGTCCGCATTTCTTTGAAGAGGCAATCGTACAGCACCCTGCGGTAAGCGCTATATATCCTTATGCCATAAATACCATCAGGATCGTAACTATCCAGAGGGAAGGAAAGGTCCATGTGGCCAGTGCCTGCTGCAGATTCGGCAATTACGGCCACAGCGTAGATAATTTTAATAACGGCGGTATGACCGCGCCTGTTGATGAGAAGACAGGTGAGATCACCGATTTCCCTATAGACAAGACCAAGGTCCTTTACGAGAAGCACCCCATGACTGGTGCCGTATTTAAGGGATTCGTTTTCCCTATGTGGGATCAGGTGATCGAGATGTGCACCAAGGCTGCAATGGTAGTTCCGCAGGTCGGTTTTATCGGCTGGGACGTCTGCCTTACGCCTGACGGTCCAGTAATCGTTGAGGGTAATGACTATCCCGGTCATGACCTTTACCAGCTTCCTGAGCATACCCACGATAAGATGGGTATCTGGCCTAAATATCAGTTTTAATTTAGCGCTTGATATTACCGGATAAGAAGAGTAGACTTCCGATTGTCAACTAAAATCGCAAAGAGGTTTACAATGTCGGAAACAGGCGTAAAATCAAGCAACAACAAGAATAAGACCACCAAGAACAGAGCATTTATCTATGATATGGTCCTCATTTCCATATCGGCAGCTCTTATCACCGTATGCTCATGGATCAGTATCCCCTTGGGACCGGTACCGTTCACTCTGCAGACACTGGGTATTCTTGCTGTAATGCTTACAACAGGCGGAAGAAGAGGGACGATCGCGATCCTCGTTTATCTGGCGCTTGGAGCTGTAGGAGTACCGGTTTTCGCAGGCTTTAAAGGCGGTATAGCTTCTTTTGCAGGCCCTACGGGCGGATTCCTTGTCGGATTCCTTATCTCCGCTCTGGTCTACTGGCTGCTCGAAAAGCTTATCTTGAAGAAGCTCATGAAAACACCTGTTAAGACCTGGATCTTTGGAATGCTGGCATTCCTGATTTTCGAAGTCATTATGTATATAGTAGGCGTTATCTGGTTCATGACCGTATATGCGGCACAGACAGGTCCGGTAGGCCTTGCAACCGTTATGGGATGGTGCGTTATACCTTTCATTATTCCCGATATCGTGAAGATGGTTGTGGCAGTGCTTATCGGCGAACGTGCCTCAAAACTCACTAAGTTTTAAGCCTTTTTTAAGATTAGTGCCGTTCTTATTCTGATATAATGGGAGCGTTTGGGAGCCGTAAGGTTCCTGAATAATCTGGAGAATAAGGAGATACAGCTCGTGTCTGAGAACGGTGATTTTATTATCAAAATTAATGACATATCAAAAGACTATGGGAAATTCCGTGCTCTTGAATCAATGAGCTTTACTGTTCCGAGAGGTTCTATTTACGGACTCGTAGGCAGGAACGGCGCCGGGAAGACCACGATAATGAGAATTATCTCAGGTCTTCAAAGTCCAACCAAAGGAACCGTCGAATACGGTTTTGACAATAAGAAATTAGGCAATGTAGGTGCTCTTGTTGAGCTTCCTTCGATCTATTCGAACTATTCAGCAAAAGATAATCTTATCTTCCAATACATTAACTTAGGCCTTAAGATCGACGGGTCCCTTGATGAGAATCTGAGATTTGTAGGACTCGGTAATACCGGCAGCAAGAGGGCAGGGAAGTTCTCTTTGGGTATGAGACAGCGTCTGGGAATCGCCATGGCAATGTGCGGCAATCCGGAAGTGCTTATCTTAGATGAGCCGATCAACGGCCTTGATCCGCAGGGCATTATCCAGATCCGTGACCTTCTTATCAAGCTCAATAAAGAGAAGGGCATTACGATAATCATTTCGAGCCATATACTTTCCGAACTCTCAAAGCTCGCTACTGATTTTGCTTTCATTGAAGCAGGAAAGGTAATAAAGGAAATCAAGGCAGAAGAACTGGAAAATGTTGGCGGCCTCGTTACCGAGTTCTATACAGGAACTCCCGAACAGCTGATCCCGGTATTAAATGCCAAGGGCCTTAAAGCAACATTTGATCCCGAGAGCCGTGTCGTTACCGCAAAGGGTTACTATAACCTCACGAACATTGTAACAGCCGCAAGTGAAGCGGGAGTCAACATTGCACGAGTCGTTACAAGGGAAACAGACCTTGAGACATATTTTGTTAAGCTCGTAGGAGGTGAGTCAAATGCTTAAATTATTAGCTTTTGAATTCAGACGAATCTCCAAGAGCATCTTTTTCTGGATCATCGCTGCGATCAGCTTTATATGGCCGGTGATCACAGCGGGATTATACCGTCTGATTCTAACTCTCGATCTGTTCTCTGATGAGATCCAATTTGTTCCTTTAAGTGTTACACAGGATCAGAGGCTCTATTATACCTGGATCATTTCCGTGGCATTCATGACGTCGCTTCCTACATTTGTTGCACTATTTACGTGCCTTCATGTCGGAAGAGATTATACGGACGGTATAGTGAGAAATAAGATAATCGCCGGACATTCCAGAGCTGCGATCTATTTCTCTTATGTGATCACCCAGATGTGTGCACATGTTGTTTTGTCCTTGATCTATATTCTCTCGGCATTCTTGGGACTTACTATCACGGGCATAGGTGTGGATACTAATCACGGCGAGATGCTCGCCAGATTAGGCGTTGCCATTGTCGTATTCCTTGTTATGAGCGTTACTTTCACGGCATTGTCTGCTATTTTCAGAAAGCGTGCCGCTCCTGTGATCCTCTGTATCCTGATCGCATATGTTTCCAATATTGCAGCATCTGTTTTCGGACTTTACAGCACACCTCCGCAGGCCGTTCAGGACTATATCAATATCAGAAATACCAAGTATGAACTGATGGTTAGAGACGAGATGATCGATGAGAAGACCGTCAAGGATTATGAGGCGGCATTCGGAAAGAACAAGCTTTTAACCTTCGGCTGGCAGGTATTCTATCCGGCATATCTCATTACTCCCATAGGTTTTGAATCCGATTATGGCGCTGGAGGTGCCACAAGCCTTATCGGAGGCGTTTCAGAATATCCTAAGGAACTGAATTATGCTCAGAATATCTTCTACAAAGACGAGTCTCAATTTGACATCTGGTATCATACGAAGGTTTTCACGGAAATAGAGCTCGATCCTGAGGCTGATCCTGAGACATACGAGATCCCTGATCCCAGTGAAGCTTTGTATAAATACTATATGACTGTTGATAATTTCAAGCGTGTGGATTCTATGCATATGTCCTTTAGCAAGCTTAACCTGATATATCTCGGCAAGTCACTTGCCTGGATAGTAGTTATAGGCGGCTGGGGATATCTAATTTTCAGAAAGAAGAATTTGTTCTAATGTTTTATCTTGATCATCGTTTAACAATAATCATCGGCGCATACGGCAGCGGTAAATCCGAGATTGCCGTCAACATGTCTCTTGCACAGCGAAAAGCTTTGCCGGACAAAAAGCTCCTTATCGCAGATCTCGATATCGTCAATCCTTTCTACAGATCTTCTGACTGCGCGAAGGATCTCGAAGATGCGGGGATAAGGCTCGTTACACCGCTTTATGCAGGTTCCAACGTTGATGCGCCCGTTTTACCGCCTGATATGTATGTTATCTTCGATGACGAGTCCTATCAGGGAATCTTCGATATCGGCGGAGAGGATATGGGAGCTCTGGTCCTTGGCTCTCTTAAGCACAGGATCGAAAACACCGACGCGGTCATCTACATGGCGGTAAACAGTTTAAGACCGTTCACTTCGGACGCTGAGCAGATCGCGATTATGACATCTGAACTGTCTGCTGCGGCGGGCTTTAAGATCGATGGATATATCAATAACACCAACCTTCTCGAAGAGACCACCGCTGAGATGGTCAAAGAGGGCGAAACCAAGATTTTGGAAGCGTCTAAGATCACGGGCGTGCCCCTGGTTGCCAACTGCGTCATGGAAGGCGTGGAGATTCCTGAGGGAATGCTTGCAAATAAAGAGCTTTTCAGGATGAGCAGGAGAATCCACTACGCGTACTAAATCGTGTTAAATATTATTGTTGTTTTGTTAAGAAAATGATATTATTTTTCTTGGCGGAGCAATTTCGACCAAGTACCTAGGAGGAATATTAATATGGGATTGATTAGCTTAATCAAGAATGTTGCAGGAACAACTTTTGATTCTATCAGCAGCCAGGTTCAGGATCAGTATCTTGAGTTCTTTACACAGGACTCTTTAGGTCAGGATATCCTTGTAAAGAAGGGCGCTAATAAGATGGAGAGAGGCAGAAACAAGGGTAATTCCGAAGTTATCTCCAACGGATCCATCATCAACGTACCTGAGGGCTGCTTCTGTCTCCTCGTTAACAACGGAGAGATCGTAGATGTAGTATCTGACGCAGGCGCTTACAAGTGGGATACATCCACAGCACCTTCAATTCTCGCTAACAAGAACTTCGGTGAGAATGTAAAGCAGTCCATCGGTGACATCTGGAACCGTATGAAGATGGGCGGAGAGATTCAGCAGCAGCAGAGAGTTTACTTCGTAAACAAGCTCGAGATGATGAATCAGAACTTCGGTACACCTTCACCGGTACCTTATGCAGACCCTGAGTATCGTAACATTTATATCCGTTTGAACGGTACATTCTCCTTCAGAGTTGAGAATCCTGTTACTTTCTTCAGAAACATCGTTGGCAACGTAAAAGACGAGTACACAGTTGCAGACTTCATGGGAACACCCGCTAAGCCTCAGCAGCCTCGCCTTGAGTTCCTTGACAATATCACAGAAACACTCAATAAGTGCGGCGGCCCTTACCCGAACGGCATCATGTTCTCAACATTGCCTTCCAAGCAGGGCGAGTTCCGTAGATACATGCAGGACTGCCTCGACGACGAGTGGCTCCAGAAGAGAGGTATCGTTGTAGAGAAGGTTGCTATCGCTTCTGTTACACCTGACGATAAGTCACGTGAGAGAATCGAGAAGGTCGACGAGTCCAAGCTCTATGGTCAGGATGCAAGCGCTCTCAATGCAGCTGTTGCATTAGGCCAGACAGAGGCTATGAAGGCTGCCGGCGGAAACGCAAACGGCGCAGTTAACGGCTTCATGGGTCTCGGAATGATGGGCGCAGTTGGCGGCAACAATGCTACAGCAGCAGCTCTTAATAACGTTCAGCAGACAGGCAGCGCTCAGCCTACCGGCTTCTTCGGTGGCGCAACTGCAGCTCCTGCAGCACCTGCAGCAGCTGGCTGGACATGCTCCTGTGGCCAGACAGGCAACACAGGTAAGTTCTGTGGTAACTGCGGTCAGCCTCAGCCCGCTCCCGTAGCACCTGCAGCAGGCTGGACATGCTCATGCGGCCAGACAGGCAACACAGGTAAGTTCTGCGGCAACTGCGGCGCACCTGCACCTGCAGCAGCTCCTACAGCTTGCCCTAAGTGCGGCTACAAGCCCGCTGATGGCGTTATGCCTAAGTTCTGCCCTGAGTGCGGCACAAAGATCGAATAATTTTCGATTCTTAAGTAATCAGACCAGAGGCTGTCTCTTCGGAGGCAGCCTCTTTTATTTGCGCTTCAATCAACATATTTGTCAAAAACTGTCGAAAACACGCTGCTCCATGATGTATAATCTTTTTGGGGATAGATTTTTTATTTTGGAGAGTGTAAGGGCATGATGGATATGCGGCATTATATGTCGGTTTGTTCAGCATTTTTGCTGGACGGTTTTTTTATTTGTTTTCCGGAACAATCTGAAGTCTGCAGGAGGGAAGCGTATGTCTGACCTCGTTAGTGTCATCCTTCCTGCATATAACTGCGAGAAGACATTAGCGGATACTCTGGAGTCTGTTTTAAACCAGACTTACAGGGATCTTGAGATAATCCTCATAAATGATGCTGCAAAAGACGGAACCAGCGTGATCTGCGAAGCTTTTGCGTCAAAAGATCCCAGGATCAGGTATTACTTGAATTCCCAGAACATCGGAACCCTTGAGACAAGGGTCAGGGCGATCAATCTTGCAAAAGGTGAATGGATCGCTTTCGTTGATTCCGATGACCTGTGGAGCGCTGATAAGCTCGAGAAGCAGTTTGCCCTGCAGAAAGCCACAAACTGCGACCTTATATATACAGGTTCATCCTTCATAAATGAGAACGGCGAGCCTTTTAAGTGGATAATGCATGTTCCTGAGCAGGTTACTTACAAGAAGCTTTTAAGGCAGAACATTATCTCTAATTCATCCGTTCTGATGAGGAAAAGAGATTATCTTAAGTATTCTCCGTTCTCGGAGCGCAATAACGATATGCATGAGGATTTTGCCTGCTGGCTCTGCATGCTCAGGGCAGGACTTACTGCAAGAGGCATCAATGAGCCGCTGATAACATACAGGCTCCATAAGAATTCGAGCAGCAGCAACAAGGTGAATGCTTCCAAGCTCAATATGAACACCTATAAGTATATAGGTCTCGGATTGCTTGAAAGGTATTTCTACCAGGGCTGTTATGCCTTTAACGGCGTGCGCAAGTACATGCATTTCAGATAAGGAGATCCCGGATGAGACGCAATCTGGAAGTGCTTGTAAGTGCGCTCGAAAAAGACCCGATGAAGCTTGCATCCGGCATGAACCTTGAGTGTGACGCCCTTATCGTCAATCAGGGAAGCAGGGATTCCGGTTACGAATATGAGAATGAAAACAGGCTTAAGATCAGGGTTATAGAATCAAGTGAGCGCGGCATAGGCAGATCCAGAAATCTGGCGCTTGATAAGGCCGACAGCAAGATCGTCCTGTTCGCTGATGACGATATCGTTTATTCAAAAGGCTACGCCGACAGCATCTTAAAGGCTTTCAGTTCCGATCCTTCGGCTGACATCATTATGTTCAATGTCGATGTCTGTGAAGAGCGCAGGACCTATCATATAGACAGAACTATAAGGGTTCATAAATGGTCGGTCGGAAGATATCCCTGTTATGCAGCAGCTGCAAGGCTTGAGAGCATCAGAAAGCCCGGCATCAGATTCTCAGAGCTTTTCGGAGGCGGTGCAAAATATTCCAGCGGAGAAGACAATCTGTTCTTCATGGACTGCTTAAGGGCAGGACTGGTCATAAAGGGCGTTCCGGTCAAGATTGGTAAAGAAGTTCCCAGAAAGTCCACGTGGTTTAACGGATTTAATGAGAAATTCTTCAGGGACAGGGGAGTGCTCTACAGCTTCTTATACGGTAAATGCTCGGCCGTATGGGCTTTAAGATTCGTTATTGCCAAAAGGAAATCTTATGAGAAATCAGTAAAGCCTTCGGATGCATACAGATGGATGAAGGAAGGCATAGCGGAAGGCAAAGGTCTGTTAATATCTTCAGGAAGGAAAGATATCTTATGAATCTCAGAAAGAGCATAGGAAATCTCATATCTGAAGAGGCTTTTTACAAGACCGTTCTTATACTGCTCGGAGGGCTTCCCTTAATTGAGATAATCACGGAGATAATAGTAAGGTTCAATGACAAGATCATTCCTTCGTTTTTCCTTCCGCAGGTAACAGGGCTTTTCGGAATATTGGGAACACTTCTTGTGGTCTTATATTGGCTTGCTGCAGAGCCGGGGAAAAGAAAACTCAGGATATCTGATATTTTCTATTTCACGCTCTTATTCTTCATGATCTTATCTGCGGCCTTTTCACGCAATCCGGGCCTTTATGCAGGAGGCGATCCGTTCTATTGTGAGAACCCGCTGCATTTCCTGGCATATTACTGGTTATATTTTGCAGGAACCCTTATAGATGATCCCAAATACAGGAAAAACATTCTTTTCCTGTTTGCGGGCGTTGCGGTGATCGAAGGCATATTTGCTTTTCTTCAGACATTCAATATCGAGCTGGCGTACAGTCTTTATTATTACACGGAGCATACATCATACGGCCTTACGCAGAACAGTAATTACTACGGCGGCCTGTGCATCGTTTTCATCGCAGGGATATCCGGCCTGTATATCTTTTCAGATCAATTGACCTCTTCAAAGGTTTGGAAATACGCGCTTCCGGCAATTTTGGCAGTGCTTTTCCATACAATGCTGGGAAGCAGGGCAAGACTCGCCTGGGTTGGTTTTGCAGGTCTTACGGTCTTCTATATTATCTCCTTTGCCGTCATGAGCAGGAGGGATAAGGAGACTATTAAGCCGGCGGTAAGGCGTTCGCTCGTACTCCTGGCCGTTTTTGCTGCCGTCCTGCTTATAGCTTATTTCTTTACGGATTATATAAGGGAAGCTGCGGTAAGATCTTACTGGGAAGTGGCGAACGGCGATGTGGAAAAGGTCGGTACGGACCGTATCTATAACTGGAAAATGGGCCTTAAAAGCGTTCCTGATAACTGGCTTACCGGTGTGGGACTTGATAACTACAGCTATGTATTCCGCGAATCTCCTGAGGTCTACTCCCAGGCCAAGGCCCATAATGAATATATCCATGTGCTAGTAACACAGGGTGTTCCTGCTGCGGTCAATTACCTGGCCCTTCTGATATTTGCAGGTGCCGGTGCTGTTAAGAGTGTTTTAAATGACACTTCTAAAGAAAGACGTGCGGTCACATGGATATTGCTCGGAATGTTTATCACATATTGTGTTCAGGCCCTGTTCAACGGAAGTGTGACATATGTCGCAGTTTATTTCTGGTTTATCATCGGATTAATTGCGCCGAGAACTGTTATCGGCCGTAACAAAAACAGGTTGTTTTCATCAGATTTGTGATAAAATGCTAAAGAAAAAAATTATCGAAAGGCGGACACCATAATGGGTAAGTATTTTGGTACCGACGGTTTCAGAGGAGAAGCAAATAAAGCTCTCACTGCACAGAAAGCATTCAAGGTAGGCAGATATATCGGCTGGTATTACGGTCAGCAGCACGATGACAAGAGAGCGAAGATCATCATCGGCAAGGACACAAGAAGAAGTTCTTATATGCTTGAGGCAGCTCTTACTGCCGGCATCACATCTTCAGGTTCTGATGCATACCTTCTTCACGTAACAACAACACCCTCAGTCTCATATTGCTGCAGAACAGACGGTTTTGACTGCGGAATCATGATCTCCGCATCTCACAACCCCTTCTATGACAACGGCATCAAGATCATGCGTGCCAACGGTCAGAAGATCGAGGCAGAAATCGAAGAGAAGATCGAAGCTTATATTGACGGTGAGATCGAGGAGATTCCTCTTGCAGAGCGCGAGGCAATCGGTAATGTTGTTGACTACGCTGCAGGACGCAACCGTTACATCGGCTACCTCATGACAGTTCCTACAAGAGCATTCAACGGCATGAAGGTCGGCTTGGACTGCGCTAACGGTGCTTCATGGAATATCGCAAGATCAGTTTTCGAGGCTTTGGGTGCCAAGGTTTATATCATCAACAACACACCTGACGGTCTTAACATCAATACAAACTGCGGTTCCACACATATCGAGAACCTCAAGAAGTATGTCCTTGATAACGGCCTTAACGTTGGTTTTGCATATGATGGTGACGCTGACAGATGTCTTTGCGTTGATGAATTAGGCAACGAAGTCAACGGAGACCAGATCATGTACCTTTGCGGTAAGTATCTGAAGGAGAGCGGCAAGCTCGACGGCAATACGATCGTTACGACGATCATGAGCAACATGGGTCTTTACAAGGCTTGCGAGGCAATCGGCATCCGCACTGAGAAGACCGCTGTAGGCGACAAGTATGTTGCTGAGAACATGATGCAGAACGGCTTCGTATTGGGTGGTGAGCAGTCCGGACATATCATTTTCGCAAAGTATGCAACAACAGGAGACGGAATCCTCACATCACTCATGGTCCTCATGACGATGCTCGAGAAGAAGCTTCCTCTCTCAATGCTTGCAGGCGAGATGAAGATGTTCCCTCAGTGTCTCAAGAACGTAGTAGTTAAGGATAAGGAAGAAGCTCAGAAGAATCCTGCAGTCCTTAAGGGCGTTGAAGAAGTCAACAAGGCATTGGGCGGCGACGGAAGAATGCTCCTGCGTGCATCAGGCACAGAACCGAAGATCCGTGTCATGGTTGAGGCCAAGACAGATGAGCTCTGTGAGAAGTATGTAGATCAGCTTATCGCAGTCATTAAGGAACAGGGTCTTGCTGCAGATTAAAGAATATTACGGCTTCGCATGGTTTCATGCGGAGCCGTTTTATATACAGACTAAAAGTTGGGAGAACGAATTATGAGAGTCATTAGAAAGAGTAACTACGAAGAAGCTTCAATGGCATGCGCTGAGCTTATCGCTTCACAGATCAGGCTCAAGCCTGACTGCAAGATCGGTCTTGCCACAGGTTCAACACCTATCGGCACCTACAAGGATCTTGTA
>JAEEGG010021028.1_pt1 | contig 12993 bp, 6 predicted proteins | sample 9134161 | NCBI WGS metagenome assembly JAEEGG01 (sample SAMN16246543, study PRJNA631951) | gut metagenome | biome: gut microbiome; feature: rumen; material: CR-attached | host: Bos | place: Iran: Karaj | collected 2018-10
GCGGCGCCATCGGCAATAAGCACGCCAAAAACGAGGAAGAAAGACAGAATCACTGGAACAAGATGATGGCGGAACTGATGGGCAGATCCACCGGTTACTGCAAGGGCAGAGGCGGTTCCCTTCACATCGCCGACGTCGAAAAGGGCAACCTTGGTTCCACCGGTATCGTCGGCGGCAACATTCCCATCGCCACCGGCGCAGCCTTCGCCGAGAAGTATCTGGGCACCGGCGCCGTCGTTCTCTGTTTCTTCGGAGACGGCGCTTCCAACACCGGCAGCTTCCATGAAGCTTTCAATATGGGTTCCGCCATGCTGGGCGGTCTCCCGGTTGTCTACATCTGCGAGAACAACCTCTACGGCATGAGCGTTCCTTTCCACGCCAAGCAGGTTGAGGCCGCGGGTATGGCTTCCGCCGTCGAAAACATTTCCGCCAGAGCCGCCGCCTACGGTATGGATTACCTCCAGGCCGACGGTATGGACGTTCTGGACGTTCGGGAAAAAGTCGGCAAGGCCGTTGACTACGCCAGAAAGAACGGCAAGCCCATGCTGGTTGAGTGCTTCACTTACAGATGGTACGGCCACTCCGCTTCCGACCCCAAGGCTTACAGAACCAGAGAAGAAGAAGCCCAGTGGAAAGAAAGAGACCCCATGACCGTGGCCACCAAGAAACTCCTTGAGATGGGCGCCACTCAGAAAGAAATCGACAAGCAGGCCGAGCTGGCCGCCAAGACTATCGCCGACGCCGTTGAGTTCGGTCTGGGCAGTCCTTATCCGGATCCCTCCGAGCTGATGGACGACATCTACGTTCCCGAGGACGCCGCCAAGGTTAAGGCCGAAACCGAAGCCGAAGCCGCTCTCCGGGCCAAGATCAGACCCACCGAGGACGCTATTCGCGCCCACGTGGGAGCCATCCTTCCCAAGCTCAAGAAGGCCGACCAGGACGCTTTCGCCGAGAAGTCCGGCTATCCCATCAAGACCTACGGACAGGCCATCGTTGAGGCCCATCAGCAGGAAATGAGACGGGACGACACCGTTGTGGTTATGGGCGAAGACGTGGGTCTCTACGGCGGCGCTTACGCGGCCACCAGAGGACTCTACGACGAGTTCGGTCCCAAGAGAGTTATCGACACAGCCATTTCCGAAGCCGCCATCGTGGGCGGTGCCGGCGGCGCGGCCATGAGAGGCCTCCGCCCGGTAGCGGAAATCATGTACGCCGACTTCCTCACCACCGCTTCCGACCAGCTTATCCACAACCTTTCCTACAACAGATATATGTTCGGCGGCAAGACCAAGGTTCCGGCGGTTGTCAGAACCGAAGGCGGTGTGGGCAGATGTATCGCCGCCCACCACTCCGAGAGCCTTGAGGCCATGTTCATGAACATCCCGGGCCTCTATATCGCCATGCCCGCCACTCCCTACGATGCCAAGGGTCTTCTGAAGGCCGCTATCCGCGAGGACAACCCTGTTCTCTTTATCGAGCACAAGGTTCTCTACTCCTCCGCCATGGGTCCCGTTCCGGAAGACGATTACATCATCCCCTTCGGCGTTGCCGACATCAAGCGCGAAGGCAGCGATGTCACCATCATCGCTTACAGCAGAATGCTCCACTTCGCCATGAAGGCCGCCGAGGAACTGGCCGAGGCCGGCATCTCCGCCGAAGGCATTGCCCGCCTGCAGCCCCTCTTCGAGATTCAGGGCAGCACGACAGAGCGCCTCTCAGCCATCCGCGCCATGCTCAAGGATAACGAAACGGGTCTGAAGGGCATTGACGAGTGTGCCTTTGTGCTCAACACCTTGGCTGAGCTCGGTACAACCAATGAGGTGGAGTTCGATCTCACCCTGGCCCGTGGTCTCAACTACTACACCGGCTGCATCTTCGAAGTCAAGGCGCTCGACGTGCAGATAGGTTCCATCACCGGTGGCGGACGTTACGATAATCTCACCGGCATCTTCGGCATGCCCGGCCTAAGCGGCGTGGGCATCTCCTTCGGTGCCGACCGCATTTTCGACGTGCTCAACCAGCTCGGTCTCTATCCGCAGGACGCCACCACGGGTGTGCAACTGCTCTTCATCAATTTTGGCGAGCGCGAAGCTGCCCACTGCCTGCGCTTGGCCACCCGCCTGCGCCAGGCCGGCATCCGTACGGAAGTCTATCCTGACAGCGTCAAGATGAAGAAACAGATGTCCTACGCCAATGCCCAGGCCGTTCCCTACGTGGCGTTGGTCGGCGAGAACGAGATGCAGTCGGGCACCGTTTCGTTGAAGAACATGCAGACCGGCGAACAGCAGAGCCTTACCGTGGAAGAGGTGATACGGGCGATTTCAGCAAAATGAGAATAAGGGAGGATGGATTGACCTCCGGCATCAGAAGCGGCGTTTCAAATTTTTGAGACGCCGCTTCTAACTTTTGAGACGCCGCCTGTATTTTTTGAGACGCGCTTCTGAAAACCGGCGCGAAAAGTAGGTGGTTTCACTGAAAAGCACTAACTTTACAAATTGAAACCCGTTGCGGTCTCGTGACAGGGCTTTTGTGGCCCGAACCAAGTGAAACAAATAAAATGAAACGTATGGAATACAGATGGGATGTGAAGGCCGCGCTTGTGTGCCTGATGATGAGTGTGGGACTGCCGGCTGTGGCGCAGCGGTTGGGTTGCCGCCAGACGGAATTGAAGGAATGGCAGTTCAGCAAGGACCGCGTGACGTGGGAAACGGTCAGCGTGCCCCATTCTTGCAATGCCGTCGACGGCCATTCGTTTAAGTATTACCGTGACAAAACCTATTACAAACGGACGTTGGTCCTTGACAAGCGTGCGGCGCTTCAGCCCCACTTTTTGCTTCTTGAAGGGGCGGCCCAGACGGCCGAAGTCACGGTGAACGGCCGTATGCTGAAACATCACGACGGAGGCTATACGGCTTTCGCAGTCCCCCTCAAGGGACAGTTGCGCGCCGGCGAGAACGTCATCGAGGTGATGTGCAACAATAAGATGGACCCCGACGTCATCCCTGTTTCTGCCGACTTCAACATGAACAACGGCTTGCATAATCCGGCGTTCCTGCTCCGTATGAACGATGTTTACTTCTCTCCGCTCACTCACGGCCTCTACCGTATGCACGTGAGCACTCCCGTAGTGACACGCGACATGGCCACGGCCAAGGTGACCACTACCGTTTGCAACGACGGGACGAAGCTGAAACAGTTCTACGTGGTCACGCGTCTCTCAGACGCTTCCGGACGGACGGTGGCCGAAACGGGACGCACGTCTGCGCTGGCCGCCGGCCAAGAATGCGTGGTCGAGGAAAACCTCACGCTCCGCTCACCCCACCTGTGGGACGGCCTCGACGACCCCTATCTCTATACGGCCACGATGACGCTTTACGACAAACAGGGCGGTAAAGAACTCGACCGCGCCGAGACAAAAGTGGGCTTCCGCCATTATGAAATGCGCCGCAACGAGGGTTTCTACCTCAACGGCCGCCACTACCCCTTGCGTGGCGTGTGTATGCATCAAGACATGGACGGACGGGCTTCGGCCGTGCTGAAAGAGGACTTCGACCGTGACTATGGGATGGTGAAGGAACTGGGGTGCAATTTCCTGCGCTTGGCCCACTATCCTCACAACGACTACGTTTACCGTTTGTGCGACTCGCTGGGCGTCGTGGTGCAGACCGAAATACCATGGGTCAATATATGCGGAGTGAAAGCCACACCGCGCTACTTTGAAGTTATACGGCAGCAGATGACGGAAATGATAAGCAATCTCTACAACCATCCCGCCATCTTCTTCTGGGGCATGTGGAACGAGGTGGACGCCTGGGGCAACAGCGACGCTTTCCAAGGCAAGATTGACCTGCCGCGCGTGGTGGAGGAAACCAACCGCCTCTACGACTTGGCGCGTGGACTCGACCCCTACCGCAGAATTGGCTTGACCGACGACAGCCAGTTCTACCGTGAAGGCTATGCGCAGCTCCACACCGACTATCACTCCGAGAACCTCTACAACGGCTGGTATCACAACGTGGGCAAGACCGAGGAGTTCGGGCGTCAGATGCGCTCCATCCACGACCGTATGGGCGTGACCAATGTGGCGGAGTACGGCGCGGGCATCAATCCTTTCTGCCACTCCTCGTCGACTGATCAGGCCTATCTGCGCAAGGACAACGCCAAGCACTTCGAAGAGTACGGCAACTTCATGCACGAGAGCCACTGGCAACAGATTGTCGACATGCCTTTCCTCAATTTCACCTCGTTGTGGCTGTTCTTCGACTTTCCCGTTGCTGCCCGCCGCGAAGGTTATATTGACTCCGACGATGGCGTGAACTTCAAGGAGGTGGAAGCCCGCAAATACATCAACGACAAAGGTCTGGTGACACGCGACCGCAAGACCAAGAAAGACGTGTTCTATCTTTATAAATCGGCGTGGAATCACAATGAGACCACCGTTTACATCACGAGCCGCCGCCTGCGTTTCCGCCCGGTCGACGAGCCCGTCACGGTGAAGGTCTACAGCAACGCGGCCAACCTGACGCTTTACCAGAACGGGCAGAAGGTCGAGACGCTCACGTCGTCGGGTGAGAACAGCGGTGTCATCTGGACGTTCTCTCCCGTGAAATTCCAGTCGGAGGAAGACACGTTCAAGGTTGTCGCTGCCGACGGTACAACGGATGAAGTGAAGTGGAAACGGCTGCTTTGACAATTTTTAAATAAAAAAGTATGGTGCGTATTTTCTGAAAGCACTACTTTTACACCGTCAAAACTAAAGAAATCATGAAGAAACTAAGTGTATTCCTCTTGGGAGCGGCCCTGCTGTTGTCGGGCTGCGAGTCGTCGCAACAGTTGGGTGGCATGTACATGGGCGGCATGCTTGGCAGCGTGTTCGGTTCCAGCATAGGAGGTCTCATGGGTGGCCCGCGTGGCGCTGATGCCGGTGCGGCCCTCGGTATGATTATCGGCGGTGCCACGGGTGCGGCCGTAACTGCCCCGAAGGAAGAAAAAGGGTCGAAGGACTACGATGCCACCGACGAGTATAACCGTCGTCCCCACCGTGCCGGCCGTTCGACCGCCGCTGCACCGGCTGTGCCCGACGGTTACCGTGACCTGCAGATTGATAACCTGCGTTTTGTGGACCATAACAACAACCGCGCCATCGATGCCGGTGAGCGTGCCAAACTGGTGTTCGAAATCCGCAACGCCGGCCCTTCCACCGTTTACAACGTGACGCCGGTGGTCAATGTCGAGGGCACCAAGAAAGTCATGGTGTCGCCCACCGCCATTGTGGCTTCCATTGCTCCCGGACGCTCCGTGCGCTATACGGCCGAGCTCTATGGCAAAAACAATCTGCGCAACGGCATGGCCGATTTCACTATCAGTTTTGCCTACGGACAGTACCTCTACACCGTGCGCAGCTTTCAGTTGCAAACGATGTCGCGTCGTTAAGGCATAGTCTCATAAAACGGGAGCGCTTGAAATCTACGGTTTCAAGCGCTCTCTTTTTATATGCCGGGGGAAACGTAACTACGCGCGGTGTGGAATTTTGGGAAGGCAAATTTGAAGCGGCGTTTGTGATTTTTGAAACGCCGCTTTTGCGCCCCGAGGTCCCGCTTCGAAAATCCGAAGTGCGGCCTCAACCTCGAAAAGGTTAGGGCTTATTTGTGAAAAGTGTCAATCGGGTCAGGGAACGGTGAAACGCACCGTGTCGCCGTAGCTGACCCCGATGCCGTTCACGGCGAAGGCGAAGGTGTAGTAGTCGCCCGCTGCCAAATTTCTGAAGACGGCGGTGAAATCGTAAGCCGCTTCCGGAAGGAGTGTGTCGCAGTCAATGGTGTCGTTGCCGTAATAAAAACCGCAGCGGATGAGGCTGCTGTTGGGCGAGGCGGTGACGACACCGCGCATGGTCACCGTGCCGCCTTCCACGCTGACCGGAGCGGTAACCACCGTGGGCGCGAACGGTTGTTCGCCCGAGCGGTCGTCGCCACGGCAGGCCGTGAGCAGCAACGCCAGAATGGCTGCGAAAAATGCGACAAATAATGTAACAAAGAATGATTTCATGCCGCAAAAGTACCATTTTTCCATAAAATAGACGTATCTTTGTGGTGATTTACTCAATAGCAAGACTAAAAAATACATTAAACAATAAACTATGCAAATTAAAAAGTTCTTTCTGTTGTCCGCCATCGCCATGATGTTGGGCAACACCACGACGGCCAGCGCCCAGACGCCGCGCCCCGAGTATCCCCGTCCCCAGTTTGAACGTGCCGATTGGCTTAACCTCAACGGTACATGGACTTACGCCTTCGACTTCGGCCGTTCCGGCGTGTCGAAAGGTTACACCAATTCCAAGGGACTTGACGGTAAAATCACCGTGCCCTTCTGCCCCGAGAGCAAACTGAGCGGTGTGGAATACACCGATTTCATCTCGTCCCTCTGGTACCAGCGCTCATTCACCGTGCCCGCCGCCTGTGCCGACAAGAAAGTGTTCCTGCGCTTCGGTGCAGTGGACTATGAAAGCCACATCTATGTGAACGGCAAACTGGTGGGCCGCCACTATGGCACGGGCTCCAGTTTCGGCTTCGACATCACAGACTTCGTGACGCCTGGCGAAACAGCCAACCTCGTGGTCCGCGTGCTCGACGACCTGCGCGGACACCTGCAGCCCGGCGGCAAGCAGTGCACCGTGCTGAAGAGCTACGGCTGCGCCTACACCCGTACCACGGGTATCTGGCAGACCGTATGGCTCGAGCCCATTGACGCCGAAGGCCTCAAGGAAGTCATCGCCACGCCCGACATCGACCAGCAGCAACTCGTCATACGGCCCGCCTTCTACCAGGCCTCCAATGACAACATGCTCACCGTGCAGCTCATGGACGGCAAGAAGACCGTCGCCCAGAAGACCGTGAAGTGCGCCGACGAAACCGTCGTTGTGCTCCCCGTGAAAGGCATGAAGCTCTGGTCGCCCGAATCGCCGTTCCTCTATGACCTGAAGTACACCGTCAAGAACAAGGCCGGCCAGGTCATCGACGAGGTGAAGTCGTACGCCGGCATGCGCAAGGTGCACGTGGCCAACGGCTACTTCTATCTGAACAACAAACCTTACTACCAGCGCCTGGTGCTCGACCAGGGCTTTTATCCCGAAGGCGTCTGGACGGCACCCACCGACGAGGCCCTGAAGCACGACATCGAGATGAGCAAGGCCGTGGGCTTCAACGGTGCCCGCCTGCACCAGAAGGTGTTTGAAGAGCGCTACTACTATTGGGCCGACAAACTCGGTTACCTCACTTGGGGCGAAACACCCAGCTGGGGCCTCGACGTGAACAGCGAACTGGCTGCCCGTAACTTCATGAGCGAATGGGCCGACATCGTGGTGCGTGACCGCAATCACCCCAGCATCGTTGTTTGGACCCCGTTCAACGAGACCTGGGACAGCAAGGACGGCGGCGTCTACGTGCGCTTCATCAACGACGTCTACAACCTCACCAAGGCCATCGACCCCACACGTCCCGTCAACGACGTGTCGGGCGACGGACACGTGAAGACCGACATCTGGAGCGTACACGACTATGCCCGCGACTACGACAAACTGGTGGAACACCTGACCGTGAAGAAAGGCGTGGAGCCCTATCGTAACCAACCCAACAAGAAGTATCTGGCCAACTTCGCCGGCCAGCCCTACATGGTTGACGAGTTCGGCGGACTGCCTTGGATTAAACCCGAAGAGCGCGCCACCTCGTGGGGCTACGGTTCCAACATCGACACGCTGGAAGACTTCTACAACATCCTCGACAAGCAGGTGAAAGCCCTCAAGGCCTGCAAGTACGTCACCGCCTTCTGCTACACCCAAATCACCGACGTGGAGCAGGAAAAGAACGGTATCTACTTCTACGACCGCACACCGAAATTCGACACCCAGCGCATCAAAGCCATCTTCGAGCAGATTCCCTCGTATATAGAGAAAGAGGAAGACCTCAGCGACTGGAAATAACCCCGATGATTTCGTAACAGCAAGGGGCGCGGCCACCGTATGGCCGCGCCTCTTTTTTACTTTTCCGGGGACAGAAGTCCGATTTCGGCGTTCAAAGGTAGGACTTCGGGCTGCAGAAGCGGCGTTTCAAAATTTTGAGACGCCGCTTCTATTGTCTCATCCGATGTCTCGTCAGCCTAGGGCTGACGTTGGACGGCGAGACTCGTAATTTCAAATTCTCAATTCTCAATTCTCAATTCTCAATTCTCAATTCTCAACTCCCTTTATTGTTCCCAAGTATTAAGAAATGATAAACTTCGGGCGTGTGATGCGGGGAGTGTGGACTTTTTAGTAAATTTGCCGCGCGAATATAATAAATCACTAAATACGACAAAATGATGAAACAATCGAAATGGTTGCTGACGCTGGTTGCATTGCTCCTGGTGAGTTCGGCGTGGGCACAGAGTGACGAGAAACTCAAAGAGATTAAGCAGAGGGACTTGTGGGGCGGACTGACGCCCGACTATTCGCTGTTGCGCAAAAACAGCAACGCGCCGAAGTCGAAGGCTTTCATGGCCGGGGCTCCTTCAGACGAGTTGCCGCCTTATGTGAATCATGCGGAAACACCATATTTCCCGCCGGTGATCAATCAAGACCGTGGTTCGTGCGGCTCGGCATCGGCCGTTTACTATATGTTCGGCTATGAGATGAACGCCTACCGCGATGCCAACGCGAAGGAGATGTACAACCGTTACCCGACGCACTACACGTGGCTGCACACCTACAGCGGTATCGGCAAGGACGAGATAGCCTTACGTCACGGTGTGCCCAATGCCGAAGTGTACGGCGGTGTGACCTATTCGAACCTTTTCGGCAGCCAGGACACGTCGTTCCCCGACTACGGCTGGATGCAGGGCTACGACAAGTGGTACAGTGCCATGTTCAACCGTCAGTCACGCACCGGCAGTATGCCTATGTCACTGGAGACGGAAGAGGGACGCCAGATTGCCAAGCGCTGGCTCTACAACCATAACGGTGACCAGAGCTATCACGCCGGCGGCGTGTTGGGCATCGGTGTGGCCAGCGGCGTGACACAGGCCACCATCAAGTCCACAGCTACGAACGACGCCATCGGCGTAACGGGCAAGAAGTATGTGGGCTGCTGGGGACCGACCTACGACCACGCGCTGACCATCATCGGATATGACGACCGCATCGAGTTCGACCTGGACTCGAACGGTGTCATCGGTGAAAAAGACAAGGACGAGGTGGGTGCCTGGATTATCGTGAACAGCTGGGGCAACTGGGCCAATGCCGGCTTCATCTACTGCCCCTATGCTTGGGCCGGACCGTGGAAACCGCGCCGGGAGAAGAGTGCCGAATTCTTTACCCCGGGCTTCTGGGCCGTGCGCCAGGACTATCGTCCTCAGATGACCTTGAAGATATTGATGGACTACTCGCACCGTAGCGAAATGAGTCTTGTGGCAGGTGTGGCTGCCGATACGAGTGCCACGAAACCGACAAACACCCAAGTCATGGACTTCTTCCACTATGCCGGCGACGGCGACGGTGACGGCGTGGATGCCGAGACTCCGATGCTGGGACGTTGGAAAGACGGCATGCACTACGAACCGATGGAGTTCGGCTTCGACATGACCGACTTGTGTGCAAATTTAGACCACAGCCGGCCGATCAAATTCTTCTTCACTGTGAATTTGAAGAAGAACGCCAAAGGCAGCGGCCACATCTACAAACTGTCGCTCATCAACTACGAAATTGACCCGGCCGGCACCGAAGTGCCCTTCCGCATCGACACGGTGGCCATCAATGGCAAAGATGTGACACTGGCCGTGGTGGCCATGGGCGAACAGGTGTACAAACCGCTCAACGTGACCTTTGACGGCAAGAAACTGACATGGCAAGCTCCGCAGACTTCGTCGCTGCCGCTGAAGGGTTACTATATTTACGAAAACAATATTCTGCTTGACAGCACCGACGCCAAGACACTGACTTACGAACTGCCTGTGGAAAGCAACAGTACGTTCAGCGTGGCCGCCGCTTATCAGAGCACCAGTTTCGTCTCCGTTTCGCAAAAGGTGGAGGCTCAGGGCAACAAGGTGGAAGACCCGTCTGAGAAGAATATGGTGTGCGAGGTGAAGAACAGTACATTTATCGTTCCCGACGTATTCATGGAACCTATGGACGAGGCCACCATCGAATTCTGGCTGAAGCCCTACACGTGTACCAACTATAACCAGCAGGTTGGCTCGGGTTGGGGCCGCTTCCTGATGCATACCACTTCGGGCCGCGCCATCTACTATGGATGGAACACATCGTCGGGCAACCGCTCGGCCCAAGGTACGGCGTTGCTTACTGTGAACAAGTGGAATCACGTGGCTGTGACCATCAAGGGCAAACAGATGTCACTATATGTTAACGGTGCACGAAAGAATTATTTCAGTGCCACTTCGTATTCTGGCATGCCGTCGCTCGGCAGCCTGGTCTTTGGCGTAGGCACTTCGTACATGAACGGCCTGATTGACGAAATCCGTCTGTGGAAATCCTGTCGTACGCCCGCCGAGATACTTCGCAACAAGGATATGGAAATAGCCAACCCGTCGGCTCAAGTTGACCTTTTGGCTTATTTCAAAATGGATGAAATAACGGAGAACGGAATGCGCAAATTGCGTGACTGCGCTCACGGACACCATGCCCAACTGTTGGACGAAACGAAGGTGGAAACCCTCGAAGACGAGAGCATCATGCAGAGCTACCGTGATGCCGTGGCTGCGTTCGATATAGTTGGCACAAGCCATAAGATTGGCGAGCCTGTGGCCGTGAAGCCTACAAGCTATGTGAATACGGTTTGATGGACATGGAAGGCTCCCGATGCCGGTGTGGAAAGTCTGGACGCTTTCGCTCCCAACTTTGTGTTTAACGAACCCGGAACTTATCCCATTACTCTCGTGGTGACTGACAGTAAGGGTAATGTTACGGAGGTAACAAATGAAGTGACGGTGGACGCTCTCGATATACCTGTGGCTGACTTTGAGATTGCCGAGGCCACGTTGCCCGCAGGCGACCACTTCAGTTTCATCAACCGTTCACAAGGTCAGAGCTGCACCTATGAATGGACTATTCCCGATGCCGACCAGAAGAAAGTGAACTCAACAAATGCCATCGCTCTCTTCGAGAATGTGGGTGAACATCAGGTAACGCTTACTGCAACCAACAGCGCCGGTTCGCATTCCGTTACCAAGATGGTGACCGTGACCAAAGCCGCTCCGGCTCCCGCTTTCTCCATATGGCCTTCCGGTGTCGTCAAGGGCGAAACGGTCTATCTCCGCGATGCTACCCGCTACGATCCAAAGACGTGGTACTGGGAAATTAACGGTATCAGCACGCAAGCCGCTGTCGTGGGCCGCAATACTTCGTACACGACCGTTAGTCCGGGGTATTATGACGTAACGCTGACCAGCGGCAACGAACAAGGTAAGAACAGCGTGACGGTAAATAAAGCCTTTGCTGTGGCCAATGCCGAATCGGGCAACGGACTCAACTTCTCTGGTCCCAACCAGTTGTTGAGCATCGAAGGTCCGCTGAGCAACGCCACGAAAGTGTTCACTATCGACTGGTGGATGAATCCCTCGACGCTTCAGGGCGCTGTAGCCATGACCGAAAGCAAATCAGGCCTGCACTTGGTTAGCGACGCCACTGGTGCACTCATTGTCAACCTTGACAATAAGAGCGCTTCATCAGGTATCAACTATATTATCCGCGGTGAATGGCACCACTATGCAGTCACTTATGGCAGCGGCCGCTTCTCGTTCTACCGTGATGCCGTGCGCATTGCTCAGTCAGGGGCTCTCTTCGGTCTGACAGAACGTGACTTTAGCGGAACATTCACCGTCGGTGACAACGACAACGGTACTAATGCTCAAATAGATGAGTTCCGCCTGTGGAACAAGACGTTGACGGCAGCTAATATGCGTTCTTACTGCAACGAGCCTATTGCTGACGTGGCCGCCGCCGAGTCTACCGACCAACTGGCCGTTTACTATAACTTTAATCAGGACAATGGCAATCCCGTTGATCTTACCTCCAACGGTTGCGACGGCGTTCGCAGTGGCTTCGGTCCCGACGGTGACGCATGGTCCAGTTCCTTCGGTGTATTCACGCTTAACTTTGGTTCGGGCGTGAGGTCCCAGAACGTGACATCGTCTTACATGAAGTGTTTCTCCCGTCCGTTCCGCCACACCGACGAGTCTGTTAACAATAATCAGGCTTCATATGCACAACTTGAAACGGGTACGGAGCGCTCACCTTGGGTAATGGAGAATGTACTCAATCCCGACAGCAGCATCGTTACCGGAGCCTATGTGCGTACTACGAAGTCCAGTGACATGTGTGTTGAGGGCGGAAACAATGGCTTCAGCCTGCCGTTGGAGAACCACAAGGTTTATCAGACAGTTACTCTGCCTGCCGGACGCTACTGCTTCAATGTGGAACTGGACGGCAATATGTCTGGTGATGGCAACCGTCACTATCTCATGGCCAGTGTTGGCAACACGCTCAATGATGTAGGTGATTTGGCTCATGCTCTCGGATATGTAAACTTTGCGGAAGGCAATAGTTTTGAATTCTTCATTCCAGAAGAAACAGTTGTTTCACTTGGTGTCAACTTCAACCAGACCAGTGCTGGCAGCACGTTTATCAAGAGTTTCAAACTCGAGAGAATACTCATTGACATCATCGAAGCTGACGGTCAGACAGGCATCAAGACGGTGAAGAAAACCACTGGCCAGACCTCTGTTGTTCCCGTAAGGGGCGGAGTCAATGTCGCTACGTCCGAACCTTCCGAAGTGCGCGTTTACAGCGTGAGCGGTGCTTTGGTACGTGCCCTCGTTGTGCAGGGAACCCGTTTCATCGCCTTGCCTGCAGGTATTTATGTGGTAGACGGCGTGAAAGTAGCTGTAACGAAATAAACGATTGAAAATACGATGAACAGATAAGCCGTGACGTGCAACCACACCGGTGTG
>JAEEGG010021031.1_pt1 | contig 12992 bp, 12 predicted proteins | sample 9134161 | NCBI WGS metagenome assembly JAEEGG01 (sample SAMN16246543, study PRJNA631951) | gut metagenome | biome: gut microbiome; feature: rumen; material: CR-attached | host: Bos | place: Iran: Karaj | collected 2018-10
CATTGTACTGACAGGCCTTTTCATGCTGATGATACCACCCATGATAGAGGAAGGAGCACGTGTGAAAGACCTGCTCATCGCCTATGTGTCGCACGATGAGTTCATGAGCAACATCCCTAACCTGTTGGAAGACTTTATCCATGACCACTTCACCAGCGAGGATATCAAAGCCATCGTCACACAGGAGGGTTTCATTGACAGCGTCAAGCAGACCATCCCCAAAGTATGGGCCGTGATATCACAATCGTTCAACATCCTGTCAAGCGTACTGACGCTGACGATGGTACTGCTCTACACCTTATTTATATTATTAGACTACGAGCAGTTCTCCAATGGTTGGATACTGATGTTCCCTGAACGTCTGCGCCCCTTGGCCACACAGGTGGTCAGTGACGTCGAGCAAGGTATGAACAAGTACTTCCGCGGACAGGGTCTCGTAGCGTTCTGCGTGGGTATACTCTTCAGCATTGGTTTCCTGATTATCGACTTCCCAATGGCTATCGGTCTGGGTATGTTTATCGGACTGCTGAACATGGTACCTTACCTGCAACTGCTGGGATTCATTCCTACCATTATTCTGGCTATCGTCAAAGCAGCAGATACGGGTGAAAGCTTCTGGATTATCATGTTGTCGGCAGTCATTGTCTTTGCAGTAGTGCAGGCCATTCAGGACACCATTCTCACACCGAAGATTATGGGTAAGGTCATGGGCCTCAACTCAGCCATCATCCTGTTGTCACTCTCTATCTGGGGTGCCTTGCTGGGTATCATGGGTATGATTATCGCACTGCCCATGACAACGTTGCTGATTACCTATTATCAGAAATATATTGTCAACAAAGAAAAGCTAAACATTAAAGAGTGAGAATCAATAATTAACGGGCTAAACGATTTAACCATAAATATAAGATGAAATTAGTTAGAATTATCAGCTTGATGATGCTGTTCTCTATGACAGCTGCTGCTCAGGAAAAGAAAGAGATTGACTGGTTGAAAGAGTTGTCGAGCCGTATCACCATCAATGGCTACATGCAAGGAGGCTATGAATACGGTGACAAGGGCGGCCAGACCACTAGTACGTTTAATTTCAAGCGAGCCATCTTCTGGGGCCGTGCACGCATTACCGACCGTTGGTCGTTTATGTTCATGAACAACTTTGCCTTGTCGAAGGGCGTTTTGGAGTTCTGGACAGACTATCGCGTGACCAACAACAAGGCACTGACCGTTCGTATCGGACAGTTCCAACACCCGTTCTCTATGGAGAGTCCAATGACCCCCACCATGCTCGAACTCGTGGACATTACCTCACAGGCCGTTACCAATCTGGCCAACGGCAACGAGCCATTGCTTGGTCCTAACTATGGACGTGACCAGGGTATCATGCTGTTGGGCGACCTCTTCAATGACCACTTCCACTACGAGTTGGCTGTGATGAACGGACAGGGCATCAATACCAACGATGGCAATACTGACAAGGATGTCATACTGAAGTTAGAATATCGTCCCAGTAAGGAGTTTCGCCTTGTAGCCTCAGGACAGAAAGGTCGCGGACATGCTATCAATACTGTTGCATGGAATGATATTGCCGTAGGCGATGACTATCGTCGCGACCGCGTCAGCTTTGGTGGTGAAGCAAAGATTCCTACTGTTTGGGGACGCAAGTCAACCAGTGGCGGCATCTGTCTGCGTAGCGAGTTCCTTGCTGGCAAGGATGGCGACGTTGGCAGTCGCGGTGCCTACTTCACGGGCTCTGTAGCATTGGGTAAGGGTATCGACATCATTGGTTCTGCTGACTACTACGATCGTAACACATCAGAGAGCGGATGGCAACAGACCAATGTCACTGGTGGCATGCAATACTGGTTCTATCCCAAGTGCCGTCTGCAGGTACAGTACACCCATAGTTTCTGTGGCCATCTGATGGGTGACGACTACAACCGCGTACAGGCACAGGTGCAAGTAGCATTCTAGAGACTCGAAACCTCGAAATAACGTAATAACGTAATAACGATATAACGTAATAACGACATAACGAAATGTTTATTAAAGTTCTTCTTACCGTCATCTTCCTGGCCGTGATGATTGGCGTGGGTCTCTACACCCGTAAGCAGGCCAGCAGTGTGGATGGTTTCGTACTTGGCGGACGTGCCGTAGGTCCGTGGCTCACCGCCTTTGCCTTTGGTACCAGTTATTTCTCGGCAGTGGTATTCGTGGGCTATGCCGGACAGTTCGGTTGGAAATACGGACTCTCCAGTGCGTGGATTGGTATCGGTAACGCCATCATTGGTTCGCTGCTGGCTTGGATTATTCTCGGCAAACGTACCAAATTGATGACTCAGCATATTGAAAGCCGCACTATGCCCGACTTCTTCGGCACCCGTTTTCAGGACCAAGGATTGCGCGTAGCAGCCTCTATCATTGCCTTTGTATTCTTGATTCCCTATACTGCAGGTGTGTATAGTGGTATCTCACGACTCTTCGAGATGGGATTCAACATCCCCTACGAATATTGCGTCATCATCATGTCAGTACTTACTGCCGTCTATGTCATCCTCGGTGGATATAAGGCAACAGCCATGAACGACTTCATTCAGGGTATCATCATGCTCTTCGGTATTGTTGCCGTCATCGCGGCTGTGCTCAATGCACAGGGTGGCTTGGTGGCTGCTGTTGACAAGCTGGCTGCCCTACCCTCTGATGTGGACCCCGACATGAATGGTGGTTTTGCCTCATGGTTCGGTCCCGACCCTTGGGGACTGCTGGGTGTAGTCATCCTGACATCACTGGGTACTATGGGACTGCCACAGATGGTGGGTAAATTCTATAGCATTACTGACGAGGCTGCCATCAAGCGCGGCACCGTCATCTCCACCCTCTTTGCCTTCGTCGTTGCCGGCGGATGCTACTTCCTTGGTGGCTTTGGCCGTCTCTACGACCCCGTTATCGCTGCCAATGGCAAGATAGCCTACGATAGTATCATTCCTGCCATGCTGGTAACATTGCCCGACGTACTCATCGCACTTGTCGTGCTGTTGGTACTCTCCGCTTCTATGTCAACGCTGGCCTCACTGGTACTGACATCTTCAAGTACGATGACCCTCGACCTCATCTATCGCGACAAGAAATCATTGCCTGGTGAAGTGGAGGAAGGAACTATCGACGACCTGGTCGCTGAGAAGATTGAGCGCCGTAAGGTAGTAGTGATGCGTGTGCTCATCATGTTCTTCATCGCTATCTCCCTGCTCATCGCCCTCAACCCACCGACCTTCATTGCCCAGCTGATGGGTATCTCGTGGGGTGCACTGGCTGGTGCTTTCCTGGCACCTTTCATGCTGGGTCTCTACTGGCGTGGCGTTACCACTACCAGCGTATGGGCTTGCTTCTTCTGGGGCGTTGGCCTGACTGTTGTCAACATGTTGCTGGGCAACCCCATCAATCCCATCAACTGTGGTGCTATCGCCATGCTGGGTGGTTTCCCTGTAGTATGGATTACCAGTCTGCTGACCAAGAAGATGGATACCACTATCGTCTCCAAGATTTTCGAGTGCTATAAATAACCTATTTTATGAGGTCTGATGTGTGGTATACCATCGACGGTCGCCGCGTCAGTGGCAAGCCAACGCAAAAGGGCCTTTACATCGTGAATGGCAAGAAGGTTGTGAATCCTGGCTATTAACTCTGTCAGTTCTTTAACCCCCAATCGCTGACATCAGCCTTTGCTTCTACCTCGTTCTCGATATCATCAGGCAGGGCTGGGAAGAAGTCGATACCCGTAATGCGCTCCACCTGATCTATGGAGTTATAATAGAGGTCGCGCTTCTTCGTTCCCTCGTTGTTACGTGTGATGAAACCGAAACCTGCAGGCTTTGGTTTCAAGCGAAGCACGACCTTGAAGAACGCCTCAGGAACCTGCACCTTGTTAGGTCCGATGGTCTGGTGCTTGCCTTTCGTCCAAACAGGGCCACAGACAATAAACACCTCACCATACTTTCGGGCCCATTGACGACAGTCCATCTCGATACTGTTCCATACGCCACTGTTATGTTTCGAATCCTGCGGACAGACGTTAACCAGTGAAAATGAGTCGTACATCGCCTCGCGACTCCACTTGTTGTCACCAGCCGGACACATGTGTCCTCGCGACCATCCGCTGCCCTTATAGTCCTGCAGCGTTGCCCTAGGTCTTGGACAGTCCTCGTCCTCATGGAAGTTGTTCATGCGCTTCAACTCACCATCCGTATGGTCGGCTGTCAGCTGCCACGCCACCCAGTTTGGACAACGTGTCTGCTTGTTGTACGACACCACATACGATGTCCGCTGAAGCACTATCTCTGGCGTCTTTGTTAGTGGCGCTGCCGTACAGAGCTCAACGACTGAGTCAGGCATCGTTGTCCACGATGCGCCAATCTCTTTGGCCTGCTCTTGCTGAACGACCGCCTTCTCTCTTCTCTGTGCCTCTGGTTGCCACGAGAACGAATGCAATGCAAAGGCAATGACGAGCAATACCGCCACCACCCATAGCGTCGAACTATTCCGTTTCTTCTTTCTCATAGATACCGCAAAGATAGTAAAAAAAGAGAATATGCGCATACTTTTTCATGAAAATTTAATCAAATAAGACGACAAGTAATCAACCTACATCACAAATAAGCCTAAGACTCAGTCCGAATAATGCAAACTCCCAGTCCGAAGGCTTCGGACTCGTAGTCCGAAAGGAGCGGACTAATATCCTTGCGTTATCATGCAATAAGACAATACGTTTCTATATGTTTTAAGTTTATAATTTGATTGCAAAGATATGTATATACTTTGTGGTTGTCTGCCCGTTACTTGCCTGAAATGTGCAGACGAAGACCAAATTCGATGGAAGGTGCCAAGGGATGCTCTTTATAATAATGTTCGAAAGAGGTGCCGTCGTGAATATAATAGCCCAACGAAGGTTCAAGGTAAAGGCCCAGCAAAGGCGTAATGGCATACTCTGCACCTGCGGATGCATTAAAAGACCACTGCCAGGGCTTTTCGTTAAGACACTTCTGAAGCATTGCAGAACTTGAGAGATAGAAACTGAAACCATTCGTCTTCCAGAACAGCCACGAGAGACCTACTGGTACACCTAGATAGTGTAACTTCTGTTCGCTATGGATATTGGGATGAAGGGATGCACTGAACTCTGAATAAAGATAGGTATAGTTGATGCCTGTCAGCAGTGCCAAGTTAGGGCTTAGCTGATATTGTACACTGAGTCCCAATGTGACAGGCAGACGATGTTTAACCTTATATTCGTAAACCTCAGAGGAGGAACCTGTCTCAGAGGGTACTTCCTGTACAGCATCATAGATTTCACTTGCTACTGCATAATCGCTCTGCCCCATGCTTCTTTGAGCAGAAGCTGCAAGTAATCCACCAGAGGCGTTCAGACCGATAGACCATTGGTTGTCTAAGGAAGAAACAGATGTCTGCTTGGTATGGTAATTGGCTGTATGATGATGTACTTCTGAATGAGGTTGACGACTGGTTACTACAGAAGGCTGCTGGGGTGTTTCCTCTGAAACCTGTTGAGGAACTGTCTCCGCTGAAACTTGCTGAGACTTCTCTTCTGTCACCTCTTGGACAGTTTCAGTAGGACTTGATAGGCTTTCCTCAACGGGTGCCTTGGGAGATACCTTAGTATTGGCACGATAAGGAATGTCGGCAAGAGCCAACGGTTGGTTCTCAGGACTCGCTTCTTTCATCGTATGAGTTTCTTGTTTTTGTGCCGTGTAAGCAACCTGAGGGAGTGGTTCGTTCTGCTTGAACTGATAGACGAGAAAGTATCCTACGAAGGCTAAGGCCATAGCTGCAGCAACCCAATGCCAACGTTTGATGGCAATAGTTTTAGAAGCAGACTTCTGCTGAAGGCCCATCTCACAGCTGATGCCTTCCCACAGTCCAGCAGGTGGAGCCATCTTGTGACCTTCCAGTTTCTGCTTCATATTGGTTGTCCAGTTCTCTTTCATTGCTTGTCCTTCGTTAAATCTTTGATTCTCTTTGCCAATAGCTTCTTCGCGTGATAGAGTTGTGAAGCGGATGTGCTCTCCTTGATGCCTAACAGGCTGGCTATTTGCCGATGGGAATAGTTTTCGAACACATAGAGATTAAGCACCGTTCTGTAGCCATCAGGCAGTTCGCTTATGAGTTGGTGTAGTTCGTCAGGCGAAATCTGCTCTGTGTCAGGGCTTGCGCTTTCTTTACCTATCTCGTCAGCTGTTTGGTTCTGTTCCACAAACAGTAGTCTCTTCTTGTTTTTCAAGAACGTAAGTGCCTCGTTGGCTACCACCTGTTTCATCCATGCTTTGAAAGCATTTTCACCCCTATATTCAAAGGTTAGAATCGACGTGAATATCTTGACAAAACTATTTTGTAGCACGTCCTTTGCATCGTCCTCCGAAGGCACATATCGGTAGCAGACCGATGAGAGCTCCTCAACGTACATCTGATAGAGCAAGCTCATCGCCCGTTGGTCTTTCTTCCGTATTCGCTCAACGAGTTGACTGACCATTACCTTTTTCTTGTTTTTTACTTTAATAATCCAAAAATACGAAAATCTTGTATGGATTCTTTAACTTTTTAAATTCTTTAACACCATCATATACAAGATTTTGTTCTTTTGCGCATTATTTTTGCAAAAGAATCCCTAAAAACGAATTCAAAGATGAAAAAGAAAACTCTATTATGGTTGAGCGTGCTTCTGCTGATGCTGGCAGGACTGAACAGTTGCAGCAAGGACGATGATTACAACTATGTACAGGAATTCGATGACAATAACAATAAAGAAAACTTTATTGGAACTTGGCATTTATTGCATTTTTCTAATGGCTGGGGAATGAAAGAGGATTACAAAGCTGGAGAGATTACTGTTACATTTACCAAAAACGGGGAGATGCAAGTTATCAATAAAAGAGATGACCAGCGCCCTTTTCCAACAGGCAAATTGGTGTACTCTTTTGTAGATATTGAAAAATCTATTTTTACAGGAGAGCCAAGAACTTGCATATCTTTTGGCTTTCAATCAACATATAGCTATACCTTTGATAAAGGATTTCTATATCTTTCTCGAGAAGCCTATGATGGTGATGGCTATACTTTCCAAAAACTGAAATAATAAGTCCTAAAGTTATCTGTAATGAAGAATATGTTTTTATTTGTAGCTGTCGTGCTGAGTGGCACAATGCTGTCGTGTTCCTCTTCATCAGACATTGCTGAAGACAAATCTGGTGAAACCAAAGGAACTGTGAATATGCTATCAAATCCTGAGCCCATCCAACTGACTGCTGAGCAGAAAGAATTTGCCAACGACAATAACCAGTTTACGCTGAACTTCCTGAAGACTGTCAACGAGGTTGACCAGAGTGGCAAGAGCTTTATTTACTCACCACTGAGCATCACCTATGTGTTAGGTATGGTGAACGATGCTGCCACAGGAAAGACAGAAGAGGAATTGGAGCAGACCTTAGGCTTTCATAAGAGGGGTATCCAGGCTGTGAACGAGTACTGTAAGAAACTGATTGATGGTCTGCCTAAAGTAGATAAAAACGTGACGCTGGATATTGCCAATGCCATCTTTGTGAACCAAAACTACACACTGAAGCAGCAGTTCCAGCAGGATATGCAGCACTATTACGATGCGAAGGCTGAGACAATCGACTTCTCATCACCACAAACGCTTGAGCACATCAACGGATGGTGTAACGACAAGACCAAGGGCATGATTCCTAAGATTCTTGATGAAGTCAATCCTTATACGGTGTCGTATCTGCTGAATGCCATTTACTTCAAGGCTGACTGGACTTCGAAGTTCGACCCAAAGAATACTAAGGAAGAGAACTTTACCACAGAGAAAGGTAGCACCACACTCCCCATGATGCACCAGAATGTGCTGATTAGCTATCTGAAAACCAACACTTACTCTGCCGTTATCCTACCCTATGGCTCTGGTCTATGGAACATGACAGTAATGTTGCCTGAAGAGGGTGCTACTACTGACGACATCATTAAAGAAGTGGCACAAAGCAGCGTACTGAATAACCGTGGATGGTGTGAAACAGGAGGCAACTTTTTCCGAGGCTATGAGGTCGATCTGAAGCTGCCACGCTTCGAGACGGCATCAGATACAGACGAACTAGACGTTAAAGATGGACTTGTAGGACTGATGAAGAAGATGGGCATCAAGCTGGCCTTCGACTCAGACTTTGCAGAAATACCCAACATGTGTGAAGATAGAAACCTCTATATCTCGATGATGCGTCAAAAGGCAAAGATTAAGGTTAACGAGGAAGGCTCGGAAGCCGCTGCGGTAACCGTTGCCGGGATGGATTTGACTACTGTAGCCCCACAAGAATATCCCAAGGCTACTTTCCACGTCAACCGCCCCTTCGTCTATGTTATCAGCGAAGCATCATCCGGTGTTATTCTCTTTGTTGGTAAATTCACAAATAGATGATAAATTAGCCAATTAACACAAACTTAAGCAAAACGAAATGGTGATATAGGTGCTATGATTTGCTTCTATACAGACAAAAATAATAACAAAACTATGCTATGAGTGCTACTAACTGCCTGCAAACGCCCTCTACAAAAGGGCTTCAGCCTATAGCATAGTTTGCAAAAACTATGCTATAACTGTGCTATAAGGGTGCTACTGAAAAAGGGGGGCACTTTACGGTCGTTCCGACGTCATCTTGCGGGTGTTCCAATGGCATCTACGACCCGTTCCGATGATACTTTAGGGGGGTAAAGTATCATCGGAACGACTGCAAGATGACTGCGGAACGGGTGGAAGGAACGTCAAGAACGACCCGAAAGTGACGGTAGGTAAGTCTATCAATACTGATCATTCAGAGGCCCCAGATTCTTCGTCCTTCTTGACGTCCATTTCTGTATATTCTACTTTGACAATGAATTTCTCATCGCTGCCTTGTTCTACATATTCGAAGATTATACCATATTCGGCTTTTATATACAAACTATTCGTGCCATTTTTTGCATATTCATTGATTATGGTTGCCTTCACTTCATTTACGAATGTCTCGCCACTCTCACGCAGTGCCTCGATAGTAGCTTCTTCTCCATCTAACAGATACCTAAAGACATGATAATCCCCTTCCAGATACGTAGTAGTTAAAATAAATCCATCACCTTGGTCTTCAGGATAATTCTTGTTTACCTCAGGAATCACGTCATTGCGAATATTATCACGAGCATCTTCTTTAGACATAATAGAAACGCAAAGCCTCACGAAAACTCTGGAAGCAATATCGAAATGCCAAATAATGAATCCGAGAAATCCAACTACGACAACAACTAAAATCCAAATAGTTTCAGCGTCCATTGCTATTCATTTAATTATTTCTCTTGCCAAACTCTTTTCCCACTTTTGTCAATATAGTCTATCAGGAAATCAGCACCTTCATAGTTGAGGTTCTCACGGCTCAGACGTGCCAATCCATTGGAAAAGTTCTCAGCAGTAACACCTGTGAAGGTTGCTACTCTCCTACCCGCCTTGTCAATGTAGCACCAGATATCTTTTTCGGCATCAACTCGTACAGCGGCCAATCCTTCAGAGAATTTCTTCGCCAGATTGTACTTGATGGGGATTACAACGGTGCCTGTTTTGTCGATAAAACCCCATTCTCCGTCAACTCTCACAGCGGCAAGTCCTTCTGAGAAATTCTCGACACCATCATAGACGTGGTTGATTACCCAATTGCCTGTTTTGTCAATAAAGCCCCATTTGCCATTGATTTGTATGGCAGCCAGTCCTTCTGAGAAGTTCTCGGCACGTTCAAATTTATAGGGTATTGCTGGCTTGCCATTTCGATCCATATAGACCCAATCCGAGCCGAATCGTACAGCTGCCACGCCCTCATGGAAGGGGCCAGCATAGTCCATTACTGCCTGGATGACTATGTCACCCGATGGACCGATGTAACCCCATTTACCAGTATTTGCATCCTGTACTGTTGCCAGTGACTCATGGAAATATCCTATTTGACGACATCCCCCCATGGTAAAGAGCAATTGGCCCGTCTTGTCAATGACAGCATATTTTCCATCTATTTTCACTACTGCCAAACCTTCGCTGAAGTCTTCTGCCCATTCGAACTGTGCAGGAATGGCCATCTTCCCTGTTAGGTCTACATAGCCCCAACGGCCCTTGCCGCCAGCAACCCAAACCCTTGCCAGGCCTTCTGAGAATTCGCGAGCATCAATGAACTGAGGCTTGATGACGAGTTTACCTCTCTGGTCGATGTAGCCGTAGCGGTCATTCACCCTGACGGGAAATAGTGAACCTCCCATATACGACCACGTCGTCTGGGCTGCAAGGCTTAGGGACAACAACAAAGACAGGATGATTAACAATTGTCTCTTCATAGTCGTATGTTGATATCTAAGTTCGTATATTAGTGGTGTCAGAATGCTGCCTTCAGAGTCTTTTCTCCCACCTTCACGATATATACCTGTCCGTCATTCAGACTAACGAATGTCTTGTTATTCGTGATGCGTAAGGTTTTCAGCAACTTGCCATCAGTGGTGAATACCTGGCAAACAGAGTTCTCTTTGGCTCCATCAATCCACAAACCACCTTTGACAGCTTTAACGTTGACATTCTTATTTTCAATACTTTCAACCTGTGTGTCCTTACTATAGACGGCACGAAGCACAGCATCGGCAGTAATAGCGGGTGTGGTGAACTGATTCTCTTCGTCAAGACTACTGGTTACATCTTCGTCGTTATAGGTCACGCTGCTCACTTTCCATCCTTCTTCCGCCTCTATGGCAATGGTATGGCTTGCACCTCTCTTTACCAACAGCTTCATGCAGCCCGTTTCAGCATATTTCAGCGTCAGGTAGCAGTAGTCGCCAGCCATCTCCACAATATTCTTGAATCGCTTCCAACAAGTAACCTCCTTGTATAAGCTCACCTTACCTTTGGGAACATAGAGCGTAGCTTTGTTGTAGTTGTCGTCATTAAACACATAGGTAGGCGTTTCGAAAGGCGTTTCAATGAGAGAGATCACCTCCATCAATTCATCACACCAATTGAACGCCCAATCGCCAATTTCCGTCACGCTGTTAGGAATTGTGATGGAAGGCAGTTTATCGCAATCATAGAAAGCATTAGCTCCAATAATCTTTATGTTATTACCCAAATCAACGGAGACTAGGTTCTTGCAAGTCCCAAATGCATTATATCCTAAACTCACTGGGGCATCTTCAATAACGAGGGAGGTAATTCCACATCCTGCAAAAGCTCCTTTCTCGATGCTTGTCACACTACTTGGAATTGTAAGAGTTTCAAGAACTCGGCATCCATTGAAAGCAGCCTCCTCGATGGTTGTCACACTGTTGCCAATGGTAACAGATGTCAGTTTATAGCAAGCATAGAACGCCTCTTTCGCGATGGTTGTCACACTGTTTGGAATAACGACGGAAGTCAGATCGTCACCATGGAAAGCTTGTTTACCGATGCGTGTCACCTTATATACATTCCCTTCATAGGTAACTGTTTCTGGAATGACGATGTCACCAGCATATTTTTCAGAATTGGGCATCTCTGTTACCTCAAGTTCAGCTCCGTTGTTGATGAAGTTGTAGTAAATGGTCACACCATCGCCATTCTGGACAGCAATATCAGCTGCCGAAACCTTTGTTCCAACTATACTCAAGAGGACTGTCAGAAGAATCAGTTTTACGTTAAGATTTCTCATAATAATAATATTTTAGGGTTAGTCATTCGTTGTCAGTTGCAAATATATACATTATTCTCGAAACAGCAATGAAAAGGGTGAAGAAAAAATTTGTACAGGCACTGTATGTTATCTTCTACCAAAACATACTACCATTTTCCTTTCCGGTTCCACTGCAATCACGACAGCGTCCTGATCCATAACAAGAACCACAGTCATTGGTGTAATATACCCCCCTGCCAGTACCATTACAGCTATTGCATTTTCCAGAACCGCCACAAGAACTGCATTTCTTCTCCTTCTTCTTCTCAGAACCGCTCTGCTGGTCATCGTCATAGTCGTTGCTACCAGAACCGTAGATTTCAAGAATCTCAGTGCCTGGGTCTGGGGCGCTACCGCCACCAAGAATGTTAAGGATGCTGCCACCGCCTCCACTTAGGATGCCGACTAATCCGCCGAGCAACCCACTTGCTAAGCTGCTTTTTTCTTCCTTTATCTGCTGTTTAAGCTTGGCATAGTCAGGAGTGTACTTAATCAGTGGCCCCTTGGCTGTAATTTCAATGTTTTCCCAGTCAAACAGGTAGGGTCTAATATAAAACGACGAACCCTTTCCAGAAAGATTATCCGTATTGACAGGAATGTTAATCCAGCAATACTTCATACCGCTGGAAGTGGCTGGTATTGTCATTTCACCATAGCATAGCTTGTTGGTCAGTTCACTGAACTGCTTATGAGTAACATTATCATCCCAACGGGCATTGTCCATCAGCATCATGATAGCCCACTCTTTCTCCTTTACATTACCAGTAACATCTATCGTAACCTTCACCCTAGCAATCAATTCACCATCATCGTCAAAGCCGAAATTTTCAACATCCACCCTGTTGATGATGATATTGCCGGCTTGCAGGACAGTAGTTGTCAACAGCAGCAACATAGTAAATAGAATCTTCTTCATAATATTTTTATTTTAGGGTTAGTAATTCGTTCTCAGTTGCAAATATATCAATTATTCACGAAACGACAATAAAAGGGATATGGAAAATATTTGCACAAACAAAAACAGCGCAGCCGAAATGAATCGGTTGCGCCGTTAGGATGTATAGGATTGAGAGGTATTAGACCTTGATCTCAACCTCAACACCGCTGGGATTTTCGAACTTCATCAGCATTGCTTCCGGCTTCTCTATATGGCAGGTCTGCTGGGTACCCTCTATATTGAATGTCAATACAGAATTCTCCGAAGTGACAGAAAGTGAGCACGGT
>JAEEGG010021034.1_pt1 | contig 12990 bp, 9 predicted proteins | sample 9134161 | NCBI WGS metagenome assembly JAEEGG01 (sample SAMN16246543, study PRJNA631951) | gut metagenome | biome: gut microbiome; feature: rumen; material: CR-attached | host: Bos | place: Iran: Karaj | collected 2018-10
GTATCCACGATACCTTGTATCGGTGCGGACAGACTTGGATTTTCAGCACTCCCGTGGTTGCCTCGCGAATGCTACCTGTGCGCCTTTCTTCTTTAACCAAATGTAGTTGGCATTGATTTGCATCAGACAAATCTCCACCAACAGTCGTTTGTTGGTCGCAGCCTTATAGTTGAAATCGCACTTGCTGGCCATCTCCAAAGCTCTCATCAACAATGCTTTATCAGCGTTTTGAGCTTGTGCAATGAATTTCTGCTTGATGGTGTCAGCCACCTCCATCAGCTTGACCGTCTGACTGTTTTGTGCCATCAACAGGTTGCGGAAATGGGAGGCAAGTCCGGCGATAAAGTTCTGGCCATCAAATCCTTTCTCCAAGATCTCATCGAAAAGCAATAATGGCTTGGTGGAGTCTTCATCAAACAGGGCATCCACCATCTTGAAGTAGTTGTCCACATCCAGCACGTTGAGGTTGGTCACAGCCGCCTCGTAGGTGATGTTGCTGCCCGAGAAGCTCACCAACTGGTCGAAGATGGAGAGGGCGTCACGCAGAGCGCCGTCTGCCTTGGTCGCCACCACGCGCAGTGCTTCTTCCTCTGCCTTAACACCTTCTTTTTCAGCTACATATTGCAAGTGCTTCATAATATCCGTCTCCTTGATGCGCCTAAAATCATAGACTTGGCAGCGCGAGAGGATGGTCGGGATAATCTTGTGCTTTTCAGTAGTGGCCATGATGAACTTGGCGTACGCGGGCGGTTCCTCCAAGGTCTTGAGGAAGGCGTTGAAGGCCGACTGCGACAGCATGTGAACCTCATCGATGATATACACCTTGTATTTGGCGCCCACTGGGGCCAGGCGCACCTGCTCGACCAAGGCGCGGATGTCCTCCACCGAATTGTTGGAGGCCGCGTCGAGCTCATACACGTTGAACGAAGCCGATGCGTTGAAGGCCTTGCACGACTCGCACTCGTTGCACGGCTCGAAGTCGGGTGTGGGGTTGTCGCAGTTGAGGGCCTTGGCGAAGATACGCGCACAGGTGGTTTTGCCCACCCCCCTCGGTCCGCAGAACAGGAAAGTCTGCGCCACCTGATGGGTTTTGATGGCATTCTTCAGCGTCGAGGTGATATGCTCCTGACCCACCACCGAGTTGAAGGTGGTCGGGCGGTACTTTCGGGCTGATACGATGAAATTATCCATATAGTTTTCGATTTTTTTGTTTTGGATGATGTTTGAAGGGGTTAGTCGCCGAAGGAGATGCCCACACCACGGGCGGTGCGGACCAAATCGCTGGTGGCGGGTTTCACGAAGTTGGGAGTCTCCAATGCCTTTTCAAGTGAGACATAGGAGATCTTGGGATGGTTGTAAACCACCATGTTGCCATATTTCTCTTCTTTGATGAGTTCCACGGCCTTCACGCCAAATTCGGTGGCCAGCACGCGGTCGTAGGCGATGGGGGTACCGCCGCGCTGCAGGTGTCCCAGCACGGTCACGCGGATGTCGTGCTCGATGCCGATGGCCTCCAGTTCTGCTTTCAGCTTCTCGCCCACGCCGCCCAGTTTGATGTGGCGGTCGCCGACAGCGGTGGGAGCCACGCCCGTCACTTTGCCGTCCAGCGATTTCGCACCTTCTGCAATGACGATGTTGCAGAAGCCGTAGTTGTTCTGGTAGCGCGAGGCAATCTTATTGGCGATGACACGCGGGTCGTAGGGGATTTCGGGGATGATGCACACCTCGGCACCGCCGGCGATGGCGGTGTTCAGCGCAATCCATCCCGCGTCGCGCCCCATCACCTCCATGATGAACACGCGGTTGTGACTCGAAGCGGTGGTCACCAACTTGTCGAAAGCCTCTGTGGCAATCTCCACTGCGGTCTGGAAACCGAAGGTAAAGTCGGTACACGACAGGTCGTTGTCGATGGTTTTCGGCACACCCACCACATTGAAGCCCATCTTGGCCAATTGCAGGGAGATACGCTGTGAGCCGTCGCCGCCGATGTTGATGATGGCATCAAAGCCCATCTCTTCAAAGCGTTGTTTCATCAGCTGTGAGCGGTCTTCTATCACCCATGAGCCGTCAGGTTGGCGAACGGGGAAATGGAATGGGCCGCCCCTGTTGGTGGTCTTGATGATGGTACCGCCCTGCACGTGAATGCCAGCCACATCACTCTCGGTCAACCGGCGAATATCCACCGTGTCGCGCAAAATGCCATTGAACGACTCCACACAGCCATATACTTTCATATCAGGCTCTTGCGCCGCACGTTTCACGATGCCGCGAATCACCGCGTTGAGTCCCGGACAGTCACCACCGCCGGTGGCTACTAAAATTTTCTTCCCCATAGTTATTTGTTGTTAATGTGAACCGTCATCTGACTGAACGGTATCTCGATGTTATTCTTTCCCAATGTCTCGTAAGTGTCTTGCTGCAAGGCGGCCAAGATGGAGAGATAGTCTTCCGATTTCACCCATGCCCGCACCTGCAAATCAACAGAACTGTTGCCCAACCCCATCACTACAACGCTGGGCTCGTTGCCTTCGTCCTGCATGATGAGCGGGTATTTTTTCGTCATCTCCACCAACACCTCGCGTGCCTTGTTCACATCCTCGCCATAGGCAATGCCCACGTTCACCTCCACACGGCGCTTACCGCTACGCGTGTAGTTGGTCACCGTGTTAGTGGCCAATTGTGTGTTAGGTACAATCACAATTTTGTTGTCTAAAGTTCGCAGGATGGTGTTGAAAATCTGGATTTCCTGAACCGTGCCGGACAGACCGCCCTGCTCAATAAAATCCCCCACTTTGAAAGGCTTCAGTATCAAGATGATAACCCCTCCGGCAAAATTCTGCAAAGTGCCTTGCAGCGCCATACCGACCGCCAAGCCAGCCGCTCCCAAGATGGCAATGAAGGAAGTCATCTGGATGCCCAACATCTCCGCAACAGCGATAATGAGCAAGGTTTTCAGCACAATGTCGATGACGGAATGGAGAAAAGATTGAAGCGATTTATCGAATTTCTTTTTGACAAAAATTTTGTGCAAAAAACCCGTAAACCACTTTATCAGTTTCCAGCCAATAAACAGAAAAAGCAGTGAGTAGAGCAACTTAGGAACGTACTGGAACAGCACTCCCGTGCAAAATTCTCTCAAACCTTCAAACAGTTGTAATCCTTCTTCTTTCATTTTCTAATCCTAACCTATTGATTTTTAGAGTAATTTATTTTTTACGAAAGTATGCAAAAATACACTTTTTTTTTGGATTTTCCATGACCTTTCTGAAATTTTATTGAGAGAGTTCTTTTTTCAATAAAAACACGTACCTTTGCAACCGATTTTTTTACAAGATGAGAAAGATTGTACTGATTACTGCATTGCTTTTGGCGTTCACCACCTTCAGCGTTCACGCCCAGCGAGGTTCTGATGTTGAGTTGCGCGCTGGAGAGGTGGATTCTACCACCCATTTCATTTGGGTCAGCCCCAGTTTTGCCTATCAATGGCCTTTCGGATCCTTGAAAGAGACTTTCAAATCCAACATGAATTTCGGTGTTGATCTCACTTACAAGACCAACAAAAACTGGACTATCAGCTTGGATTTCAACTACCTTTTCGGTTCCAAATTGCGCAATCAAGCCGCCGTTGTGGGTCCCGACATGCTCACCTCCAATGGCGACCTCATCGATGGCAACGGCCTCAAAGCCACCATCTATTTCGAAGGGCGCTACTGGAACATCAGTGCCGGTGTGGGTAAAATCATCCCCGTTAGCCGTTGGCGCAACTCGGGTATCTGGCTGAAACTCAACGCCGGCTACTTTGAGCACAAAATCCGAATCAACGATCCTGACGACCAGATTCCACAGCTGGCAGACCCCTACAGAAAATGCTACGACCAACGCTGCAATGGCTTCTGCCTCACACAGTTCGTGGGTTATCTCTTCATGCAGAAAAGACGCGTGTGCAGCTTCTACGCTGGCTTTGAAGTCTCCGAAATCTGGAGCAAAAGCAGCCGCGACTTCAATATCGTGTTGGGCGGGAAAGATGAGACAAAGAAGTTCAGTGTGCTCATCGGTCCCAAAGTTGGTTGGGTGATACCACTTTACGAAAAACGCAAAATCCAAACCCTCTACCGCTATTAAGCTGCGACATGAGACTTCTCTACACCTTTTCCATCCATCTCTACAATGCGGCTATCGCGATGGCGTCACTTTTCAATGAAAAAGCAAGACTTCTGCACCGCGGCCGGAAATCCACATTCCCCCTGCTGAAAGAAAAGTGTGCCGGAAAGTCTGTGATCTGGTTGCATGCCGCTTCTTTGGGTGAGTATGAGCAGGGCAAACCACTGATACAGAAGCTGAAACAACGCTATCCCAACGCTACTTTTCTTGTTACCTTCTTCTCCCCTTCAGGCTACGAGGTAAAGAAAAATGATGCTGATATTGACATTGCCTGCTATCTGCCGGGCGACACCCCAAAACGAGTACGACAGTTCCTCGACATTGTACAGCCACAGATGGCTTTTTTTGTCAAGTACGAATATTGGTATAATTTTATGAAGGGACTGACTGACAGAAAGATACCTTTTTACTATCTCTCCGCCATCTTCCGCCCATCACAATACTTTTTCAAGCCTTACGGGAAGTGGTTCGCCCGACAACTTCACGACTGCACCCACTTTTTTGTTCAGAATGAAGAATCCCAGCATCTTCTACAAAATATTGGAATAGAAAATGTTACTTTAACAGGCGACACCCGCTTCGACCGAGTTTATGCCATTGCTCAACAGAACGAAAAACTCGATTTTATTGAGCAGTTTAAAGGCGACAAAAGACTATTAGTCGTGGGGAGCAGCTGGCAACCCGACGAAAAGGTAGTACATCAAATCTATGACTTCATCAAAAATGACTATAAAATCGTTTTTGCACCGCATGTCATTAGTAAAGAACATGTTAATGGTATAAAATCTCTTTTTCAAGAAGAAAAAATTGTCTGTTTTTCAGAGAGAAGTGACCAAAATTTAGCAGAGTATAACCTCTTTATCATCGACACTATAGGCCTGTTGAGCCGCATTTATAAATATGCGGATGTGGCGATGGTTGGAGGCGGTTTTGAGACAGGACTGCACAACACGTTGGAGGCGGCTGTTTTTGGCATCCCGGTGTTTTTTGGCCCCCAATATGCCAAATTCAACGAGGCAGTTGAACTAGTGCGTCGCCAAGGCGGTTTTTCAATACATAATGCCGATGAGATGCGCCATGTCATGGAACGATTCAACTCTGAACCAGACTTTTATCAGAAAACCTGCCAGATTTGTTCCGATTTTGTGAAGGAAAACCTCGGTTCCTGTGACAAGATTCTTGCAGAGATCAACTTCTAACCCTCAAAAATGGAAACGCTTTTTGCCGACATTCTTCTTCCCCTTCCCCTGAAAGGCACATTCACCTACCGAATTCCGCAAGCAATGGTGGATAGAGTGAAGTTTGGCGTGCGGGTGGTGGTGCCGTTCGGCAAAAACAAACTCTATTCGGGACTGGTGCTTAAAGTTCATCATATTGTACCACAAACCATTAACATCAAATATATTTCGGATGTCATCGACGAGATGCCCGTCATCTCTGAACAGCAGCTACAGCTATGGCAATGGATGGCCGACTACTACCTTTGCACACTCGGCGAAGTGATGGCCTGCGCCCTGCCGTCGGCACTGAAACTGGCGGGCGAAACCCACGTTCAGCTACATCCCGATTTCGACGGAGACCTGTCGGAACTCAACGAACATGAAGTTCATATCGTGGAAACAGTGGCACACTACAAGACGACCACTATCAGCGAATTGTCTAAAAATCTGCAACTTCCGAAAATCCATCCCTATATCAAGTCGCTGGTAGAGAAACAAATTCTTCTTACCGACGAAGAGATCCACGACCCCTATCGGCCTAAGCGCGAAACATACATTTCATTGGCTGAACCTTACGCCCACAATGAAGAAAAACTCTATGCACTACTCAACGAACTGGAGGCTTCTAAAAAGACGGCCAAACAGGCGGAAGTGTTGTTGGCTTTTCTGAGCACTCTGCAAAAAAATGGCATATTCAATGACTTTTCTCAAAGTATAACTAAAAAGGAATTAACAGAAAATCAGCGTGTTTCATCATCTTCTTTACAAAAATTAATTGAGAAGAATGTGATGGTGATGAAAGAGGTCATCATCAGTCGTTTGCAGACTTTCGATGCGCAGGAGTCGGCGGAGAGCATCCAGTTCTCGGAGGCACAGACCACTGCTTTGTCGCAAATTCGACAACAGATGGGGCATTTTTCCTGTGTGTTGCTGCACGGCGTGACGGGAAGCGGAAAGACGGAGATGTATATCAAGCTGATTGATGAGGTGTTGAAGAGTGGGAAGCAGGTGTTGTATTTGTTGCCGGAGATTGCCCTTACCTCACAGATTGTCAATCGGTTAAGAAAATATTTCGGGGATAAAGTTGGGGTGTATCACTCGCGGTTCAACGAGTACGAACGGGTGGAGATTTGGGAGCGCGTGCTGAACAGCGAGCACGCTTCAGGCGACAAATACCAGCTGGTGCTGGGCGCACGGTCGGCTTTGTTGTTACCATTCAGCAATTTAGGCCTTATCGTGGTGGATGAGGAACACGACCAGTCGTACAAGCAGCTGGATCCGGCGCCACGCTACCATGCCCGAGATTGTGCGGTGGTGTTGGCGCAGTTGCATCACGCCAAAGTGTTGTTGGGAACGGCCACGCCTTCCTTGGAGACTTTCTACAATGTTCAGCAGAAGAAGTATGGCTATGTACCTCTGATGCAACGATTTGCCAAAAGCGTTCTGCCGGAGGTTTGGGTGGTGAACATGGTGGAAAGTGCGCGACAGAAGAAAGTAACGGGCATTTTTTCACAATTTTTAATAGACAAAATTGCAGCGGCATTAGAAAAGAAGGAGCAGGTGATCCTGTTCCAAAACCGACGGGGATACTCGCTGCGGATGATTTGCAACACCTGCCAGAGCTCACCCACCTGCAAATATTGCGATGTGACGCTAACTTACCACAAACGCAGCAACTTACTGAAATGCCACTATTGCGGTTACGCCATCGATGTGCCCAAGGAGTGTCCTACCTGCCACAGCACCGATGTTGAGATGCGGGGGTTCGGCACCGAAAAAATTGAGGATGAACTGGCAGCATTGTTTCCCCATGCGGTGGTACAGCGCATGGACATGGACACCACCCGTTCGAAAAACGGCCACCAAAGAATCATCTCCGATTTTGAGCAGCACAAGACAGATATTCTTGTTGGAACACAGATGGTTACGAAAGGCTTGGATTTCGACCGCGTGTCGGTGGTGGGAGTGCTGAGTGCTGACAACCTTATCAGCTTCCCAGATTTTCGGGCGTTTGAAAGAGCCTTTCAGATCATGTCGCAAGTGAGCGGACGTGCGGGACGGAAAGAGGTGCCCGGAACGGTGGTGATCCAGAGCTATCAGCCCGACCATCCGGCCCTCAAGTATGTGGTTAGTAATGATTTCGCCTCGATGTATCGCTCACAAATTGCTGAACGAAAGCAGTTTGGTTATCCTCCTATTTGTAGGTTGATCAAACTCACGTTGAAGCACACCGATGAGGCGTTGCTGAACGAGGCTGCCGATGTGCTGGTTCATAGTCTGCGTTCGGATTTTCCTGGACAGGTGTTGGGGCCCGAGTTTCCGCTTGTAGCCAAGATACAGTTGCAATATTTGAAAGATATTTGGATCAAATTCCCAAAAGATCATCAGCTGAATAACAGAAAGTTACATTTAGAAGAGTTGCTTCAGCAGTTCCGTACACACGCCCGCTTTAAAGCAGTTCGTGTGGTGGTGAATGTGGATGCTTGATACTTTCCGAAAAATTGTGTATTTTTGCATTCTCAAAATCAACCATCCGCAATGATTTTTCCACCCTACCTGCACCCCGGAGACTGTATTGGTATTGTAGCCCCAGCCCGTAAAATTTCGCCCAAGGAGGTGAAAGCTGCCATCGACTTTTTGGAGATGCATCATTTTCGCGTGGCAGTTGGTAAAAACCTGTTTGCCAAACAGTTTCAGTTTGCAGGAAGCGACGAGGAGCGCGCTGCGGACTTCCAATCCTTCCTTGATGATCCCGACATCAAGGCGATTTGGTGCGCACGGGGCGGTTACGGTTCGGTTCGCATCATCGACCGGCTCGATTTTTCCCATTTTACCCAGCATCCCAAATGGGTTTGCGGCTACAGCGACATCACGGTCTTCCACTCGCACCTCCACCAGATGGGGTATGCCACCCTGCATTGCACCATGCCCATCAATATTCAACCTTCTGATTTTGACAACATCAACAACAGGACCATGGTACAAGCACTTACAGGTGGTGTACTAGCCTACACTGTGCCAAATTTTGGCATAAACAAGGCCGGAACAGCGCAAGGAGAAGTGATTGGAGGCAATCTGTCGATTCTTTACTCGCTGTTGGGTTCCTCGTCGGATGTGGACACAACGGAAAAGATTCTTTTCATTGAGGATTTGGATGAGCATTTGTATCATGTGGACCGCATGATGCAGGCGCTGAAACGTGCTGGAAAATTGTCGCATTTGGCTGGGTTAGTGGTTGGTACGATGAGCGACATGCACAACAACGACCCCTCCAATCCGTTTGGTCAGGAGGCGGAGGAGATTGTGGCGGCCTGTTGTCAGGAATATTCGTATCCTATTTGCTACCAATTTCCTGTAGGACATGCGGGCAGCAATGTGGCACTCAAGCTGGGGGCGAAAGTCACGCTGTCGGTAATGGGAAGTGGTGGCACTCTGATTTTCAACGAATAAACTTTTAACCTTCAGGTACTGCGATATGAGAAAATTCAATGCTTTCATTCTCAAACTATTAGGCTACAAAATCGACTGTGTGAACATTCCGCCAGAAATCAAGAAATGCGTGCTTTTGTTTGCACCTCACACCAGTTATTATGATTTTTTAATTGGCACGATGGCCATTAACGTGATGGGGTTCAAGGCTTCGTTGCTCATCAAGAAGGAGGCCTTTTTCTGGCCGTTGGCTCCGCTGTTGCGTAAGTGTGGGGGTATTCCCATCGACCGCGCTAATGTGAAAAAGTTTCCAGTTTTTGCTGCTGAGTTTATCAAGAAGCAGGATGAGATTGCCTTTCTGCTGTCGCCGGAAGGCACCCGCAAGCTGAATCGCAACTGGAAGCGCGGTTTTTACTTCATCGCGCAGGAAGCTGGGGTACCGATTGTGCCAGGCTACCTCGATTTTCGCACCAAGCGGGGGGGTGTTCTTCCCGCCTTTTATCCCACAGGCGATTATGAGAAAGACTTGGCAGAGTTGGAGAAAAACTACTACGGGATGCGCGGGTTCCGCAAGGGAAAATTCAACCTGGAAGACAAGCCGTACGCTTTTCCAGAATGGTTGGAGGAGAAGGGGAAGAAAGGGAAGAAGGAGTAGGGACGAGAGGATTAGATGAAGGGAGGAAAAGATGAAGGGAGGAAAAGATGAAGGGAGGAAAAGATGAAGGGATGGGGAGATGAGGAGATGAGGATGAAGAGATTAAGAGATGAAAAGATGAAAAGATGAAAAGATGAGGGAATCTGAGGATATGAGTATTGGATGAAGAGATGAAGGAGGCATTAGCGTTGCCTCCTTCACTCTTTAAGGATTTTCTCCACGGCTATCATTTCCCCGTTGCGCCAGAGTTGCAGGATGTAAAATCCCGAAGACCAATCTTTTGTACTAATCTCTCCACTCATTCCATCGAAATTTTTCTCCATGATGAGTTGGCCACACAGGTCATAAATGCGCACCTCTGCATCCTCTGCTATTCCTCTTTCAGAATGATTGTACTTGTCGCCCGCTAGCACACCCGTTTTTTCCACCAAAGAAGATTCTGAAAGCGTGAGGGTAAAACCATCTTTGCAGGGATTGGGAGCGATGGTGACCTGTGGAAGGGAACAATTTCTTTGAGCAGTGCGGCTTGTCCGACTGTAAGGCTGGTAAACAAACCCGTCAGACCGTAATGGAAGTGAGTACACTCCTGCCCCATTGAGAGCCCGAACTTGGGTATAATAACGTTCTCCATCCCTCATTTTCAACCTTTCCACAAAATGGTTTTCCGTGGTAAAGCCCACTTTTAATGGCGTAGTAGTAGAGGCAACGGCCCCTATTACATATTCGTAGCCCACTATCCCAGAGTTGGGTTCATTGGCCACCTGCCAGTTAGCCGACACCTGATTGGTGTGCATCACGTCCACATCCTGCTGATCACCATCATTCACGGCACCCATCATCGCTGGCCGGGAGAAGTCCACCAGCAGTTCCTTCTGTACCAGTGGCGAGAATTGCAGGGCGTCGTCCACCACCACCGACTTGATTCTGGCCATTGGCTGACTGTTGGTTGCCTGCCAGGGCAGGTCGTTATGGGCACCGGAGCCGACAAGCACTTGCACCCGGTCCGTACGAGAGCGATATACTCGCCAGTTGTCGAAAGTAGCGGAGAGTTCTTCTGTTCGGAATTGCACATACCGTCCAGGAATAGCCAGCGGCACAGGGTCTTGCCATTGAAGAAGCAGGGATGAGCCTCGGAACAGTGCGATTTTGCCAAGCTCTCTGTCGTACAAAATGCGATAGAAATAGTTGTTGCCCTCTGTAGTATAGATCCCCTGTACACTGTCCATTGTCACGATGTCGCCGTTCACCCATCGCCTTATTTTCACTCCATGCTGCCGTGGATAAATCGCCACCGAGTAGGCCGTGCCTGCTGTGGTGACATTGGGGCGGTCGGCGTTGAACACGATTTCCAGTTTGCCATCCGATTGGCAGTTGCTGACGGAGGCATAAACATCATACAGGTGGACATTGCTTAGGCCTTGATGCAGTGGGGCGGTGATTTGCGAGGAGGCAGTGCTGGTTTGTGTCAGTTGGTGGTTTGAGACGTTCCAGGTACCACTCCCCACCGTCCAAAGAGCAGTATTGAAATCATCAAAGTTGTCGCAGGCGAAGCCCCGGTCGGTCTGTGCTCGCCATGCCGTTCCGTCATATCCCATTATTTGATAGAAGCGGTATGCCAAACCGTGGTCATCTTGGTCGTCAAAACCCACATCAATATTGCTGGTCACCCAACCCTCTTCGTTGTGCAGGATGTTTGTGGTAGGGGGATTGTCTTGGGCGGCAGGCAGTATGGCGTTCCAAGTGGCCGTCCAGCCCGGGGCGGTGGTGGCGCAATCGGAGCGGAACTCGAGTGTGATAGCATTACCGGAGGATCGTACCATGCCGGGTGAAATGGTGTTGCTACGCACGATGAGGGGAGAAAAGACAGATGCACCATCGTAAATCCACAGGAAGTCGTAGTTGGCTTCCAACTCAAATTGCGAGAAGACAAGTTCTATCGCTTCTGCATTGTCCACCTGGATGGTGACAACCTGGCGTTCGTCGTTCCCGTAGTTGCCATCCGGCCCGCCCGAGTCGTACAGCGTTCCCGTGGCTGCATGGCACTGATTAACAGGCGTATCGAAGTTGACCAATTTGTAATAGCGGTTCCAGTTCCAATAGGGACCGGGGTCGGTGTGCGACTGGTCGGGGAAGTGCTGGTGGCCTTTGATTTTGATACAGGAGGTCTCACCACCCAGGCTGTGGAGCCCGTAGTTGAGCACGGTGCCATCGTCCAGCGTGTCGCGATAGAACATGCGAAGGGGGGAGATCCCATTGCGGTCGCAGATATTGCGGGTGAGCAGGGCGGAACTCTCATACATGGCGGTTGTGAAATAACTTGCGATGTCGCCGTAAGCCTCATGTTCGATGCCGACCGTGTAAGAGTTGCAGTTTCCGACATGCCATGCCTTGTCGACTTCGCGCACCATCTGTGTGACTTGTCCATCAATGGAGCGCAGCACGTAGTGGGCGGAGACACGCGAGCCTACCCCATTGTGGGTGCAGTTCTGAAACCATGCGATAGCTCCGGCGTAGGTGCCTTGCGTGTAATGGATGGTTACCGCCGATATTTCATGGCCATTTCGACTTGAATAGTTGCACGAACCTGCCGGACACCAGATTGCTCCTGGATAATCAACATTATCAACTTCTACAATTTTGGGATTTTGTAAATTTTCATCTGTAATATTTTCTTTATCAAATTGTTGATTGTATTTAATAACATTCGAATTAGATTGTAAAAGTGACGCATCTATGCCAAAAACCAGCAGAATGTTCACTTTGGGAATCTCTATGTGACAGGCTTGTCGGTAGAGTGGATGATTGATGAAAAGGGCGTAGGCATAGTGCTGGTTGGTAAGTGCCCATTTCAGTCCGGCAGTAGTCGGTACGGGAAGTTCCGACAGCGAGTCCAATATGGGGAAGTGGTCGGCCAGGTCAGAGGTGGTGATGCCATATTGTTGCATCAGTTTATGGTAGGCGGCGGCGTATGCCAATATGTTGTCGCGTGGTGACTGAATGATTTTATCCACGGGTACACCCGACAGCAGAGACACTTTCTCCAAATTGTTTTGGAAGAATCCCTCCCCGTCTAAAGTGAGGCCCATCATGCCGTAAGTAGCGGGGATTTGCCCCTTTTCATGAGGAAACATGTCGGGGCGGAGGTGATGAAAACGGGAGTAGGTGAAGGAAACGGCTTCGAGAACGCCTCGTGGGAGGGAGGGGTAGAGCCTGTACGCCTCTTGAAAATAGGGTTCTACCTGCCGGTATTGTTGAATGATAAGACTGTCGGAGGGTTCAATTACTGTTTCGGAAGACTGTTGTTCATCAACTTGAGCGTGGAGTTGCGGAGTAGTGGTGAGCAGGGTGCAGAGCAGGGTGAGCAGGAAAATGGCAGTTTTCATAGCTTTAGAAGTTTGGTGAGTAAAATTTGAACGCTGCAAAGGTACTATGGCGGGCAAGTCGTTTTCAAGTGTTTTTAAATTATTTAACATTTGTTAACATTATGTATAAGGAATCGAAAAAAGTCTTACTTTTGCACCATGA
>JAEEGG010021035.1_pt1 | contig 12990 bp, 7 predicted proteins | sample 9134161 | NCBI WGS metagenome assembly JAEEGG01 (sample SAMN16246543, study PRJNA631951) | gut metagenome | biome: gut microbiome; feature: rumen; material: CR-attached | host: Bos | place: Iran: Karaj | collected 2018-10
TTTTGGGTTATATTTGGGCCATCAATTTTGAAGCGGATCAGGCACCAAAGATTAAAGAGACATTGGAGCTTACGACCTTCATTTTGGGTTCCGAAATTGCAAACTATTTATTGCTGAATCGCTTAAAGGTTCTGAGCTCAAAGGATATGCTGACAGGCGTTCTCAACAGAAATGAAATGAATAATTATGTGGACAAGCTGAGCGAGGAGCACGTGAAAGAGCCCAGAAGCGTTGGCGTTGCTTTTGCAGATCTGAATGGTTTGAAGATCATCAATGATCAGGGAGGACATGGCGCAGGTGACATTTTGTTAAAGGATGCGGCAAAGGCAATGGAGGCCGTGTTCCCCGCAGACTGTATTTATCGAGCTGGTGGTGATGAGTTTACGGTGATTATGTTAGATATTACCGAGGCAGAACTGAATAAGCGAGTGATGAAGCTTCGCAAGATCAGCCAGAACTATCCGAATGTATCATTTGCCATCGGTTCCAGCATTGAAGATGACAGCAGAAATGTTCGACAAGCACTGAAAGTAGCAGATGTTAGGATGTATGAGGACAAGAAGATATTTTATGAGGAGCATCCTGAGTACAGACGTAGATTCCTTTGATGAGAAAGAGAGGAAAGCATGGACAAGGTGAGATTGGGCAAAACAGGGATAGAGGTTCCGAAGAATGCGTTTGGCGCATTACCAGTACAGAGAGTTACCTTGGAGGAGGCCGTTCGACTATTACGCAAGGCATATGATGGTGGTATGCGGTTCTTTGACACGGCAAGGTTTTATACAGATAGTGAGGTCAAGCTTGGCGCGGCCTTTGACGGAATGCGGGAAAAGGTATATATTGCGACCAAAACGGGTGCAACGACCGTTGAGCAGTTCTGGAAGGATCTGCAGACCTCTCTTCAGAATCTTCGGACGGATTACGTGGATCTTTATCAATTTCATAATCCTTCCTTTTGTCCGAAGCCCGGAGATGGAATGGGGCTTTATGAGGCAATGCTGGAAGCGAAAGCAAAGGGGATGGTGCGACATATTGGAATCACGAATCATCGCCTGAATATTGCCATGGAAGCCATTCAGAGCGGCTTGTATGAAACGCTGCAATTTCCTTTCTGCTATCTTAGTACCGAGAAGGATCTGGAGCTTGTGGAGGCCTGTAAGAAGGCTGGAATGGGATTTATTGCCATGAAGGCATTATCCGGCGGCCTCATTACCAACGCGAGGGCAGCATATGCTTATTTAGCGCAGTTTGATAACGTGTTGCCGATTTGGGGCATCCAGAGGGAGAGGGAGCTGGATGAATTTTTAGCCTTTATGACGAATCCTCCTGTCATGGATGAAGAAATCAAGACAATTATCGAAAAGGATCGCGGAGAACTGCTTGGTGAGTTTTGCAGAGGCTGTGGTTACTGTATGCCATGCCCTGTGGGAATCGAGATTAATAACTGTGCAAGAATGAGCTTGATGCTGCGCCGTGCACCGTCCAAGGCATGGCTTACGGAGAACTGGCAGGAGAAGATGAAGCTGATTGAGAAGTGTCTTCATTGCGGAAGGTGTAAAGAGAAATGTCCTTATGGTTTGGATACGCCAACGCTTCTAAAAAAGAATTATCAGGATTACAAGGAGATTTTGGCAGGAAAAGAATTTTAGGTGTTCTAAACGCCAGATTTTGTCCATATACTTTAATGACAGAGAAAAGCTTCACAATAACGGAATCATTCTTGGCAGTAATGGAGCCGAGCGGAATGGAGCAAATCATCGCGAAATGATGAATTTCAGAAAGGAGTGGACAAACATGGCAAGAGGACCCAGAAAAACGATTGAGGAGAAAATTGAGGCAAAGCAGGAACTGATCGAAGCGCTGGAGACAAGATTAGAGTCGGAGAGAAGCGAACTGGAGGATATGCTCAAGGAGAAAAGACTCAAGGAGCTCGAAGAGGTTGGAAACCTGATCGAAGAGAGCGGACTTGAACCTGGCGCCGTGGCAGATTTGCTGAGAGGTTACCTAAAGGATCAACAGAGTGCATAATAGAAAAGCCTTCCCGGATGGTGGGAAGGCTTTTATCATAATTGCAAATATTACAAATATTATTGTTTCGCTTCGCTCTCGCGTAATGCCTTCTGGGCGGAGGAGAGCATGAGCTTGATTCTGTTTAGCTGGTTTACTTCGCTGGCACCCGGATCATAGTCAATGGCAACAATATTCGATTCGGGATATGCCTTTCGGAGGGCCTTGATGACACCCTTTCCAACCACGTGATTCGGCAGGCAGCCGAAGGGCTGAGTACAAACAATGTTGGGAACGCCCTCGTGGATCAGTTCTACCATTTCGCCCGTCAAAAACCAACCCTCACCCGTCTGATTTCCGATGGAAACAATGGGCTCTGCAAATTCAACGGTCTGGCGGATCGGATTCGGCGGAACAAAATGCGTACTCTTTTTGAATTCCTTGTTGGAAGCACCGCGAATGAGGTGCTCAATGCCCCAAATTCCAAGCTTGGAAACGCGTGCGGCCTTTTTACTGGTGCCGAGGTGCTCTGCCTTGTAAATCTGATTGTAGAAGCAATAGAGCATGAAATCCATCAGGTCGGGAACTACGGCCTCAGCGCCTTCGCTCTCCAAAAGTTCCACCAGATGGTTATTTCCGGCAGGTGAGAACTTCACGAGGATTTCTCCAACAATTCCAACGCGAGGCTTCTTTATGTCGAGAACGGGAATCTGATCAAAGTCACGAATGATCTTGCGGCACAAACTATTAAATTTCAAAAGGTTAATGTGCTTCTGGGAAACATAGTCCTGAGCAACCTTCAGCCACTTTTGGTGAACGGCGTCTACGCTGCCTGGAGTTGCCTCATAGGGACGCATGCGATAAACGCAGCGCATAAAGATGTCTCCGATTGCAGCGGAAACAGAAGCACGAATCAATAAATCAAGGTTAATCGGGAAACCCGGATTGACCTCAATACCGCCGATGTTCAAAGAGATTACCGGAATATGCTCCATGCCTGCCTTCTTTAGGGCACGGCGGATGAATCCGATATAGTTGGTTGCACGACAACCGCCGCCAGTCTGCGTGATGATGATGGCAGTACGATTCAAATCATATTCACCAGAAAGCAAGGCTTCCATGATCTGACCGACGACAAGCAGAGAGGGGTAGCAGGCATCATTGTTGACATATTTCAAACCGACGTCGACGGAATGCTTATTATCATTTGAAAGCACCTTAAAATCATAGCCGATGGCCTGGAAGGCCTTTTCCCAAATATCGAAGTGAATGGGACTCATCTGAGGGCAGAGAATCGTGTAATTCTTCCGCATTTCCTCCGTGAATACGACCTTATGAATGTTCGTAGGGTGGATTTCACGTTCTTTTCCAAGCTTCTCCCGTACGCGAATCGCTGAGAGCAGGGAGCGAACACGGATTCTTGCAGCGCCGAGATTATTTACCTCGTCAATCTTTAAGCAGGTATAAATCTTGTCAGATCCAGACAAAATATCATTGACCTGATCAGTCGTAACGGCATCCAGACCGCATCCGAAGGAATTCAGCTGGATCAAATCCAGGTTTTCCGTTGTGCGCACATAGGTTGCAGCCGCATAGAGACGGCTATGATACATCCATTGGTCGGAGACGATCAATGGTCTGTCCGGACACCCGAGATGAGAGATGGAATCCTCGGTCAATACGGCAAGGCCATAAGAGGTAATCAGCTCGGGAATGCCATGATTGATTTCAGGATCCAAGTGATAAGGGCGGCCTGCGAGGACAATGCCGCGCTTCCCCGTTTCCTTCAGATATTGCAAGGTTTCCTCGCCCTTTTTACAGATGTCCTTTCGCATGGAATCAAGTTCCTTCCAGCCAAGCTCACAGGCCTCGCGAATCTCTGCTGCAGGAATTTCGCTGAATTCCTTCGTCAGAGATTGGCAGATGGTGTCTACGCTGGCAAAGGACATGAATGGATTGCGCAGGCGAACCTTGCCGCTGGAGATGCTCTCCACGTTATTTTTTATATTCTCAGAATAGGACGTCACGATGGGACAGTTATAATGGTTATTGGCTTCTGGCGTCTCGTTTCTTTCATAGAACAGGGCGGGGTAGAAGATAAAGTCTACGCCCTGACTGATCAGCCATTCCACGTGACCATGAGCCAGTTTTGCAGGATAGCACTCCGACTCGCTGGGAATGGACTCAATGCCGAGCTCATAAATCTTACGATTAGAGACGGGAGAGAGTACCACGCGGTAGCCAAGCTTTGTAAAGAATACGTGCCAGAAGGGATAATCCTCATACATGTTGAGGACTCTCGGAATGCCGACGGTTCCTCTAGGCGCCTTGTCTGCATCCAGAGAAGCATAGTGGAACAGCCTTTGAAGCTTGTACTCAAAAAGGTTCGGCATGTTCAAAGCATTCTTTTGACCGCCAATGCCGCGTTCACAACGGTTGCCGGAGATATACTGACGGCCTCCGGAGAACTTATTGATTGTCAGACGACAGTTATTGGTACAGCCTTTGCACTTCGCCATGCTGGTCTCAAACTTCAATGCACAAATTTTCTCATAGGAGAGCATGGAGGTCTCGTAGCCCTCCTCAAAGCGCTCGCGGGCAATGAGTGCCGCACCGAAAGCGCCCATGATACCGGCAATGTCAGGACGAATGGCCTCACAATTGGCAATTTTTTCAAAGCTGCGTAGTACGGCATCATTATAGAACGTACCACCCTGTACGACGATTTCCTTTCCAAGCTCAGAAGCATCGGAAACCTTGATTACCTTGAACAAGGCATTTTTAATGACGGAATAGGCAAGGCCTGCGGAAATGTCAGCAACGGAAGCGCCTTCCTTCTGGGCCTGCTTTACTTTAGAATTCATAAATACGGTACAGCGAGTACCAAGATCAATGGGATGCTCGGCAAACAGCGCAGCCTTGGCAAAATCCTGAACGCTATAATTCAGGGATTTGGCAAAGGTTTCGATAAAGGATCCGCATCCGGAGGAGCAGGCCTCGTTTAACTGAACGCTGTCAACGGTCTGATTCTTGATCTTAATGCATTTCATGTCCTGACCGCCAATGTCGAGAATGCAATCTACCTTGGGATTAAAGAATGCAGCGGCATAATAATGGGCAACGGTCTCTACCTCACCGTCGTCCAAAAGAAAGGCAGCCTTCATCAGCGCTTCCCCGTAACCGGTGGAGCAGGAGCGTACGATTTTAACGCCCTCTGGGAGCTGCTCAAAGATTTCCTTTAAGGAACCGATGGCCGTTGTCAAAGGACTTCCGCCGTTATTGCTATAAAAAGAGTACAGCAAAGAGCCGTCTTCCCCGACAAGAGCAATTTTCGTCGTCGTTGAGCCGGAATCAATGCCTAAATAAGCATTTCCTCGATATTCCGAAAGCTTTGCGGTCTTTACGTGACTCAAAGCATGACGAGCCTGAAAAGCATCGTAATCCTCTTTGGAGGCGAAGAGAGGCTCCATGCGTTCCACCTCGAATTCCATGTGGATCTCGGTGGAGAGCTTGCCAACCATTTCCTCCAAAGTATAGTGTGTGCCAGGTGCGGCACCGTTACCTTTGGCATTTGCGATGGCTTCACTTGCATGAGCTTTTCCGTCTGCGGCATTCATGGCGCTTCCCATGGCCGCGAAAAGGTGAGAATTATCAAGGTCAACGGTATGCTCCTCGTCAAGCTTCAGGGTACGAATAAAAGCGGCCTTCAGCTGATCCAGGAAATGTAATGGGCCGCCCAGAAATGCAACGTGACCGCGGATCGGCTTACCGCAGGCAAGACCGGAAATCGTCTGATTGACAACCGCCTGGAAAATGGATGCTGCAAGATCCTCCTTTGTTGCACCTTCATTGATCAAGGGCTGGATGTCCGTCTTCGCGAATACGCCGCAGCGGGCTGCAATCGTATATAAAGAATGATAATTTTTCGCATATTCATTCAAACCAGATGCGTCCGTCTGAATCAGGGAGGCCATCTGATCAATAAAGGAGCCTGTACCGCCTGCACAGATACCGTTCATACGCTGCTCAACATTACCGCCTTCAAAATAGATGATCTTAGCATCCTCACCGCCGAGCTCAATGGCAACGTCAGTCTTAGGCGCAAGTGTTTTTAAGGCAGTTGCAACGGCGATGACCTCCTGCGTAAAGGGAACCTGTAGGTGATTTGCGAGCGTCAGGCCGCCGGATCCTGTAATCATGGGGTAGAGCGTATAATTACCGAGCGCCTCATAGGCTTCCTGTAATAGAGCAGAAAGAGTCTCCCTGATGTTTGCGTAATGACGTCTGTAATCAGAGAAGAGCAGCTCGTTTTTTTCATTTAATATGGCAATCTTGACAGTGGTGGAACCAATGTCGATGCCAAGCATTGCTTCCTTCAAATTCTCTTGCATTGCTGAAAACCTTCCTTTTGACATTCTTTATGATTATACGACAAAAGGACACAAAAAGCAACGAACAAAAAACGTAAAATCTTTAAAGATCCTTAAAAGAAAATAAAATCGGTCGCATTCGGTTTACTTCTGGGCGGCATAATGTTACAATACATCTATATGATCAGGTCTGATGAAAAACTCGGTGCTTGGTTGGGATGAGCTTTCTGGTAGGATTTTTACTTGTCGCAAGCTTTGCGTGCAATCTAAGGAGAGAAAAAACTACCAAAGAAGCCCAAATAGCGATTTAGGTAGCTTTTGCCAGAATGTACAGAGGAAAAAAACTACCTGGAAAGCCCCAAATAGCGATTTGTGTAGCTTTTGCCAGAATGTGCAGAGGGAAAAAACTACCTGGGAAGCACAAATAGCGATTTAGGTAGCTTTTGCCAGAGTTCATATCTTGTAAATCAAATCGATGGAATCGTATTTAAGCGAAAATGATAAGCTTAAGACAATGATAAGCTTAAGAAAAATAAATAGGAAAAGAGAAGTGAAATGAGTAATTTTGAGAGAAAGTTTGGAAAATATGCGATACCGAATTTGACGATAATTATCATTGGCTGCTATGTGATTGGATACGTCATGCAGCTGATTAATGAGCGGTTTTTGGAGTTTTTGACCTTGGATCCTTATCAGATTTTGATAAAGGGACAGGTTTGGAGGATTTTTACATGGATCATTGTTCCGCCGGAATCCCTGGGGCTTTTTACGATCATCATGCTGATCTTTTATTATAGCATTGGAACGCTGATGGAGAGGACGCTTGGAACCTATAAGTACAATGTATATATCTTCAGAGGAATTCTGTTGACGGTAGTCGCAGCGCTTCTTTGCTTCGCACTTACTTACTTTTTCCCGCAGGCCATTCAATCCATTTATGATACGGCAAAGCTTTATTATTTTTCAATAACCGGAAACATGCCGGATCATATGCAGACATTAAGTCTGTTATGGAACAGTGCTGCGGGTGTGTTCAGTACCTATTATATCAATATCTCCATTTTCCTTGCGTTTGCCATTGTTTATCCGGAGATGCAGGTCCTTTTGATGTTTGTCATCCCTGTCAAGGTAAAATGGATGGGCATTCTCGATCTTGCAGTCATGGGCTATACCTTCTTTACCAGTAATATGTTTGTGAAATTCGCCATTGGTGCGGCACTTTTGAATATTGCGATCTTTTTCTTTTCCGTGAGAACGATGAACCATTTAAGACCCTCACAGGTAAAGCGCCGCGTGGAGTACCAGCACAGGATGCAAAAGGCACAGTCACTGACAAAGCATAAATGTGCAATTTGCGGTCAGACGGAAAAGGACAATCCAGAGTTGGAATTTCGTTTTTGTTCCAAGTGTAATGGTAATTATGAGTATTGCTCAAATCATCTTTATACGCATGAGCATGTAAAGTAACGCTTGCATGCGAAAGTGTTTGTATAATCAAGTAGTTAAGAGGTAGAAGCAATGAATAAGGAATTAGAGTTTGCCAAAAAGCTGGAGGAAATCAAGGCACTGGCGAAGAAACAGGGAAATATGGTGACGCAGGAGCAGGTGCTGAATGCCTTTGAAGCGTTGGAGCTTTCCGGTGATCAGATGCAAATGGTGTATGATTATCTTTTGCAGAGCAAAATTGGAATTGGACAGCATTTGGATCCCGAGGATTTCCTCACTGAAAAGGAGCAGGATTATCTGGAAGAATATCTTGCGGAAATTGAAGGCCTTGCAGATGTTTCGGAAGGGGAAAAGGAAGCGATCACGCTCTCTGCCATGGCGGGTGATGCCGATGCACAGAGGAGACTGACCGAGATTTATCTAAAGGAGGTTCCTGAGATTGCAAAGCTCTATGCGGGGCAGGGCGTTTTCCTAGAGGATCTGATCGGTGAGGGAAATGTGGCATTGACTATAGGCGTATCCATGTTGGGAAGTCAGGAGACGGCGGAGGAAGCTCTGGGTATGCTTGGTAAGATGATCATGGACGCCATGGAAATGCACGTGCAGGAGAATGCGGATGCCAAGAAGATTGATGCAAGGGTGGCTGAGAGAGTAAATCTTGTTGCTGATAAAGCGAGGGAGCTCTCTGAGGAGCTTCGCCGCGACGTGACCATTCAGGAGCTGATGGAGGAGAGTGGTCTTTCGGAAAAGGCCATTCGGGACGCCATCCGCATGAGCGGCTATAAGATCGAGGGCATTGATGTCGCAGGCGAATAACGAGGAGAGAGACATGTCGGATCGAATCATATACGAAGACGGAAAGTATGTCATGCAGGACGTTGGGACCTTGTATGTCGGGACGAAATATCCATTTGGTGAAATCCTGGAGAATGAAGAGATTCCCTTTAAGTTTCGGTTGCTCTGTGAACGGTACTTGCTGCCGGAGGCGGACAGAGAGGATACGCTTGAGACGCACCTGTATTACCTGGATTCCCAGAGCTTTTTGGTGAAGATCTATAAGCAGCTCCGTGCAAAGGTGAAAATTAATTTGCTAGCCGATAAGAAGGACAGGCAGGGACGCGTTGTCAGGGAATATGTCACAAAGAATTTGACCGTGGAGGAGCTGACGAAGCTTACGCCACAGGAGAAAGAAACGCAGGGAATTGTCATTCAAGAGCTTGCAGTCAGTAAATTTGCCTTGATGGCATTTTAAAAAAATAAAGTGAGGAAAAACATGAAAGCAGAAAATTGTAAAGCGTATGAGGTTTTAAGTGAACAAAACATTTCCATCGGGTCATTCCAGACAAAGGCATATGTCTTAAAGCACAAAAAGACGGGTGCCAGGGTAGCCCTTTTGGAGAATGATGACGAAAATAAGGTATTCTATATCGGCTTTCGCACGCCGCCCAAGGATTCCACGGGCGTTGCACACATTCTGGAGCATTCGGTGCTCTGCGGTTCCGAGAAGTATCCCTTAAAGGATCCGTTTGTAGAGCTTGTAAAGGGCTCCTTAAATACCTTCCTGAATGCGATGACATATCCTGACAAGACGGTTTATCCCGTTGCCAGCTGTAATGATCAGGATTTCGATAATTTGATCGACGTCTATCTCGATGCCGTATTCCATCCCAACATCTATCAGAAAAAGGCCATCTTCCTGCAAGAGGGCTGGCATTATGAGATGGACGATGAAGAAAAGCTTACCTATAACGGCGTAGTTTATAACGAGATGAAGGGTGCTTTTTCCGATGCGGATGAGATTTTGTTCCGTGAGATCATGAATTCCCTTTATCCTGACACCTCCTATGGCGTGGAGTCCGGCGGCGATCCGAAGGTGATCCCCGAGCTGACCTATGAGAATTTCCTTGCATTCCATGCAAAGTATTATCATCCCTCCAACAGCTATCTTTATCTCTATGGCAACATGAACATGGAGGAGAAGCTGGACTTTATTGACAGGGAATATCTCTCTAAGTATGACCGGATTTCCGTAGATTCCGAGATTCAGACGCAGCCTGCCTTTGCAGAGCCGAAAAGAATTGAAAAGGAATATCCCGTGGACGAGGGAGAGGATCTGAAGGAGAAGACCTATCTTTCCGTGAACTATTCCGTTGGAACCAATCTGGATCCCGTGACTGTTTTGGCTTTCCAGATTTTGGATCGCGTGATCTGTAACCTAAATGGATCACCCTTAAAGACGGCGCTTCTCGATGCAGGACTTGGCAAGGATGTCTACAGCTCCTATGACAATGGCATTAAGCAGCCTTCCTTTAGCATTGTTGCAAAGGATGCGGACGCAGACAGGGAGGAAGAGTTCCTTTCCATTGTCGAGAACACTTTGAAGAAGATTGTAAAGGAAGGCTTAGATAAGAAGGCATTGCAGGCAAGCTTGAATTCCATGGAATTTAAGTATCTTGAGGCAGACTATGGCCGCTTCCCGAAGGGACTGATGTATGGGCTTGGCGCATTGGACAGCTGGCTTCACGATGATTTAACGCCCTTTGTTCACATTGATGCCAATGCCGCTTATGCATTCCTTCGCGAGAAGGTTCAGACGGATTATTTCGAGCAGCTGATCGACCAGTATTTATTAAAGAATACACATAAGACCGTTCTTGTCATGAAGCCGAAGGAAGGTCTTTTGGAAGCGCAGGAGAAGGAGCTTCTAGTAAAGCTGGCCGAGATCAAAAAGGAAATGACGCAGGAAGAGCTTGAGCAGATTCAGGAAGATCAGAAGGCTTTGAAGGCATTTCAGGATTGCGAGGATACGGAGGAAGAACTGCAAAAGCTCCCGATGCTGAAAAGAGAGGATCTTGGCAAAAAAGCAGCCGTTTTATATAATGAGCCGAGAAAGATTGGGGAGACGGAATTTATTTTCCACGACGTATTTACCAACGGAGTCGGTTATTTGAATTTGTCCTTTGACTTAAAGGATATTCCTGCGGAGTACTTCCCTTATATTGGACTGCTTCGCATTGCCATGATTGACGTGAGCACCAAGAACTATACCTATGGTGATTTGGTGAATGAGATTGATCTATGGACGGGTGGCATGACCTCTGCCGTAAGCGTTAGCAGCAAATATCGCAATCCTGATGAATGTAGGTGCTTTTTCATGATCAATGCGAAGTATACCTATCAGAATCTGCAGAAGGTGATGGAGCTGGTTCGCGAGGTTGCACTCTACAGTCAGTATGATGATGAGAAGCGTATGCTGGAAATCCTTCGGGAGTATAAGACAAGCACCCAGCAGGGAATGATTGCAGGAGGTCATTCTCTCGCTGTTTCCAGGGCACTTTCCTATGATAATTTGTCCTCTGCATATAATGACGTGCTCTCAAAGCTTTCTCTGTATCGGCTTGTCAGTGAAATAGAAGGAAATTTTGCGGCTAAGAAGGATTTGCTAAAGGAAAGACTTGCAACTCTGACTAAGATGATTTTCAGGGCGGAAAATCTTCGCGTGGACTTTACGGGCGCGAGAGAGGTATTGCCTGAGCTGGAAGCACAGATCGAAGGCTTCAAGAAGGATCTGTTTACCTGTGAAGTTGCGAAGGGAAGCTTTGTGCCGCAGCTTAAGAAGAAAAATGAGGGCTTCATGGAGCCGAGCCAGGTTCAGTATGTCTGCCGCGCCGGGAATTACCGTAAGAAGGGGCTTCCTTATGATGGTAGCCTAAGAGCGCTGAAGGTAATGATGGGATATGAGTATCTTTGGATGAACGTGCGCGTTCGCGGCGGAGCCTATGGCTGCATGTGCAACTTTGCAACGACGGGCGAGAGCTATTTTGTTTCCTATCGCGATCCCAATCTTGGAAAGACTGTGGAGACCTATCAGGGGGCAGCGGACTTTATCAGAGGATTTGAGGCAGATGAACGCACGATGACGAAGTACGTGATCGGTGCCATCGGGGAGCTTGATACGCCCATGACGCCTGCAACCAAGGGAAGCTTTTCCAAGGAGGCTTGGCTTGCTGGCGTGACGGAGGAGGATTTGCAGAAGGAGCGTGATGAGCTGCTTGCAACGACGCCTGAGAAGATCAGATCTTTAGCGAGGTACGTGGATGCCTTTATGGAGGATGATTGCTTTGTTGTTGCCGGAAATTCCGGGAAGATCAAAGAAAATGAAAAAATGTTTGGTTGCATCGAGAACCTTTTATAATCGTTCGTCGTCTATTAGGGTAGAACGCCAGGAAAAGGAATTCGATCATATTAGTGCTTGGCGTCGGGGAGGCGATTATGAAAAAGAGAGAGTTAAAAAGAGGTTTTGTCAAGCTTTTGGCAGGGGCGATCGCCCTGACGTTACTTGCCGGTTGTGGCGGAGCGAGTAAAAGTGCCGACGCAAACTACAAGGCAGTGAACAATTCTGGAGCCAGCTATAAATCCGAATCGGCAGCTTATGATGCAGGTTATAGAGATGACGCTGACATGGGCTTTAGCGATGGGATTGAGGTGGAGACCAATGGAAAGAGCGGAAATGAATCCCTGTCAAACACCTCGGCAAGTAAGCGAAAGCTGATCAAGAACGTTTCCATGAGCGTAGAGACGCAGGAATACGAGACGCTGATGACGAATCTGGAGACGCGCGTAAAGGAGCTTGGTGGCTATATCCAGAATCTCGAGAGCTATAATGGGAGCAATTATAATTATAACTATAATTATAAAAGCGGAACCTTTGCCAAAAGAAATGCCAACATGGTCATCCGTATTCCACAGCAAAGGCTTGATGAGTTTGTTAGCTCGGTTTCTGAGCTGTCGAACGTCATCAATCGCAGGGAAAGCGTGGAGGACGTAACGCTTCAGTATGTCGACGTGAAGAGTCACAAGGAATCCTTACAGGTAGAGCAGGCAAGGCTGCTAGAACTCTTGGAGCGCGCAGAGAACCTGGAAGACATCATCACGCTGGAAAATCGTCTGACGAGCGTTCGCTATCAGATTGAGAGCATGGAATCCACGCTTCGCACCTATGATGACCTCGTGGATTATAGCACGGTGAACCTGCAGATCACGGAGGTTGAGGTTTATACGCCCGTAGAAGAAAAGAAGGAAACCAACTGGGAGCGCATGACCAATGGCTTTGTAGAGAGCCTGATCGACGTAAGGGATGGCTTTATTAACTGCGGAATTTGGTTTT
>JAEEGG010021037.1_pt1 | contig 12990 bp, 10 predicted proteins | sample 9134161 | NCBI WGS metagenome assembly JAEEGG01 (sample SAMN16246543, study PRJNA631951) | gut metagenome | biome: gut microbiome; feature: rumen; material: CR-attached | host: Bos | place: Iran: Karaj | collected 2018-10
CCATTCTTTTTAACAATTTTTGTTGGACTTTCATCAATTCTCGCGAAGTATCTTCCCATCATTACAAAATCTGCTCCCATAGCAAGGGCAAGTGTAATATGATAGTCATGAACAATTCCACCATCTGAACAAACTGGTATATAAACACCTGTTTCTTTAAAGTATTTATCACGTTCTTCACAAACTTCCATTAAAGCACTAGCTTGTCCACGGCCAATTCCTTTAGTTTCTCTTGTAATACAAATAGAACCTCCACCAACACCAACTTTAATAAAGTCAGCTCCAGCATCAGCTAAATATCTAAATCCTTCTTTATCAACAACATTTCCAGCACCGATTTTAACACTATCTCCATATTTCTTACGAACAAATTCAATTGTTTCTTTTTGCCAAATAGAATATCCATCTGATGAATCGATACAAAGAACATCGACTCCTGCTTTTATTAAAGCTGGGATTCTTTCTTTATAATCTCTTGTGTTAATTCCGGCTCCAACAATATAACGTTTTTCATCATCTAGAAGAGAGTTTGCATTATTCTTATGATCATCATAATCTTTTCTAAATACTAAATATTTTAAATTATCTTTTTTATCAACAATTGGTAAACAACTTATTTTATGTTCCCAAATTAAATCATTAGCTTCTGATAAAGTTATTCCTTCACATCCTACAACTAAATCTTCTCTTTTCGTCATAAACTTTCCAATTGGATCATCAAGATTATCACGAGAAATTCGATAATCTTTATCGGTAACCATTCCTAATAATTTACCATTATCAGTTCCATCTTTTGTTATCATAACAGTAGAATGTCCTGTCTTTTCCGTTAACTCTAATACTTCTCTTAAAGTAGTATCTACTTTAACATTAGAATCACTTACAACAAAACCGGCTTTATTCTTTTTAACAACAGAAACCATTTGAGCTTGATCTTCTATTGTTTGTGAGCCATAGATGAAAGCTACTCCTCCTTCTCTTGCAAGAGCAATTCCCATTCTATCACCTGAAACTGATTGCATGATTGCTGATACAAATGGGACATTAAGTTTGATTTTAGGTTCTTCTCCTTTCTTAAATTTAACAAGTGGTGATGATAAATTGACATTTTCGGGTATACAATCTTTTGTAGTTAAATTAGGTAGCAATAAAAATTCGCTAAAAGTTCTTGAAATATCTGGTAATACTTTGGCCATATTATCCTCCTTATAAAATAATTTACCTTATTATATAGTTATTATTTTCGTTTTACAAGCATTATTAAAAAAATACTACTAATTTTTCTAATTAGTAGTATTTATTTTATTTATAAACAATATCTTTATTAACTTGAGGATATAAATATTTATCCTTTTTGTAATAGTAAGCCCATTCACGATCACCATATGAAAAGTGCCACCATTCGCCATCATAAGGAGCAAATCCTTCTTGCATCATTATCTTTCTTAAAAGCATTCTATTTTCTTTTGCATTATTACTAATATTAGAATAATAAGTATAACTTTTACAATCATCATAATCATGAACATCTGTTCCAAAATCAATTATACGATTATTTTTCATATCATAAATTACGACATCCACTGCTCCTCCTGTAGGGTGACCAGATACCGTTGGAACCGCAATCTTTTCATGAACAAATTCATATAAGTCCATTTCATTGGAAAACTTATCTTTGTATTTTTCGATTTCTTTATTGAAATAATTAATTTGTTTTTCCATACTACGATAACCATAAACAACCATTAATTGATAATTTTGATTAATTTCTTTTAATAAATTATCAACTTTCATTAACATGTCTAATACCTTTTTACGTATATAAATATTATTAGAATATTCTTTTTCATTTAATGATGTTACATATCTTCCAATAACTTTATTACCTTCTTCGGGTATTATTACAAATGGTTCATTACTAGTTTTTAAATTCATTTCTTTAACGGTTATTAAATCTTGATATTTTACAAAATTCTCATTCATTATTACACCTCCCATTCAATAACTTTTCCCATTATTCTTGCATTAATGATTTCCTTATTACTAATCATTGTTTCAACATTAATAATTTCCTTTGTTGGCTGAATTACATCTAATTTAACACTTTTATTATTTTTATAACTCATATAAAGACCAACTGCAACTGTTCCTGATCCACAAGCAGTTTCATAAAATAATGTATTAATATCTTTAACAAAGACAATTGGTGTTAATTCTATTTTATTTTCTAAACAATTGATATACATTACTCCAGAAGCAGGTTCATCTAATAAATTATACTTTTTTAAAATATTATATGAATATTTTTTTAACTCTTCTTTATTATACTTTTTATTAATATTTTTGTCTTCTATAATAACATGAGTTATTCCTTGAAGTTTAATAATCGCTTCTTTTTTATTTAATTCTTTAATTGAATTAATGAATAAACCTTTAATTATAGGCATATCAACCCATACATTATTATCTTTATCAATACCTGCATTTAATATATTTTTAACACCTGATACTTTAATTTTTATTTTTCCCTTTTTTCCTTTTAAATAATAATAAACAGCTGATCTTGTAGCATTGCCACAAAATTCTCCTCCTGCCATTAATAATTCAGGATTATTAATATCATCATTAATAAATCCTACTTGTTCAATAAAACTATATAATCCCATAATTTCATCATTTATCATTCTTCTTTTCTCTATATCTCTTTTCATCGAGAGAACCAACGCTGTTGGATTACCAGATGGAATATATATTTTATAATTATATTTTTCCATTTCTATCTCCTCTTTTTATGTACTAAAAAAGACTATATAGTTGTCTATATAGTCCTTGATTTATATATAGACAACAAGCACTACGAAAAGCACTTGTTGTCGTCTTTTTTTATTTTAATGCCGACAAGACAAGTGCAAGATATTATGATGTAGAGTATTATACTTAAAATTCTTCATAATTCTCACCTCTTACCAAGAAAATAGCATATTTTATTTTACATGTCAAATAAAACAACATAATAAAAAACTAGATTTCTCTAGTTTTTATTATTTCATTCTCTTAATTTTAACAAGTTCTGGATAGAAATTACGATTAGTAATCTCACTAAAACTATTAACAATTATTCCATTAGCAAGAACAGCTTTAGCTGGTTTTTTATCAGTATGATTAATAATAACACTTGATACATTAACACTCTTTGGTGCAACATCGTTAGAACTATTACCAATCATAATGTTAATAGAATCTTGATTAACATTAACACCATTTAAGAGATCTTCCCAACCTTTTACAGAACTTTTTGCATAATAGTCATCAATTGTACATACTTCACTAAAATAAGGCATAAAACCATGACTTTCTAATTTAGCATCTTGTACCTTTTTAAACCAGTTTGAATACAACATAATATTACAATTTTCACTTTTTAAATATTCTAATAATTCTTTAGAACCATTAAATGACTCTAAATTAACAGAACTTTCAATATCATATTTTATATAATTAGTTACAAAATGTTTATATTCTTTAAAAGATTTACCTGGGAATAAATTCATATCTTCTAAATAATTAGCGAAGTTATCAATTGTTCCATAAGCTTTATATTTTTTGCATATACCTAAAAATTGTACTAAGTAGCCACCTTGTCTTGCAAATAACTCATAAGCAGCTGGAATCTCTTCCTCTTTTAAGATACCATCAACCGCTTTATAGAAAGTTAAATAAGCCGTATCATAATCTTTATCTTTTATTAATGTACCATCTAAATCTACAAAACAATTCATCTTTGGTAAATCTAAATTGATCATTGGAGCCTTTGTAATTGGATGATTATTTATAACTTTATAACATTCATCAATATAATATGTTAGGTCTATATCATGAATAGAAGGTAGATTCTTATCAGATAATTCAAAATGATAATATCCATCTTTGACACTTCTTCCTCGTTTTGTTTTATATTCTTCAAAATTACCTTTAGGATTTTTAACATAAAATGGATTTTTAATAACTTCTTGTCTTACTGCAAATAATCTACTTGTTGATCTATCGTATAAGAAATATTCATCGTTAATATTAACATATTTAGCTCTTTCATTTTTCTTTTGTTTTTTAACAATTTGGAATGTTTCTAAGTTTCCTTCATTTCTTAGTTTTCTTAAAGTCATACTAACAGGAGTACCCTTTAAATAATATTCTCTTAAAGCTAGTTCAACGGCACTTATTCCACTACAATATAATGGATTAGTTTGAAAAGCACCGAAAACCCCTAAATGTTTTTGTTTACCATCTTCAAATTCCATAACATAATTCTTTGTATCAAAATGAACTATTTTTTTAATAACATCAACATCACAAGATAATGATAATAATTCTTCTAATTTCTTAACTTCATTTTTAATATTATTAATCATATTTCTTGGACATTTAACAATAAGACCATCTGTATTACATTCAATTAATTCTGTTTTAAATCCTTCAATATTTTTATAAAGTAACATCATTGTCATAATACCACTCATTGTAAGTGATAAACCAATATTTTTACCATCTTTAGTAGCTACTCTATTTAAATAATCAAGTCCTGAATTTAACATATATTTATAATATAATTGTTCTACTTGTTTTTGTGTTTTTAAAGATATTCTTAAATCTTTAATCTCTGAATATCTCTCTGGATTTTTACTAACTCCATCTAGCCAATTATTATTAATTAAAATATTAGGACCAAAACTATTAAAATCGATATATAAGTAGGCATATGGACTTTTCGTATTAGTATCAATTAAACTATCTTCCATACTACCAAGAATACCTTGTTCATTAAAATTAACTAAACAATCTCCAATTTTGATTTGTATTTTTTCAGATTCATTGTGACTATAATACTTTTTTAATGTTTCTAATAATTCATTAAGAAAAGGATCATTTTTCTTTTTTAAAGCTTGTTCTAATTTTTTATCTAAAGATATTCTTCTACTTCTTGTTTCATTTTTTATATTAAGACCTAAAATAGTTCTCATAATATCACCATAAGAATAGTGATATGTCTCTTTACCCAAATGATATTTATTAATAACATCAACTTTCCATTTTAAGAAGTTTTTTCTTTCATTCATTTTATAAAAGTTTTTAATTATTTGCACATCTGCAACTAATTGTTTTTTGATATCTTCAAGTGATAAAGCATAATTATAAGATAGCGCATTACCATTATTATCCCATAAAGTACTAACCATATTGTTGTAGTCAATTAAACTATTTCTTACAATACCTTGACTAACATCTAAGGTAATTGGTAAATACTTTGTGATATCATCATCATTAACTTCACCTGTTAAATTACTATTCTTAACTAAAGATGTTAATAAAATATCATCATTTGTATAATTATTAGCTCCAATAAGAATTGAATCTTTTTGATCTTCTAAAAAATATTTAAGTAATGTAGGATCATCTTTAATAATTATAGATTCATTAGTTTTATTATCTAAAAAGACAACTACCCAATGATTATTAAACTTCCTTAGTTTATAAAATATTATATTATCCATAAAATCCCCTTTTTTAAAAACTTTCATATTATATCATAAATTCTTTAAAAAAACAACTCTAAGGGTAAGCAAAAAGAAGATTTGCATCTTCTTTATTCTTTTTCATTGCAATTACAATTTTCATCTGTACATGTACATTCTTTTCCTTCTTGACATCCACAAGTGCAATCAGGACCACAAGTACATTCTTTCTTCTCTTCCATTTTTTTACCTCCTAACCATTTTTTATAATAATCTTCTCATTCCAAAAAATATTTATCAGTTAATAATGAACCATGAGTTCTTTTTAATAATTCCATTTCATCATACTCTTCTAAATTATATGATTTTAAAATATCTTTAATATTAGGATGATCAATACTTGGAATACGATTTCTAAAAAAGGAAAATAGTTTTTCACTTTTAATAATATCTTTTGTTAAATCCATACTTCCAATACCAAAACATCCATGATTCATGGCTTCTAATAAACCTTCATTATTCTTTTCAAAATAATAATAATTATCTTTTTTATAAAGAGTGCCTAATAAATATTTGTTACCATCTTTATCTTCCCATTTTAACTCCATTTATAGCCTCCATTATATAAGTATTTCGATATGCATCTAGTACTTCAATAAATCTTTTATCTAAGAAATGAATATAACTATCTTCTCTTTCTTTAAAGAAAGATAAATTCGTTCTTTCATAAACATTATTAAGAATATTTTTAGGTGCATTATGATTTAATAATTTCTTTACAAAGTTATCTAAAAATTCTTTAAAGCCAGGGATATCTTTAAATTCTTTTATTATTGAGGTAATCGTTGATGGATTACCATTAATATCTTTTATTTGGTCTATATTATTACTTTTCATTAATTCAGTAGATATATTAAAACTAACATCTAAGTCAAAAGCAGGTGCAATTTCAATAGATGGAATACCATTTTCATTATGAGTTAGGATAATACCTGTATTACCATAATTAGCATCCATTGGTCCTACTAATAATTTCATAAAAGATTGAATACAATATTGTAATTGAACTTTATTAATCATATTTTGAAAATCATTATCATTCATTATTCCCTTATAACGTTTTGTAAGACTATTAATTATGATATTTAATCGATTAGAATGTGTATCTATAGTATTTTCTCTTTCTTCATCATCTAAATCACGAAGATGAATTAATTCTTGATTACTTTCAAGAAAACTTGGTGTAATAATACTGTTATAAGGTATGGCATTTGTTTTTACTAAATAATAACTTGCAACAGGTTCTGAAAAGTAATTAAAGACACTTTCAACTAATAAAGAATTATAATCAACTTCCATAGATGTTTCGCGTGATACTGGAAGGGTTCTTGACTTCATTGATTTTTTTGATAAATAGATTTTATGATCAGTACCTAAATATGACTCTTGCATATATAAACCATTAACTCTTCTTCCATTTAAATAACGATAATCATGATAAATATGATATCCATTACATACTACTAAATAGTCATCACTTAATTCATGAATTTTTCCATCTTTACTTGGAAAAGTAAAACTTGGTCTTTTTATATTAGGATAATTTTCAATAAAAGAAATAAAATTATCTACTTTATGAGGAAATTCACTTGTACGTCTATTAGCTAGCAATAACCAAATATAATCTTTTATATTCTTGATAATATCTTCTTCACTTTGATTTAAATCACAAATATTAATAATACTATTAATCTTCTTAAAATCATCTAAATGAATTATTTTCTTTATTCTTTTTAATTGATCTTTAGATAATTCTTCTCTACAAGTAAACATCATATCTCCTTACTAATATTATAACATAATAAAAACTAGATTGCTCTAGTCTTATTAATAGTTTGAATTATTTGAACTACTATTCATATTATCTTGAATATCACTTAAAGTACTTTTTATTCCTTCGATGTCATCACATAAATAATTATAACCAAACTCATTATTTATCGAATCTAATGTTGACCTTATATCTTCAAGCTTTTCATATAAATTTGCATCATCTTGAATATCATTGTGTAAAATACCATTTTGCTCATTAAATAATAAAGAATCTAGTTTCAATATCGTATACTCAATCTCATCAATCTTCTTAAAAATAGAATCATTTCTTTTAGGATTATACTCATCTTTTTTAATAAGAACAGATTTAACTTTTTTAATATCTTCTTGGACATTATTAATTTTTTCCATTGGACTATCTTTATATTTTTCTATTTCTTTATTAACTTTAGTTGAAACATCACCAATATCATCACATGCTTTTCCTAATTTGGGTAGTGAATCACTTAATGAATCTGCTAATTTATCTATTTCTTTTTTACTATTTCGCATCTCTTTTAATAGTTCGTTCATAGAATCTACTTTGCCTTTTAATTCAGATATTTGTTCATCAAGAGATTTATTCATTTCATTAATCTTCTTTTCAACGCTTTTATTTAATTCATTAATATCTTCAGCAAAATTAGAAACTAAAACCGTACTTTTAGCTACATTAGTATGAAGATCTGTTTCAATACTACTTAATTCATTTACTTTATCATTGATTATTTTAAATAATTCTTCATAGTTTGAAATAAAACCTATCTTATTATTAATATTATCTAACTTAATACTATTTAGACTTAATGAATACATTAATTCAACCATTAATTCTTTTTCTGATAATTCATTCCACTTACTTTTATCTTCTTTTCCTTTTTCAATAGTTGCAAGTGACTCTAAAATAGCATCAATCTTTCCTTGATTATAACTATCTTCAATTTTCTTTGCAGTTTCCATCTTTGCTTTTTTTGTATTAATTAATCCCATAATATATTCCTTTCTATAAACTATTTAAATATCATATAAATAAATATAACAATATGCATAATAAAGATTAATGGTAATCCTACTGAGAAATAATCTTTATTAATTTTATGTCGAAATAATTTCATAGCAATAAAGCCACCTATTTCTCCCCCGATAAATGAGAGAAATAATAATGAAATAATTTTTATTCGACTTTTTTCTTTTATTGCTAATAATTTATCAATGCCATAAGTAATAAATGTAATAACATTAATTATTAATAAATAAGTTAGTAACCACCTATTATCTTTAAAGAAATTAGTAATTTTACTTAATTGTATTGAGAAAACACCATTTCTAATTATCAAATAAATTATTATTTGTATAGGTATAATGCAATAGAGAAAAACCGAAGACATAAGAATTTGTTCATTATCTTTATTTAGTTTTCGATGCATAATCAATACTGGTATTAAAACACCAATTGAACCACCTAATAAACAAGCAATAGTAACTAATAAATCTATTTGACCACTAGCAGTAAAACGGTATAAAGCTTGATTAATTAAATATAATACTAAACCAATTATATTAATAATTAATAAATATTCATGTATTAATGATAAGCTCATATATCTCCTTTATAATCCTTTAAAAATACCAAATACAATTTCTCCTATTTTATATATAATATATGGGATACGATAATGTTTAACAACATCATGATCCATTAAACATTGTACTTGATCTTCTTCTAATAATTTATCATCTAAAGCATCAGATAAATTTACATTTAAACCTTTAATAGTAATTGTTTCATTTTTTTCACAAAATGATTCATCTACTTTCAAACAATTAGCGCATTCCTTGGAATCAAATTCATTACTTGATTGTAAAACATATAAATCATATATACTTAATAATCCATAATCTTCTTTTTTATAATTACCTACTTTACTTGAAGTACATCCTACAAGAAATAGACTTATAAATGTTAATAAGGTAAAATACATAAACCTATTTTTCATGTTTACTCCTAAAGAAATTATATCATAATAAAAACTAGATTTCTCTAGTCTTTATAATTATTTATTTTAACTGCTAATTCTAAAGCAAGTTTTGTAACTTCTTTCTTCTTATCAATATTAGTTAATTGCTCAATACTTCTTTCTTCCCATTCAACACAATCTAAATTATCACCTGCATAGTAGAAAGTAAAATAATCAATATTTAAATACTTACAAACGGCTGCAATAGCAGAACCTTCCATCTCTACTGTTTTAACACCTAATTCTTGATACTTTTTTATTTTATTTTTAGTTTCTCTATAAAAAGCATCTGTGGTCCATGTTGGTCCTTCTATATAATCAAAATGATATTTATTTAATATTTCAATAAATTCGGGAACATATTTTGGATTCATTTCAATTGTATCTGACTCTTCTAAATAATGATAACTAATCCCTTCTTCACGATACGCAAGATTAGGAATAATAATTGAACAATCTTCGATAGTTGAATCAAGTACGCCACAGTTACCAAAGATAATAACTTTTTCAACACCTTGAGCATGTAAATCTTCGATATCTGCCGCTACCCAAGTTGCTCCTACTCCTGCCATAAATAAAGTGATTAAAGTATCTTTATAATTAATAATATAAATATTTCGTTCCATATTAGCACATGAAATATAACCTACTTCTTTTGTACTAAATTTTTCTACAATATCTCTAAACAAATGTCGTGAAAAAACACCTACTGCTACTTTTGGAAGTTTAATATTTTTATCTTGTCCTTCTCTAAATTTAAGACCATGTGGTTTAATAAAAGGTTCACTATTATCATATCTAATCATAAATATATCTCCTAGAAACAATTATATCATGAAAAAGACTAGATTTCTCTAGTCTTAAGTTAATTGATTTTGCAATCAGAAACACAATCATTGGTTTTAAAAATATTAATATTTTCATATAGATTATTTTTATTATCGTTTGACAATTTGATACTACCTAATGTGACATTATTGAAATTAATATTTTTTATTAAATAATTTGCACTTTCACCATTACATTTAACCGTGTTATCTTCTTTTTTTCCTTCAATATTAATCCATACTTTTGTATTACTTTTATCATTAAAACGACCATTCCAATTAATATCATTAAAAGTAATATTATCAACCATATATCCACATTTAGTTCCTATAGTGTTTTCATATGTAGCTATTGGATAATTAGAACAATAATTCTTAACACTAATTAAATTTCCATTAATCAAATTATCAACAGTAATATTATCAAATGTTATATCATAAACATGATTATTATCTGCGGCCCCAATTGATAAAGCACCTTCGTGATCAATTCTTTTATTTGTTTCAAGAATACGCATTTTATTAAATTTTATCTTACATATTTCATTTCCTTGTCCCAAAGTAGAATTAAAGTTTCCATGACCACCAATATAAATACTTCTACCATTATCAATCCATAATAACATATTGTTAAAATTCATATTTGTTGAATTACCGTTAAGTCCCACAAATGAACCGCTTTTATATCCACCGCTTCCTCGTGATGAATAAATTGCGACACCATCATCACAAGTTCGAATAAACACATTATTAGCATTAATACTTCTTGATGATAAAACATGTATTCCATCAGTATATTTACCAGCAGAAATAATCTTCAAATTAGATATATTAATATTATCACTATCTTTTATATAAACATTATATGATTTTGAATTCTTTAATATAATTCCATCAATAGTTACTGATTTAGAATAAACAATTCTAATTAATCCTGAAGTAACATTCGAATCCGTAAATTTTATTTCATCACTACTAATATTTGTTGTTATTAAATCACTTGTATCTAATGCACCCCTTCCAAATATTTTAATGTTAGAAAGTTTTGTACCTTTTTTAGATGAATCATTCCATTTATCTATAGTAAGTTGTGAGTGAAGGATTGCACTACCTGATATATAAATAGTCGAATTAGATTTTAATTCAATAGCAGCAGGATAACTATTCGAACTAGTAGTTGATTTTCGTTTTTCTTTTAATATGTTTTTATCTTCTGGAATAACGCAATTGTTATTAGCACATTTATGTTCACCTGGACTTATATAAATTGTATTCGGATCATTTAAATTAATATTTTTAAAATTGTTATCCAAAGTGTTTGCAAAAATATGTAGATTTGTTCTTGTATCATAATTACTACCATTTTTAGTCTCTAATGATATAACACCATAATTAGTAAGATTAAATAAAATCTCATTTCCTTTTTTCTGTGAATTTTGTGAATAAATATTTCCTCTTAAGCGAAATGATGTAAAGTTATCTTTTGGAACAACTTTAACATTAACTGTTCCTTTAAAATCAAAGTTAACATAAGAAGAATATGAACTATTCCATTTCTCGTTTTTATCTAGAATAGATACTTGAACTTTATACACTTGAATTTTATGATAACTTGTTTCATCTGGAAGTTTAACGAAAACATCGTAATCAGTTGATAAAGATGATGCCTTATCAACATTATATAAAACTAAAGTATTATTACCACTTTCGATTCTTTGATGATCAACATAAACAATAATATCATCAACATTGTTACCATTCGTTATTTTAATAGACGTAGTTCCTATTTTCTTTGGAGTAATAACACCATCTCGAGAAATAGAAACGATACTATCATCCATAGACTTATAACTTGCTCCTTCACATTCAGCAATTTTTTTATTATTTTGCCCAATATAAGTTAATACTTTTTTATCATACTTGCACGTCTTAGGAATATCTTCTTTTTCTTCATCATTGTTCTCATTGATATCTTCATTTTTCTTATTTGTATCATCATCACTATTATCTTCTTTATTTATTTTGTTATCGTCATTATTGTTTTCATTTTCATTTATTTTGTTATCGTCATTACTATTATCATTATTACTGTTTTCATCTTCTTTTATGACGCTTTCATTATTATTATCATCATCTTTGTTATTATTCTCTTCAATCTGCTTATCTTTATTAATATATTTTTTAACAGTATTAATATTTAATCCTATTATTAATGCTCCAACAATTAAAATTACAAAAATAATACCAACTATTGGATTTTTATTACTATTTACTATATTTCTATTTTCCATATATCATATCCTATTACGATTATACCACAAAAAAGACTAGATTTCTCTAATCTTTTAATTAATCAGTTATTTAGCTGATTTGTAAAGTTTTTTAAAATAACCATCTTTTTTTATAAGATTATCATAACTTCCTTGTTCTTCTATGATTCCATCTTTTAACACAAATATCATATCAACGTTTTTTATTGTTTCAAGTCTGTGAGCAACGACAATTAATGTTTTATCTTTTAATAGATTAATAATGTTGTCCATTACTATTTTCTCTGTTATGTTGTCCATAGCAGATGTTGCTTCATCAAGAATTATTAATTTGGAATTATCAAAAAATAATCGAGCTAGGGCAACACGTTGTCTCTCTCCACCTGACATTCTTATTCCTTTTTCACCTAATTCGGTTTCTAACCCATTTTCTAATCTTTCATAAAAAGTATCAAGACAAACAAGTTTTAAAACTTTTATTATTTCATCATCA
>JAEEGG010021038.1_pt1 | contig 12989 bp, 8 predicted proteins | sample 9134161 | NCBI WGS metagenome assembly JAEEGG01 (sample SAMN16246543, study PRJNA631951) | gut metagenome | biome: gut microbiome; feature: rumen; material: CR-attached | host: Bos | place: Iran: Karaj | collected 2018-10
AAATACTATGGATATGAGCAAAATGTTGCGTGACCTTCAGAAAATGCAGAGCAAGATGATGAAGGCCCAGAGCGACCTCAAGGCACAAAGTTTCGAAGCCGAAGCCGGCGGCGGAATGGTGAAGGTCGCCATGAACGGTAAGGGTGTTGTCACCATGATCAAGATTAACCCCGATGCCGTCGACAAGGACGACGTGGAAGCTCTCGAAGACCTGCTCATGGCCGCCATCAACGCTGCCGTCAAGAAGAAAGACGAAGCCACCCAGGAAAGCATCAGCGGCATTACCGGCGGCATGAAAATCCCCGGTCTGATGTAGCCAAAATTACACAAATGTTCACCGCAACAGTCTGTCCCTCCGGCAGACTGTTTTTCGTCCCCAAATAAATGCAATTCATCACCTAAAAGCCCCTGTCGCCCTTTTATATAGCGCAACATTTTTTTACATTTGCAGCGCAAAAAAGTGTATATAGGAGTAAGAATGCCCAGGCATTTAGCAGCATTATCGGCTATGGCATTGAGCCTCGCAGCCCCGCAATGGGCGGGTGCTACAACCTACACGCGCGACGAAGCCGTCAAAATAGCCCTTGAAAAGTCCTCGGACGTCAAAACTGCCGAAGAAGAAGTCATTTCGGCAAATTCCCAAGTAGATGCCGGTTACGGCAACGCCCTCCCGTCAATCGACCTTGACGCTACCATCACCCGTATTTTCGGTCTGGACGATGTCAAGAAGATTTCCCCAGCAACAGATGCTTTGAAATATACCCAAAGCCAACAAGACGAAGGTAGCGAGCCTAGTCCCTACGACTACACACTCGCAGGAGCGCTTGATGGCTTTGCAAACCAAATGGCAAAACAGGGATACCGCTGGCAGTCTTCTGTCGGCCTTACCGCCACCCAGATCCTTTACGCCCAGGGCAAGGTCGGCACGGGTATCGAAATCGCCAAGGCCTACAAGCACGTCAAGGAAGTCAACCTGGAAAACACCAAGGCAACCATCCGTTACGATGTCGAAAACGCCTTCGACCAGCTCATTTACCTTGATTCGGCCATTACCATTCTCCACGAATCCAAGGACTTGCTCCAGGAAAACCTGAACTTCGTGGAACAGTCGCTCAAGAGCGGCCTTGCCACCGAACTCGACCTGATCCGCGTCCAGCTTTCCATGGACCAGTTGAACTCCAAGATTAACAGCACCGAAAAGAGCCGTGTCCTCGCCCGTAACGCCCTTTTGAATACGATGGGCCTCGAATGGGATTCCGAAGTCCAGTTCAAGGGAGACCTCCGTGACCCGGCAGAAGGCTTCACCTACCCCGACACCTCCATGTCGAACGTGAAAAAGCGCCGCAAGGAGCTGGTGATGCTCGAATCCACCGAAGAAATGCTCAACAAGAACGTCTCGATTGAACAAGGTGGCTACAAGCCCACCATCGTACTCCTTGGCGGTCTCAAGTACACCAACAACAAAAATCACTTTTACCAGTGGGACGCACCGGACTGGGATGAAAACATCAACAAGTACGTGGCTTTGAACCTGACCTTGAACCTTTTCAACGGCATGAAGACCAAGGAAGCCGTGGTCCAGGCGAAGTCGAACCTGCGCAGTACCCAAATCAAGAAGGAAACCGCCGAACGCGGCTTCCGCATGCAGATTGAATCCTGCGCCAACACGCTCGAAGACGCTAACTCGCAAATCGAAATTGCAAAGCGCCAAATCGATCTTGCACAAAAGAATTATGACCTGACGAATGCGGCCTACAAAATTGGACGCGAAACGCAGCTGAACCTTCTTACTGCAGAGAACAGCCTCCGCACAGCAAAGCTCGACTATATGTCGGCTATCGTCGAATGGAACAAGGCCTACAACGCGCTTCTCCAGGCCACCGGTGAATATTAATAAGAAGAGGAAAGAATGAATAAGACACTCAAAACCCTCCTGACCCTCGCCACAGCATCTATGCTCCTCGTTGCCTGTAACCAAAAGGACGAGGCCAAGAACAACGAACCCAAGAAAGCCTCTACCATCGAAGAAATCCAGAAGGAAAAAGGCAAGCCGGCCCGCGTGGTAAAGGCCGCTAAAGCAAAGCTTACCGATGTGCGCAAATACAGCGGCACCATCGAAGGGATGAACCAGAACAGTGCCATTTGCAAGATGGGCGACCCCATCGCAAAGATTAACGTCCAGGTCGGTTCCTCCGTACAAAAGGACCAGGTTCTCGCCGAATACCTCTACACCGGCGACAACACCCAGTACCAGCAGGCCCAGGAACAAATCGCGGTGCTTGAAAAGGCAACGGAACGCATGCGCGAAGTCTACCAGAAGGGCGGAATCAGCCAGCAGGATATGGACGCCCAGGAAATGCAGCTCAAGGTCGCCAAGATGAACCTCGAAGCAGCCCGCCGCGCCACCTTAATTCTCGCCCCCGAAGCAGGTGTGGTGACCGAGCTCAAGTTCCAGGTCGGTCAAACCCCCGGAGTCGGCGCCAGGTTCGCAACGATCGCCAAGCTGAACAAGGTTATCCTCAAGCTGAACGTCACAAGCCAGGATATCGGCTACTTCAAGAAGGGTGCTTCCGCGACCGTGACCGTCGCCGGAGAAACACTCAAGGGAAAAGTCTCGCTCATTCCTCTTGCCGCAGACCCTGTCACCCGTTTCTTCCCTGTAGAAGTGACCTTCGACAACAAGGGTAAAAAGCTCCTGCCCGGCATGTTTGTTTCCGCCGAACTCGATGCTCGCCAGGTTGAAGGCATCGTGGTGCCTGCAGAAGCAATCGTTTACCGCAACGGCATTAACGTCATCTGGACTGTCGATGCCGAAGGCAAGGCACTCCGCAAGATCGTGAAGCTGGGTGTACAGACCAAGGACGACGTGCAGATTATTGAAGGTCTCGAAGGAGACGAAACAATCATTGTCGAAGGTCAGTCCAAGATGAATGACGGCGACAAAGTGCTGATCGTCGAATAGGAGTTTTGCTGAATGATTAAGGCCAGTATCTATAAACCGATTACCATGCTCATGGTCATCTTGACCGTGGTGGTTTTCGGTCTCTATACCTACAGCATGATGGTGGTCGACCTGATGCCGAAATTCGACGTCCCCGTGGTCACCGGTACAATCGTGTATCCGGGCGCAAACCCCGAAGAAATCGAAACAACCATCATCAAGCCCATCGAAGAACAGGTGGAATTGGTGGACGGCATCGACTACGTGCAGTCCATCTGCCTTGAAAACTACGGTATCGTGATCGCCATGTTCAACATGGGTATCAACGTGGACGTGGCAGCAAACGATGTGCGTTCCAAGATTGAACTTGCGGCAGCCGATTTCCCCGATGCCGTTGAAGCCCCGATTATCTCGAAGGTGGACATCAACGGAGCCGCCATCATGGCTATTTCCTTTACCGGACCGCTCCACTCTACGGAACTCCGCCAGAAAGTCGAAGACGAAATCGAACCGCTATTCACCTCTGTTCCCGGCGTGGCAAGCGTAGACCTTTTCGGTGGTACCACGCGCCAGATTTCGATTGAACTCGACAAGGACAAGATGATTGACCGCAATGTGGATATTGCGACCATCATGGGAATTTTCGGACAAGCAAACGTGAACAACCCCGTGGGTGAAGTCATCGGCAAACACAAGAATACGACCGTTCGTACCGCCGGTAAATTCACGAGCCTCGACGAAATGCGCGACATGGATATCCCGACCGCAAAGGGTGTCATCAAGCTTTCTGAAATCGCCGATGTCAAGGACACCGTCGAAACGATTACATCCGCTTCCCGCTTCAACGGAACAAACTCCGTATCGCTCGACATTAAGAAGCGTTCCGACGCTAACGTGGTGGAAGTTTCCAAGGGCGTTATCAAGCGCATGAACGAAATCCAGAAGACTCTCCCCGAAGGATTCGAGCTCCATCTGGTGTACGACAAGTCCGAAGCGGTGAACGAAGCTATCGATAACGTGATCCAGAACATCATCATCGCTATCGGTCTTACTTCTATCTTGCTGCTCCTGTTCCTGGGCAAGTTCTCGACGATGATTATCGCCGCCATCACGATGCCGATTTCCGTGATTGGTGCATTCACCCTGATGTACTTTGCAGGATTCGGTATCAACATGATGTCCCTCATGGCACTGTCAAGTTCCGTGGGTCTATTGGTGACGAACTCCATCGTGGTGCTTGAAAACATCAACGAAAAGCTGAAGCTCGGGCTGGACCCGAAAGAAGCTGCCTACAGGGGCACCTCCGAAATCATGGTCGCCATCATGGCTTCAACGCTCACAAACGTCTGCGTATTCGTGCCGATTGCCTTCATGAAATCCATTGCGGGTATCTTCTTTAGAACATTCGGTCTGACCATGGTGTTTGCAACCTTCGTGTCGCTTCTGGTGACCTTCACCTTGACACCGCTTATGGCGGCCTACCTGTTCAAGGGCAAAAAGAAGGACGAAAACGGCAACATCATCGAAGAAAAGCCGGGCATCATTTCGCGCATTCTGGGGCTCTTCCCCAAGGCCTTGAATGGGATTCGCTTTGTATACCTCAAGACCCTTTCGTTCTGCCTTTCTGTTCCGGGTGTTATATTCCAAGTCGTTGCACTTGGCGCAGGAATTTTCTTTGTGGGTGTTCTCGCGAAGAACTTCTTGACCGTCGAAGTGATGCCGAAACAGGACCAGGGCATGATCTCGGTGAAGCTCGAAATGCCTGTGGGTACTAACATCGAAACCACCGACAGCGTAGCACGTATTATCGAAGAGAGAGTCAAGGGTGTTCCCGAAATTGTGCACTACAGCATGAACGTGGGTGGTTCTAACGGTTTTACGACCGTAAACCAGGCTACCATGCGCGTAAAACTCCTAAAGGACTGGGAAGGTCGTACTCGTAGTACCGACCAGATCGTGGACTCGCTCCGCCCCTACCTCGCTGACATTCCTGACGCATTCATTTCAATTAAGTCTACTTCTGCTTCTGAAATGCAGAACAACTCCGCCGGTGACGTGGTGCTCGAAGTGAGCGGTTTGCACGCCGACTCCGTGGTAAAGGCATCCGAAATCGTGATGGACAAGATCAAGGAATCCATCGACGGTATTGTTGATGTGAAGATGAGTTACGAAGCGGGTAAGCCCGAAATTCGCCTTATTCCGAATCGTCAGGCACTAGCCGACTACGGCGTGACCCTCAAGACAGTCGCTACCTACAACTATATTGCAGTGAGCGGCTACGAAGCGGGCCAGTTCACCGATGACGGCGAAGAATACGATGTCTATGTGCGTATGCAGGAAAAGGACCGTCAAAGCCACGGCGACATCGAAGCTTTGCCGATCATGACTCCGAAGGGCTACGTAAACGCAAGTGAACTCTTCTACATCGAAGACGGCGCAGGCCCGACCCGTATTGACCGCAAGCGCAAGATGAGACGTGTTGACGTTTCGATGAACTTGTTGCCTGGACACACGACTGGTGAAATCATGGGCAAGGTCGGAGCACTCGCAGCAGAAATGAAGGATCAAGTTCCCGATGGAATTTCGTTTGGCTTTGGCGGTAACGCAGACATGCAGAATGACATGGTGGACGAATTCAAGACCGCAATTCTCATGGCCATCATCCTTACCTACATCTTGCTGATTGCCTTGCTCGAAAGCTTTGCCCAGCCGTTCATTATCATGACGACGATTCCGATGGGTGCCATTGGCGTGGTCCTTTCTCTTATCTTTACCGGCAAGGCACTTTCGATGATTGCCCTCATGGCTATCGTGATGCTTATCGGTGTGGTGGTGAACAACGCTATTCTATTGCTTGACGAAGCAAACCGATTGCTACGAAGCGGAGCGATGGGACGACGTTCAGCCATTATGACCGCAGGCAAGACCAAGTTCCAGCCCATTGTGCTTGCAACGTTCGCTTCTGTGGTGGCTCAGCTTCCGCTGGCATTCGCCCTGGGTGGTAACGTGGCTGCCATGACCCAGCCGATGGGTATTGCATCTGTGGGTGGTTTGATTGTGTCCGCAATTCTTACCATGTACTTGGTGCCAACCTTCTTCTGGCTCCCGAACGCCATTACCGGCAAGGTGAAGAAAAAGGTCAACAACATCAAGAGAAATAGACACAAGAGTGCATAAAACTTTTAGACAATAGAGAGAGAAGTAGTCCCGGAGCTTTGCTCCGGGACTTTTTGTGTGCAATCACGTGTTTGCACGCTTAAGCGGGAATGTTTTTTATTTTCGCGGCATGGAACCTTTACTTTCTGCAAAATGGTGCCGTGAGCACGATGTCGCACTACTCGGCAACTTGAACGATGTAAAGCAGCCCTACCCTATCGCCGTCACGAACGATAGCGATGATTTCTTGTTGCAGAAGGTGCGAGCGGAGCTTGGCGGGCCTGTACAAGCCTACATGAAAAATAAGGCCGAGATTCATCAGATTCTAAGCCAAAATTCGGACAGCATAGAAGAAGAACTTCTAAAGTCCGAGAACGGGCAAAATACTTCTTGGGAATCAGAGCCTATCGTGAATCTGGTCGACAGCTTGATAGAGCAGGCTATCGATTCTAAGGCAACCGACATTCATCTGGAGCCCTCCGGAAAATCTTTACGCATTCGCCTAAGGCAAGATGGCTTGCTGAACGACCACAAAAGTTTGCCCTTGTGGATCCAGGAACCCATTCTGGTACGGCTGAAAATCCTTTCCGAAATTGACATTACAGACAAAAGAATACCTCATGACGGGGCATTCATTTTTAACGGATTCAGACATTGCGCCAACATACGCGTCAGCACCCTTCCCGTACAAGGAGGAGAAAAATGCGTTCTCCGAATTCTACCGACTACAAGCCATCAAGTTTCCAAGCTTTCAGCGTTACGCTTGGGTTCGGCCAACGAAGTATTCCTAAAGAACGTATTCAACAGCCCGCAGGGTTTGTTCCTTGTTACAGGACCTACCGGTTCCGGGAAAACCACCACACTCCACGCCGGACTAGAAGAAATCCTGCATAAGCAGGTAAACGTGACAACGATTGAAGACCCGGTGGAATACCCACTGGAAGGGGCTGCTCAGGTACAGGTGAACGAAAAATACGGATTCACCTTTGCCGTAGCACTCCGGGCCATTTTGCGCCAGGACCCCGACGTGATTATGGTGGGCGAAATCCGCGACAGGGAAACGGCGCAAATCGCCCTCCGCGCCGCCCAAACCGGGCACCTAGTCGTCTCTACGCTTCACACGAATTCAGCCAAGGCCGGTTTCACCCGCCTCGAAGACTTGGGCATTTCACGCACGGCCCTGCAGGATTCGCTCCTGGGCATTATGGCGCAGCGCCTGGTGCGGTGCCGCCCGGCCCAAACACTCCCCTATTCAGGCCGCCAAGCGGTAGTCGAGATTCTAACGCCCGACGGAAACTATGTTGACGGAACACTCCGGGAAAACGCCCTAAAGTTGGTCAACGATGGAATCACCGACATAGCCGAAATAGAACGAGTTTTTGGCAATGTGGGATGTGAGATGAGTGATGTATGATGTAAGATAGTTCATTTCACATTACACATTTCTCATTTCCTCATAGAGGATAACTCTACTAAGGTGCTAAAGCACCAAGTATCGTTTAGCACATTTTTTACTATATTCTCGGCCATGAAGATTTCCGACAGGGCATTGGGTTACATTTCACTCGTAGCGCTATTTGGGCTTTTCGCCATTATCGCCTACGGCATGTGGGATGCCCATCACGAAGCCACCACCATTATCCAAGTCGACTTCGACGAACTCGGCTCCCTGCAGCCCGAAGACCAGGTGGTGATTCGCGGATACACCGTCGGAACCATCGGCAAAGTCCAGTGGCTTGGTGACCGAGCCCGCGTTGAAATCAAATTCAACCAGCCCATCGTCATTCGTGAAGGCACCCAGTTCAACAACATCAATTACGCCATCATGGGCCAGCGCAGACTGGAAATCATTCCTTCCAAGACCGGAAAGGTTCTCCCCGACAGCTACATCCATCAGGGACATTTTGAACCGGGCATTGCCGAAGTTTTGCGTTACATCGAAAACGTGAATGACCAGGTGGAAACCATTCGCCAGATTATCTACCTGGTGACCAACGGAGACTCCACCCACCGTTCCGCCAGCGACCTCGTAGAATACGTCATTCAAAACGTCGAGGTTACCCTCAGCAACACCGAGAGAGCCCTCCAGACTTTACAACCCGCCCTGAACAACCTCTTTGCCCAAGCTGATATGGCCAGCAAGAACCTGCTCGTGATTACCGAACAGGCTGATTCCGCCATCGTCACTGTAACCAACACCGTCAACGAAAAGTTGGAACTGGCTGAAAATGCCATGAAGCGAATTTCTGAAGGCGCCGAAAAGACCAACGACATTATCAACAGCATCGAAGCAGACCCCTTCTACAGCAAGATTCTCTATTCTTCTGAAACGGTGGACAAGGTGAACGAACTGGTCACCAAGCTCAACGAAATCGTGCGGGCCATCGACACCAAGGGAATCAAGATGCTGGATGAAAACGGCAACCCGATCAAGCCCTTCGCATGGAAGAACTTGAACCTTATCGGAAAGACAGCCCGAGAAAAAGCCCGCGAACGCGCCGAAAAAGCCCAGAACGGAACCGCCCAGAGCGAGTAAACCATGGACTTAAGCAACCTTCCCAAAATGGGACCGAAAAGCCTTGAGGCTCTCAAGTCTGCAGGTATCCTTTCGCTTTCGGATTTTCTGTACAATATCCCGCGCACCTATCTAGACCAAACCAAGGTCAGTTCTATCGGAAACCTGCACGTAGGTGAACGGGCCGTCGTTATCGGGAAAATTATACGCGGTGGTGTCATTCGTGGCCGGGGCAGCCGATTTGTGGCGACTCTTGCCGACGGAACAGGGGAAATCACCCTGACCTTTTTCAAAGGAGCCTCGTACCAGAGCCGACGCCTGCAACCGGGCACACGCTGGCTTGCAACGGGAGTTGTAGGCGAATACCGCGGGCTCCAGATGACACACCCCGACATGCAGCCCATGGACGAAGACGAACAGTTCAGCGGGCAGATTTTGCCGGTGTATTCCATGACTGAAGCCATGGTCAAGGCACGCATTACGCAGAAGGCGCTTCGCAACTGGTACAGCGTCATCTTTCATTTTCCGGCACTGACGCTATCAGGCATTTGCCCCAAAGAACTGACGGACTATTTGCATTTTAATGCAGTACTGAACAATTTGCGCGTGCTACACAAGCCCGCCGACTTCGATTCGATTCGCAAGGCGAAACGTGAACTTAAGGTTCTTGAACTGCTCCCCTTCTGCCTGCGCATGGTGAAGCGGCGCGAGAGCCAGAAGGTTCGCGGGCACGAAAGGCAAATTGACTTGGGCCAGGTGATGCTTGCCAAATCGCGCTTGCCGTTCAATTTGACCGGCGGGCAGGACGCGGCGCTGAACCGCATCATTGATGGCCTAAACGGAAAGAAGCAATTCCACGCCTTATTGCAAGGTGACGTAGGCTGCGGCAAGACGGTGGTTGCCCTGCTCGCCATGCTGGCCGTGTGCGGCGCTGGCGAGCAATGCGCATTGATGGTGCCAACCGATATCTTGGCACGCCAGCATTTTAAGCAGATGAAACCCTTCTTTGAGGCAGCAGGAATGCGCATTCAACTTTTAGTTGGGGCAACCCCCGCCGCCGAGAAACGCCAAATTCTAGGCGAACTCCAGATGGGGCTTTGCCAAGCCGTGATTGGCACTCATGCGCTATTCTCGAAAGACGTGACCTTTGCGAAGCTCGGCTTCGTCATTATCGATGAACAGCACCGCTTTGGCGTGAACCAGCGCGAAGCCTTGCTTTCGAAGGGCGAATACCCCGACATGCTGGTGATGAGCGCCACGCCGATTCCCCGAAGCCTCGCCATGACCTTGTACGGCGACTTGCAAGTCATTTCGATCAAGGAAAAACCTGCCGGCAGAAAGCCCGTGAAAACTCGCCTCGTCAGCCCCGACAAGCGTAACGACATGAAGAAATTCATTTGCAGCGAGGCGAAGGGCGGAAATCTTTGCTACTGGATCGTAAGCCGCGTCGGTAGCGACGACGAAGGCAATTCCCGCAGCGTCGAAGATGTGGTGAACGAATTGCGCGCTTTTGATTCCAGCGTCGTCGTAGAAGGCATTCACGGCCAAATGGACGAAGAAGAACGCGATGGCATTTTAAAGAGATTCGCCGCCGGAGAAGTCCACATTCTTGTAGCGACTACAGTCATCGAAGTCGGCGTGAACGTGCCCGAAGCAAACATCATGGCCATCGACCAACCCGACCGTTTCGGGCTTGCGCAACTGCACCAGCTGCGCGGACGTGTTGGCCGTGGTGATCAGCAGGCCTGGTGTTTCTTGATGTTACCCGATGGCGAAGCAGCCGCCAATTCGCTGGAACGCCTCACCCAATTCAGCCACACCGACGACGGCTTTGAAATTGCAGAACTCGACCTACAGACTCGCGGCGCAGGCAACCTGGAAGGCAACGAGCAGAGCGGCAGCTGGGTATTCCGCTGGTTCGACTGGATTGCCGACCAGGAACTCATCGCCCAAACCCTGCAGATGGCTGAAAGCATCTTAAACGACAAAGACGCCTTCGATGAAGGCGCCCGCGAAAAAATCCAGCTTTGGTACAGCGAAAAGAAATCCGCCAACGAAGACGGCGTGCACTAATTACTCCAACATCGGCGCGACCGTCAAAATGACAAGCCCGATCAGGACCACGTTCAAGAAGAAAAAGGAACGGCGTACGATTTTATAGAACAGCGGCAACCAGTGGAACACATGGTCGCTAGGCTGTACCAGTTCCTTGAATCCGAGAAACACGCTAATCGCACCAGTCACAATCATCATCATGGCGCCCACGAAATAGCCTTCGTTCCATACGGCAACCGTAAGGATTGTTCCCATGAGCATGGCGATTACGCCAATGGCAGCCCCGATGCGCAGAATCAATTTGTTGAGTTTTTCTTTATTCAAGGTATTTCCTCGGCTGTAGAGTTGCAAATATAAAAATTAATCCGGGCTATAAATTACAATGTTGATACCGATTTGCTACCGTAACAACAACGGAAGTAAAACATAATAACGATTTTTTTACAGTGTTTCTAACTTTGGGTCGACTCAATTAGGAAACCCTATGAAAGCCCTCAAAATATTCGTGATTACGGGAGCAATCGCAGCCAATGTCATGGCCGGCGGTTTAAACACTAACACCAACCAGTCCATCGCCTACCAGCGAAACGTAGCCCGCTACGCAACGACAGAAAACGATGCGCCCTATTTCAACCCGGCAGGGACCGCATTCATGAAAGACGGCTGGCACTTATCCCTGAATTCCCAGGCATTCTGGCAAAGCCGCAGCACCGTTACAGAAAGCCCGCTTTTTGATGGCGATGGCGAAAAGAAGTTTGAGGGCAAAGCACAGATTCCCGCCATGCCCAGCATACTCGCCACATGGCATCGTGGCAAGCTGGCCATTTCCGGCTATTTCGGCATTCTCGGCGGTGGCGGAAAACTGAACTATACCAAGGGCATTCCCTCTTTCGAAGCAGCAATCGCCCAGATTCCGGGACTGTTGTCCCAAAGCGGGCTCGAAACCTCTGCATACGATGTCGACCTGTCCCTTAAGGGAGCCTCTTATGTGTACGGCATCGGTCTAGGCGCAGCCTACCAAATCAACGACATGTTCTCGGCCTACTTAGGCGCCAAATTCTGCTACGCCACCAACCATTACGAAGGCAAACTCAAGAACGTGCAGCTCAACCCGAAAAATGCACAACTAGGATTGAAGGGCGATATGATCAAGGCCGCCGCCACATTCAACGCAATCTCAGACGGTTTGGCAGAAAAAGCAGAACAGGCGGCAGGCGCCGCCAGGCAATACGCCGCAGCAGGCGACATGCAGACCGCCGCCCAATACGAAGCCCAGGCAAAAGAACTCACTATCAAGTCCAAGACCTTCGAAAGCGTGGCAGAACAAGTCTCCGACCGCGAACTGGACGTGGATCAAACAGGCTGGGGAATCACCCCCATCGCAGGCATTGCGTTCAAATACAAGCGCTTGACCGCGGGTATCAAGCTAGAATACAACACCTCTATCGAAATGGAAAACGACACCAAGGTTAACGAAGTCGGCCTTTCCAACTTCGATGACGGCGTCAAAGCCCACAGCGACATTCCCGCCTCGGTTTATATGGGCATCACCTACGCCGTCCTAGATAATTTCCGCGTCAGCGCCGGATACGGCCACTGGTTTGACTGGTACGCCGACCTGCCCGGCAACCAAGAGCATCACGCCGACGGTACCGACGAATACTTGGCCGGCATAGAATTCGACTTCCTTTCCCGCTGGACAGTTAGCGGCGGCATGCAGTATTCCAGATACCATCTGGATGACAAGTACCTGAGCGACATGAACATCATGCTGGACAACATCACCCTCGGCGGCGGCTTCGCCTTCCGCGCCACAGACTGGGTCAAGTTCAATGTCGGCTATTTCCACACCATTTATCAGGACTGGACCGAAAAAGAAACCTACGGCAAGAACACCTACAAGCGCACAAGCCGTGGCATCGGCATCGGTGCCGACCTGGATTTCTAAAAAAATTGGGCGCGAGCGGTCTTATAAGGAGAAGGCACCCTCTATTAGAGGGTGCCTTCATTAAAGGGGCAGTTGTAAGCCGGGTTTTGTACCTTCTTGCGAAGGCGATGACCATCTCTCTGGACGAATCGTTACCGACCGCCTCAAGCAACCTACCCGAATTCCAGCTGGTGCGGGCCGCCCCAGGTTCACTTGCGTGAACGGAATTCTGCTTGGTCTTGCACCGGATGAGGTTTACCGTGCCACTCCTGTCACCAGGAGCGCGGTGAGCTCTTACCTCGCCATTTCACCCTTACCTGCCTTGCGGCCGGCGGTTTACTTTCTGTTGCACTTTCTGTCGTGTTTCCACGCCTGGACGTTATCCAGCATCCTGC
>JAEEGG010021039.1_pt1 | contig 12989 bp, 13 predicted proteins | sample 9134161 | NCBI WGS metagenome assembly JAEEGG01 (sample SAMN16246543, study PRJNA631951) | gut metagenome | biome: gut microbiome; feature: rumen; material: CR-attached | host: Bos | place: Iran: Karaj | collected 2018-10
ACATACTGCTTGTTGCTTTATTTGTTTATGATCTTCTCAGATCAGGCGTTTTGCTGCTCCTTCTTGTTCTTGCGATCCCAGAAGTAGAAGGCGGGCAGACCGGTGGCGACGGCAATCACAGCGCAGAGGATCGCCGGGATGGGAGCATAGGTCAGTTCGCCCCAGATGAGCGTCAGGGTCATAAAGCTGGCGATGATGGGCATGATCAGTCCGCCGGGCATCTTGTAGCTGGGCTTGTAGTTTTCCTTCTTGCGCAGCACGAAGATCGTGCAGAAGGTGGCAACGTTCTTCAGCAGGGCCACCATGGTGAAGTAGCCCAGCAGATCGGACAGCGAGGTGGCGAAGATCAGGACGATCGCCACGGCGCACTGGACGATGATGGAGAAATAGGGGGTCTCAAATTTGGGGTGGACCTTGGCAAAGGACTTGAAGAAGAGATTGTCCTTCGCCATGGCATATTCGATGCGGGGCTGGTACATGATGCAGCTGGACAGTGAACCCATCACGACGATGATCGCCATGATCGCAACGGCGGTGCCGGCGAAGTGGCCGATGCCGGGCAGCTTGGAAGCCAGAAGGGCGATCGGGGCGTCGGAAGCGGCCAGCTCGTCCACGCTCAGGATGCCGGAAGCGACAAAGGTCAGCCCGCCGTAGAGAGCGAGAACGATGACCGCGGTCAGGATCAGGCCCTTGGGCATGTTCTTCTGAGGATTGCGGATCTCACCGGACATGTAGCAGGGGGCACCCATGCCGTCGTAGGACCAGGTGGTGGAGGCGATGCCGGCGATCAGCGCGGCAACTCCGCCGGTGGCGGCACTGGAGAGCCGTTCACCCGAGAGCAGCAGGCTGCCGTTGAGATTGAACAGACCGATGCCGATGATCAGGGCAAAGGGCAGGATCTTCAGTGCGGTGATGAAGGTCTGGAACGCGCCGCCGTTTTCCACGCTGCGCAGATGGACGAACATGAAGATCAAAACGAAGACTACGGCGATCAGGCGAAGCACAAAGCCGTGGATCGGCAGGAAGTAGGCGAGGTGGTTCACGATCGCCAGCGCCATGATGGAGATGGACGGGGGGTCCGTGGCCCAGAAGCTGATCCAGCCGCAGAGGAAAGCCAGGGGGCGGGAACCGGCCTCACGGAAGTAGACATACTGGCCGCCGTCTTCCGGGAAGGCCGAGGCCAGCTCGGCATAGCAGAAGTTGGCGGGGATCTGGAGCAGACCGCCAATGATGAAAGCCAGGAACAGGAACAGGGAGCTTCCGGCCGCATTGGCGACCTCGGACAGGGACGAGAAGATGCCGGAGCCGACGGTCGTGCCTACACCGAGGGCAATGACCGCGCCCAGACCTAACTTTCGGCCCAGTTCTTTGTTGGATTCAGACATGATGATCCTCCTTTGAATTTCGTGCGGCTGTGCACACCGCGCGTATCCTCTCTTAATTGGAGCTCATCGGTCTTCTCTTGCTTCTTATGATACAGAATGCTGGGGCTGCGGCGTCCGCTTTGGCCGGGCGCCGTCAAAGGCGCAGGCGCTTTCTTGCAGGAAAGGCCAGCGCTTTTCGCGCTGCTTTACGGTCCTGTCATCCCCCCTCCACTATGACCAGAATCTCCCGCCGTGCGGGGCCGTCGAATTCGCAAAAATATACGTCCTGCGCGCCGCCTCTTTCCAGCACGCCGCCGTGGATCAGGAAATGGCAGTGATTGCCGGTCAGCATGGCTTTGAGATGCCCGGTGGGGTTGCCTGCCGTCGAGCCGTAGTCGCGCAGCATGCGTGCGTGACAGTAGGACCGCTCCTCCGGCGCGAAGAGCGCCAGCGCGGTCTGGATGTCGCTCTCAAGGCATTCCAGCGCTTCGTTGACGGTCACGCCGGTGGTCGTGTGGCGCGTGAGAACCGTCACCATGCCCTCCTGCACGCCGCTCTCGAGGACGATCTCCTCCACGCGCGGCGTGAGCACGGTCATTTCGTTATAGCTTTTGGTGCAGAGCACCAGCGTCCTGACAAACATCATGCACCGTCTCCTTCACCGAGAAAAACAAGGGCGTTCTCCCCGCGGATCAGTTCCAGCGTACTATCGCGCAGACCCAGCGTGCCCAGCGCTTCAGCCATGCGGATCTGCTCAAAGCGCGGATTGTCCGAGCCGAACATCACCTGATGGCGAAGCGACCGGTCGATCCATGTGAGCGGGATATCGCGGGTGAAGCACTGCGTATAGAACTCCCGCGCGTTGTCGAAGTAGAGCGCGGCGGTGTCCGCGTAAACATTGGGATATTTCAGCAGCAGCATCGCCGTCTCCCGAATCCAGGGCCAGCCGAAGTGCCCCAGGCAGATCCTCAGACGGGGATGCTTTTGCGCCAGAGCCTCGAAGCGGAGGGGATGACCGTATTCCGCAAGCGTATCTTTTTCCCAGGACAGTCCCGCATGGAACAGCACGGGACGGTCATGCCGCTCACACACGGCCCAGAGCGGCTCGAGCGCAGGATCGGCCGGGTCGAAGCGGGAACGCCCGGGATGGAGATTCAAGCCCTTGAGCCCCAGACGCGTAAAAGCGTCTTCCAGCCTGTCCGGAGCATCGCCGTCGTGCGGGTCGACCGAGGCCAGGCCCCAGAAGCGCTCCGGCGCGAAGGAGACGAGCTGCGCAACTTCCTCGTTGCTCACAAGCGGGACTCCCATTGCGCTTGAATAGTCCTGCGCCAGCAAACACAGTCGATCGAGAGAGGCGCAGCGCATTTGATTGAACACGTGCTCCAGCGGCGCAAGACCGTTGCGGTGAATGTCCAGCTCGCGGTGGCGCAGCTCCTCGCGCGCGGCGTTGGCGTTGATCGGCTCGTAAAAGGCCGGGTGGACGTGGATGTCAATCGTCATACCTTACCTCACATCCCTGCGGAAGCCATCATGGCGCGGACATTGTTCACGGCACGGCGCGCGTAGAAGCGCGGCTCGTTGATGTAACCGGTGACCAGCTCCAGCGTGGCAGTGCCCTCGTAGCCGATCCGCTTCAGCTCACAGAAGAGTTCGCCCAGCGGCATGCTCCCCTCGCCGGGAAGGATGTGGCTGTCGGTGCCCTGCTCACCGTCGATGATGTGCAGATGATCCATCTTCGCGCCCAGCTTGTCGAAATAGGCCATGATGCTTTCGTGCTGCACAAAGGGGGGGACAAGGTCGCACATGCCTACGATCCAGGGATTGTCGACACGGCGAAACAGCTCGACCAAATCGTTGGCGCGGGTGAAGAAATTGGACTCATAGGGAGTCAGCGCCTCGACCGTGAGCTTGACCTCGCACTTTGCGGCGTAGTCGCCCAGCTCACGGATGGTTTTCTCCAGGCGCGGCCACAGCTCGTCATAGGTGGCCAGATACCCGCCATTGGCGGGGCTTGTCAGCATAAAGGAGGCGCCCATTTCTTTGGCCATGTCAAGACACAGCTTGAGATAGGCCACGGCGTCCTCGCGCTGTGCTTCCGAGCCGATCATATAGTTGTACGGATATGCGTTGTGCTCAGGCGTATACCCCACGACGGGCATTTCATAGCAGTCGATCAGGCGCCGCAGCTGCGTGATCTCGCCTGCCTTAAGGTCAGGGGCATAGGCATGGGGCCGTCCGCCCCAGAGTTCGATATAATCGTAGCCGTATTCCTTCGCATCCTGAAAGCAGTGCTCCAGCGGATTGCGCTGGTAGCCGGAGGTGAACATTCCGATCTTCATGGCCTTACTCCTTTTATATGTTAAGATTCTTCCGTGACCCAGGGTTCAAATACGGATACGACCTGCGCCGCCACACGCGAGCCGATGCGCATGCATTCGTCGATCGGCTCGTTCCTGAGCAGACCGGAGAGGAAGCCGGCGATATAGCTGTCTCCCGCGCCGACGGTGTTCACGACTTTGCCCGCAGGATAGATCCCGCAGGCGGTCCAGACTTTTCCGTCCCAGGCGAGGCTGCCCTTTTCACCGAAGGTGGCCACGGCGAGCTTCATGCCGCGCTGCACCTTGTCCTGCAGAAACTGCTTCACAAAGGCGTCGGACTCGTCATGACAGGAGAAGAAACCGACGTCAACCCAGGGCAGCGTCTTCTCGATGATGGGATCACTCAGGCGGTCGCAGTAATCAAAGCTGATGAGAACCGCCGGATTGTGCGTCTTAATCGAGCCGAGCACACCGTCGGCCTTGCCCCAGAGCGCCGTGTGCACAAGATCGTGCGCCGCGGCAAAGGCGACGTCCTCCTCATCGAATACGATGTGCTCGAGTACGCCCTCCACATATTCGCCGTGTACACGGTCGGTGCCGTTCATATCCATATAGGTGATGGCTGTCGCCCCGTCGCCTATCTTAAGGTGAGACAGATCAAGGCCTTCCTTTTCCAGGGTCTCGACCATCCAGCGGCCATTGTCGTCGCTGCCAGTGGTGCTGATGATCGCGGTTGGTACGCCGAGCTTGCGCAGATTGACGCCGGTGTCCACCACATTGCCGGTCGGGTAGCGCCGATTGAGCGCCTTTCCGTCGATGAAACGATAGACGTCGATGCAGTTGTCTCCGATCATGGCAGCCTTCATTGCAACCGCCTCCTTGACAGATGAGTAACTGTGTTTATTGTACCACTTTCGTCCTATTATAAAAAGGATCGGGCTGTTCGTCAAGAGGAAAAACCGAGTTCGGGGAACAATTTTTCGTTCTGTTTGATTGTTTTATCCCGATCCGAAGGGAGAAAATGCCTGAATTTTATACCACTTTCAGCAGGAATGACAGTTTTGATGGTGCAATTCCGAGCAAGTAGACGAAAAACATTCAAGCTATTGAAAATTTTGGACCAAAATGATAGGCTTAACACAGATATCCGGAAACGCTGTGTGCAGGCGCTCCGGAAGCTCATTTTCTATTCTCTCTTCTTGTGATGCAAAGCCGGAAGCCGCGCCGCTTATTTAGAAAGCGGTGCGGCTTTTGCACTTTTTCACGACAAACATCAAAGGAGGACGTCATGAAAGCGGAATTGATTTTGAAATCATCCTGTGTTTTTACCGCAGCCGGTGAGCCGCCCTTTGCCGGCTACGTTGCGCTGGGCGGCGGTCATATCCTCGCCGTCGGGCACGGGGAACCGGAGAGCGCGCTGATAAGGGACAACTGCCGCATTCTCGACTGCGGCGACGGCACGATCTGTCCCGGCTTTTTCGACGTGCATTGTTTTTTTACCGGCTATGCTGCGCAGAAGCTCGGTTTGGATGCCGAAAACAGCGCGCAGCAGGACGCCATGCTGCGCGACCGCGAGCGGATCCTGCCGCTGTTTCGCGACTACATGCGCCTGCTCAACAGCCGCGGTGTCACCTCCGTCAAGGAAATGGGCTTTGACGACTTCCACGGCTTTCCCGCGCTGCTGGAAGAGCTGGAGAAAAAGGGCGAGCTGACGCTGCGTGTCAGCTTTATGAGCCAGCCTTTCGACAGGCCGCTCGACCTCGCTTTCGGCAAAGAGATGAGCGCTCGCTTTCACAGCGACTATCTGCGTTTTTCAGGCTATAACCGCATGACCGACGGTTCGATCAGCCAGATGGAGGGCGCTCTCAAACAAGCATACTGCGGTACGGACTGCCTCTGCGCGATCTCCATCGACTGGGACGCTATCGCCGGGGAACTGCGTACGGCGGACGAGAACGGCTTCCGTTTTTCCCTCCACGCGCAGGGAGACGCGGCGATCGCAAAGGTACTGGATCTCTATGAGTGCTGCCGTCGCGACGAAAATGGGCGGCTGATCAACCGTCACAGCATCACGGATCTCGAGTTCAGCGACCCGGAGGATCTTGAGCGCATGGGAGCGCTCGGCGCGATTGCGGAGATCTATCCGCAGATCCAGTCCATCGCTGAGCGGGAGAGCAAGCTGGCCATGATCCGCGAAAAGATCGGCGAAGAGCGCGGCCGCTTTTACTGGAACCGGCGCAAGATGGCCGACAGCGGCGTTCTCCTGAGCTGCGGCACCGATCTCCCGCTGCTGATCGATGACATCCCGGAATCCGTCTATCACGCCGTGGGCGGCTTCTTCCCGGAGGGCGGCGAGCCCTTCAACGGACAGAACACGCTTACCGCCGCCGAACTCCTGACGGCATGGACGCGCGGCGGGGCCTACAACCTTTTTTGTGAAGACAAGCTCGGTACGCTTGAGGCGGGAAAAAAAGCGGATATAACGGTCCTCTCGGGTGATCTTTTCGCAGTGCCGCCGTCCGCGGCGCGCACGTTGCGCGTTGTGCTGACACTGCTTGACGGAGAAGAAGTATACAATGCGATGAGCTGAAGGAGAGGTTTTATGAGCCGTATTACCATGCAGGACGTGGCCGTAATGAGTGTGCAGTATGTTCAGCACAGCTTTGACTACTATCTGGATTCCATGGAGCGCTGCGGTCTTCGCCGGGTCGATCTCTGGGGCGGAGCGCCGCACTACTGCCGACTCGACTACTCCTCCGCGGCCGAGGCCGGCAGCCGCGTTAAAGAGCTGCGGCATCAGATCGAGGATCGGGGGATGCGGGTCGTCATTTACACGCCGGAAACGCTTGGCTATCCCTTCAGCTATTCTGCGCCGGACACGCGGCTGCGAGGGCGCACGGTCGACTTTATGAAGGCCGCCATGGACGACGCGCTTGGCTTCGGCACAAACCGCGTCTTCCTGAACACAGGCTGCCACCCGCGCGATCTGCCGCGCGAAGAGGGCTGGAAACGCACGGTCGAGAGCTTCCGCGCACTTGCTGACGAGGCTGAGGCGCGCGGCGTGCTGCTCGTGCTCGAACAGCTCCAGCCCTATGAGAGCAATCTCGTCATCACGCTCGAGGACGTGTCGCGGATGCTGCGGGATGTGGATTCGCCTGCGCTTCGCGTCTGCGTCGATCTTGTCGCGATGGAGGTGGCCGGGGAGCGGCTGGAGGACTATTGCCAGCGTTTTGGAGAGAAGCTGGAATGGGTGCACTATTCCGACAGCCATCACCTGATCCTCGGCGACGGGGATTTCGGCCGTGAGAAGCTGGAGGAGTACGTGCGGATCCTGGAGAAGCACGACTTTGCCAACGGTCTCGATCTCGAGATCAACGACTCGATCTACTGGGAGGATCCGCACGAGTCGATCCGCCGCAGCTGCGAGGTGCTTCGCGACTTCCTGCCGGAAGAGTAGAAAAACGCTTTAGGAGGATGCATGGCACGTTCCCCCCTTTTTTTGCTGCGCGACCGGGGGATGCAGAGACACATTCTGCGTCTGGCCTGGCCCACCATAACAGAGACCGCGCTGCAGACGGTCGTTCAATATGTGGATACCGCGCAGGTCGGCCAGCTGGGAGCAGCCGCCTCTGCAGCCGTGGGACTGAGCGCCACGACCACCTGGCTTGTTAACGCGCCGCTCTGGGCGGTTTCGACCGGCATTCTGGCCTGTATCTCTCAGGCCAGAGGCGCAGGAGACCGGGAGAGGATGATAAAAGCCGCAGGGCAGGCCAAGCTGCTCGTGTGGATACTCGGCGTCGTGATGACGGTGCTGACGCTGTCGATCAGTCCCCATCTCCCGGACTGGCTCGGGGCGGAGACGGCGATCCGGCGGGACGCGGCGCTGTATTTCGGTATCATCTGCGCGCCCATGCTCTTCCGCGTTTCCGGGATCATCTTTTCCGCTGTCCTGCGTGCCGCGGGAGATACCAAAACGCCGATGTGGATTCATCTGGGGATGAACCTGATGAACATCGTGCTCAACACGCTTCTGATCATGCCGACAAGAGAGATTTCCTTTTTCGGCATAGGGCTGAGGCTTTGGGGCGCGGGCCTCGGCGTTCCCGGCGCGGCGATCGCCACCGCCTCTTCCTTCGTCTTCGGCGGTATCGGAATGTTTCTTGCCGCTTGGCGTGTTGAGGAATGCCGAAGCGCGCGGGCCGTCTATGACCGTGCGGCCATGCGCGCCTGCCTTTCTATCGGCATGCCGCTGGCGGCCGAGCGTATGATCTCCATGTTCGGACAGGTGGTTTTTACGGCGCTGATCGCCCGGCTTGGCATGGTGGCCGTGGCTGCGCATTCGATTGCGATTACCGCCGAGCAGGCATTTTATGTGCCGGGCTACGGCATGCAGACGGCTGCCTCCACGCTGGCGGGCTTTCATTACGGCGCGGGAGATGAAAAGAGGCTGACGGACTATTCCGCCTCGCTTCTTCTGCTGGCGGTTATTCTGATGAGCGCGCTGAGCCTTTTCCTGTTTTTGTTTCCCGCGTTTTTCATGCGCATCTTCACGCCGGATGAGGACGTGATCGCGCTTGGCGCGAGGGTGCTTCGCATTGTCTCGGTGTCCGAACCGTTTTTTGCCGTGGTCATTATTCTCGAGGGTGTCTTCAGTGGGGTGGGTGACGTGCGTGCGCCGCTGCTGTTCTCGCTCTTTTCCATGTGGGGTGTGAGGCTGTGTCTGACAGCGCTGTGCGTGTTCCGACTCGGTCTCGGCCTGGAGGCCGTCTGGTGCTGCATGGTCGCGGACAACCTGACGCGGTTTTTCCTGCTGTTCAGCCGCTTTTGCGGCAGACGCTGGAAACGCGGGCTTCCCATTGCCTCCAACAATCTGTAGTACAACATAGAAAGGAAGATTATCATCATGCTCTGGACTGAAGAACTCTTCGGCGTCAAAAAACCCATCCTTGCAATGCTGCATCTCGACGCGCTCCCGGGAGATCCGCGTTTTCGCAGGGGCACTCCGCTCGGCGAGATCGTGGAGCACGCCCGCGCGGATCTGCACGCCCTGCAGGACGGGGGCGTGGACGGGATCATCTTCTCTAACGAGTTCAGCTTTCCCTATCAGCGCAAAATGGACATGGTCACGCCCGCCGCGATGGCCTATATCATCGGCGCGCTGCGCAGCGAGATCCGCGTCCCCTTCGGCGTGGACGCCATCTCCGACGGCGCGGCCTGTCTCGAGCTTGCCGCAGCGGTGGGAGCAAGCTATGTGCGGGGGACTTTCTCCGGCGTTTATGTGGGGGACGGAGGTCTGTACAACAACGACTTCTCCGCCCTGCTGCGCCGCAAGGCCGCCCTGCCGCTCGACGATCTGAAAATGCTGTACTTCATCAATCCCGAATCCGATCGCAATCTGGATACGCGGCCGCTGGCGGATATCGCGGCGTCTACGATGTCCAAGGCCGCCCCGGACGGGCTGTGTATCTCGGCCAACGCGGCGGGCATGGATGTGGACGAGGAGCTGATCGCGTCGGTCAAGGCCTCAAATCCCGGGGTCGTTGTCCTGTGCAACACCGGCTGCCGGCCGGACACCATCGTCCGTAAGCTGCAGGCAGGGGACGCGGCCGTCGTGGGGACCTACTTCAAGGAAAACGGTAAGCTGGAAAACAGCCGCCATGAAAATGTCCGTGTCGATCTTGAGCGCGTGCGGGAGTTCATGGCAGTGGTTTATCGTTTCCGTGAGACGCTGTGAGGGCGGCGCGATGGGAAAAGCTTATTTTGTCGGCATCGATACCGGCACCAATTCCAGCAAGGGCGCTCTCATCGACGAGCAGGGCGAGATTCTCGCCCTGCACAGCACGGAGCACAGCATGGAAAATCCCCAGCCCGGTTACTACGAGCATGACGCCGAGCGCGACTGGTGGGGTGATTTCTGTACGATCAGTCGGGAACTGCTGCGCAAGAGCGGCGTGGACGCGAAGGACGTCAAGGCCGTCGGGATCAGCGCGCTCGGCGCAGATTGCGTTCCGGTGGACGAACATTGCCGCCCGCTTCGCAAAGCGATCCTCTACGGCATCGACGCGCGGGCCACGGATGAGATGGCTGAACTGACCGCGCTCTACGGGGAGGAGCAGATCCTGAAATGGTACGGCCGTCCGCTCTGCTCCAGCGACGTGATGCCGAAGATCCTGTGGATCAAGCGCAGGGAGCCGGAGGTCTACGCCAGGACGCACAAGTTTCTCACGGGATCGAGCTACATTACCGCCAAGCTGACAGGCCGCTATGTCGTGGACCGTTTTCTCGGCCTGGCCAGCTTCAATCCGCTGTATGATCCGCAGACACGCAAGCCGGTTCCGGAGTACTGCGCGCCGGTCTGCCGACCGGACCAGCTTGCCGAAATCCTCGAGGCGGCGGAGGTCGCAGGCACCGTGACGGCCGAGGCCGCCGCCGAGACGGGGCTTGCCGAGGGGACGCCGGTCATCACCGGAACGGACGATTCGGGCGCCGAGGCGATCAGCTGCGGCGTCGTGGAGAGCGGGAAAATGATGCTGCAGCTGGGCTCGTCAGTCTACATGATCCTCGGCACAGACAGCCTGATCGACGACGAGCGGCTCTGGCGCGAGGAGTTCATCGTCCCCGGCTTATGCGATATCTCGGCCGGAACCAACACGGCGGGCAGCCTGACCAAATGGTTCCGCGACGAGCTGTTTCCGGACGCCCTTGCCGCCGAGCGCGCGGGCGGAGAAAACGCCTATCAGCGCATGTTGGAGGGCGTTGCGGAGATCCCGCCCGGCAGCGAGGGGCTGATCACGCTGCCCTACTTTGCCGGGGAGCGGACGCCGATCAACGACCCCGACGCCCGCGGCGTGCTCTTCGGCCTGACGCTGCAGCATACGCGTGCGCATCTCTACCGCAGCGCGCTGGAGGCGGTCGGCTTCTCAGTCAACCAGCAGATCCGTATCATGGAATCCCATCCCGAGGCGCGCATCGAACGAATCATCGCCGTTGGCGGCGGCGCGCAGAATCCGATTTGGATGCAGATTATCGCCGACATTCTCGGCAAGGAGATCTCAACGCCGCAGGTGACGGTCGGCGCCTGCTACGGAGACGCGCTAATGGCAGCGCTCGGCGTGGGGTATGAGGGCTTCGAAGATTATTCCTCGCTGATGCGTTATGTCCGCACCGGCAGGACTTATACGCCCGATCCGAGAGCGCATGCGGTCTATGAAAAATACCAGGCGGTCTACGACGCACTCTATGATACCACTAAGGATCTGGCGCACACACTCTGTGTGCTTGCAAAAGAGCAGGACACATGACAAAAGAAGGAGCTGTTTCATCCCAACAGCTCCTTCTTTTCGTTCTCTTACAACTGGCCGTAATTGCCGCGCGGGCTGCGCTCTGCTTTGATTTGCTCTTTGCTCAGTAAGCGGACCGGCCCCAGCGCTCTTGCGGCCAGATAGGTTCTGGCTGCCTCTTCGAGATAGATGGCGGCTTCCAGCGCCTCGCTCAGATTGCGGCCCATCGTGATCACACCATGGCTGCGCAGAATCACAGCCAGCGATTCTCCCGCATACTCCGCCGCGAGAACCCCCATGCCTTCGTCAGAGGAGATCGTAAAGGGCGCGACCGGCACGCAAGGACCACAGGCGTCCAGCACCGTTACCAGACAGCCGGGCAGCTCGTCCTCGACCAGTCCAACGGCGGTCGCATAGGGCTGGTGCGTATGGATGAGTGCATTGATCTCAGACCGCTGCCGGAACAGATAAAGCAGCGCTTTTGTATCCGAAGATGGCCGGCGACAGCCTTCCAGCACCCTGCCTTCCGCATCCAAAAGCACCACATCTTCCGGCAGCATCGTCTCATAGCGCATGGCCGAGGGCGTGATGAGAAAGCTTCCTTCGTCGGTTCGAAGCGCGATGTTCCCGCCCGAGAGGGAGATGAGAGAATACTGCAGCATATCCAGCGCGGCAGACAGAATCTCCCGGCGCTCCTTCTCATATTTCATTCTGCATCCTCCTTTGCCGCGCGGACAAGCGCGCAGAGCTCTCGTGCTTTCTGCGCGGGGTCTGGCGCAGCAAAGAGCGCACGCCCGACAACTGCCCGGTCTGCTCCTGCGCGGGCAAGCGCGGCGAGATTTCCATCATCCACACCGCCGTCCACCCAAATTTCCGTTTTGTCCGGCAGCAGCGTGCGCAGCGCATGCACCCGCTCGATGCTGTACGGCTTAAAGCCCACGCCCGCACAGTCGGACTCGCTGGTAAGAAGCAGGATATAGTCCGTCAGGTCCAGATACGGGATCACCGCGTCCACTGGCGTCTTGTAGTTCAGGGCAAGCCCCGGACGCATCCCCGCCTGTCGAATCTGATTAAGAAAGCGCGAAGGATAGCGGCTCGACTCAATGTGCGCCGCCACAGCGCGCACGCCGCACGCGCAGAGATCCTCAATATAGAACCGGATTTGTCACCATCAAGTGAGCGTCAAGTTCTGCATCCGTGTAAGAGCGAACGTGACGGATGCTATCGATCCCAATCGTGATACCCGGACTGAAATTGCCGTCCTCAATATCAAGATGCAGAAAGCCGATGGATTGAAGGCGCGTTTCTCATTTTCCATCCTTGTCACAAAAACCGATTTTGCATTGTTGTGGCACACGGGGGAAAATGAATACCAACGAACTGGTTTTCCGGTCTGCACTAAGCATGCTGATCCGCGGCGGCTGTGTAAATCTGCTTAAGGCCGCGCTGGCGGTTGAAATGCCGATCAAGGGCTTCTATCAGAAGCTGATCGCCTTTGCGGATGAGATTGGCTCAACCTCTTGTGCCGTACTGCTGAAGAGCGAGGATTACGAGCACAAGGTTTTTGAGAAGGCTTCCGGCGTTGCCCCTGCCGGGAAAAAGGCAGCTGCGTCCGGCGGGAATAAATCACCTGCTGCCGCCTCTAAAACAGCCGATAAGAGCTTCAAGATCAAAGATGCCGTTCTGCTCGAATATAAAGGGCAGAACGAAACGGTGATAATCCCTGACGGCGTTAAAACAATTGGTGAGTTTGCATTCAACGAGAATAAATACATCTACTCCTTTCGGAATGACCACATTTTTGACCCAAACCATAGTGTATAAACGAGATAAATGGAACGGAATGATACCTATTTTTCTGATTTTAGGATTGTTTTTTATAGATTATACATATTAGAAGTACAGAAGCGTGAAAAAAAGGACTTCAAGTCCCGCCTCGCGCACACATAAAACTGCCCTAAATCGCAAGATTTAGGGCAGTTTTATCAGACTATTTCAGACTCGAAGTCGAAAGATTTCGGGTCTTT
>JAEEGG010021045.1_pt1 | contig 12987 bp, 7 predicted proteins | sample 9134161 | NCBI WGS metagenome assembly JAEEGG01 (sample SAMN16246543, study PRJNA631951) | gut metagenome | biome: gut microbiome; feature: rumen; material: CR-attached | host: Bos | place: Iran: Karaj | collected 2018-10
CGTTTCATTTGTTGCCCCTGCTGTACAAGGAAAGCACCCCCTTCGACCTATCGCTGAGCGCACGCGTAGGGAAAAACTGGCGCGACTTGGACACAGGCCTGGGCATCGGTCTTGGCTATAGCCCACTAAAATGGCTGACCCTCTATGGCAAGGCCTACTATGGGGCATTCGGCTTCCCCAACGGGATGCAGGAAGGGGGATTTCACAGTCACCTAGTGTGCGGAGTGAACGTAAGACCCTTCTAAAATTGAAAATTGAAAATTGAAAATTGAAATTGGCTGACGCACCCGTCCCCTCTCTTTAGAGGGGTGGTCGAAGACCGGGGTGTGTTCATTTTCACTTTTCAACTTTCAATTTTCATTTTTTTAGTATCTTTGCATTCTAATTACAAACCTTACAAACTATAAAAAACTCACACAATGAAGAAATTAGTATTATTAGCAAGCCTATGCCTTGCAGTGGTGATGTTCTCCTCATGCCTTGGGACGAACCACATGACCTACAACGCTCTCAGCCAAACTGAGGTAGTCCTCACTCAGAGCAACTTCAACGTGGTCGGCACAGCTGAAGGAAGCCACACTGTTTCCTACATCTTCGGACTAGGAGGAACATCGAAATCCGACATCCGCGAGAACGCTGTGCAGCAAATGTACAAGAATGCCAACTTGCGTGGTAGCCAAACCATCATCAACGTCAGCTACTCTACAGCGAGACGCAGCATCCTGGGTATCTATGTCGAAAAGACCGTGACCGCCTACGGCACCATCATCGAGTTCAAATAACTGACACGGGAATACAGAGCGTACAGGGGGTAAAGGGCGTACACGGGGGTACGCCCCTACGGGAGGCGTTTTTTCTCTGTTTGATAAAAAAAGTGTATCTTTGCATTTTCAAAGTAATATAGATCTAACAATTAACACAATGAAAACTCGTTTTCTGGCTATATCAGGGGCTATACTCATCCTTATCACTTTGACTTCTTGTAAGAAAGACAATGTGAAACCACTGACTAATTCTGTCGCATTTGTCAATATTACCGACGTGGTACCCGATGCCATATTGGAGATACGGTACTACAGCACCTATAACTTTGTGGGAAGCCGCATAGACGGTTATTTACAGCCCACGGCGCTGCTCACCCGCGAAGCTGCCGACAGCTTGAGGGCTGTGAGTGACGACCTGAAGGCTAAGGGCTACAGGTTGAAGATATACGATGCCTATCGTCCGCAGATGGCTGTTGACCACTTTGTGAGATGGGCGTCAGACATTGAGGACACGCTGATGAGGCAGTATTTTTATCCTGACGTGGACAAGTCGATGCTTTTTGAACTGGAATACATCATGGAAAAGAGCGGCCATACACGTGGCTCGACGGTAGACTTGACATTGTTTGACATGAGGACAGAGAAAGAGGTGGATATGGGCGGCACCTTTGACTGGTTTGGCAGTGAGAGCCACCCCGACTGTGGAGGCAACCCTGAGACCATGGAATACCGTGCAAATGACACTATCACCGCTGAGCAGTTTCACAACCGCATGGTGCTGCGTTCTGCCATGATACGCCATGGATTCAAGCCGTTGGATAGCGAATGGTGGCATTTTACACTCCGCAACGAGCCCTTCCCTGACACCTACTTCAACTTCCCCGTCTGCCAGCTCTGACCCCCCCCCTTACCTACAGGATTATTCAAGAACGATAAGTCTCCCATTATAAGGCAAATGCCCATTGCGAGGGAACATTTGTCACACTTTTTTGTTTCTAGTTTCAAAAAAAGTTGTATTTTTGCAACCGATTTGGTCATCCAAAGAAGGCATAACAAATGCTGCAAGGACAATTGAATGTGTTCTTTGGACGTTAAAAGGGAATCAGGTGAGAGTCCTGAACAGTCCCGCTGCTGTAATCTCTTTACACCGCAGCTCTCAAGCGGAGGATCTCCGCGAGTAAGGTAAACGCCACTGTACGGCGCGATAGTCGTATGGGAAGGCGGAGAGCTGTGGGGAGTAAGTCAGAAGACCTGCCAAATCGTGACGGAACGACCCCCGTCGGTGATTAAAGGCTTTCGAGGAAAGAGCTGGAAATCGATTGTCGCCAACTGTCGGCGCGTGCGGCATCCCTTTTCATCTGTTTCATTGAGAAAGCTATTTTGAGCGGAGATTCTCCGCAAATGATTGAATATGATAATAACAAAATAGTTTAAACGATGATAAAGAAAATTACAACATTCGCACTGGGTCTGCTGCTGACGGCAGGCCTGTGGGCCCAAGTGGGCAACGGTGTTGCACAAAGAGAGAGCATAGAAAGCACTCTTTCTATGCCGAGCCAAGGCAACATCAACGGAGTTAACGACCTTTATCGCCATGAGGCAAGCGGTGGGGCCAAGACTATCACATTCCCAGCTTCGGACATTCAGTTCTGGACGGGTACAGGCACGAACCAGGCCATCATCATCCTGGATTGGGACGACGACCCCGGTAACAACAACATCGCTCTGGCTTGGGGCGTGCGCTGGAGTGGGTCGGCAACAGCCACCGATTTGCTGGACACTATTATGGCGTATGACAGCCGTTTCAGTTATACTGTGAGCGGTTCGTTGATGACCAACATGTCGTATAACGACGGAACGATCAACCCTGGCTCGAGCATGGGCGGCTGGTGCTATTATCTGAATGGCGATTGGGCTTGGTATGCCTGGCCTAATCAGCCTATGACCAATGGCGATGTGATAGAGATGAGCAGCAGCTGCATGTGGACGATGAACTCGGCTGTAGCCGCTACCAATCCCAACGCCTCCAATACGGCTGTGAGCGATACCATCACCTCGTCCGAAATCACCTATTGGGTGGGCGAAGGTTCTTACGAGATTATCTTTGCAGTCAACTGGCCCGACACGGCGCTGGCATGGGGCTACCGCTTCAGCGCACGCAGCACCAACCTGCAGAACGTGATGAACGACATCGCCGCCGCCGACCCTCGTCTTTCGTTTGTGACGGGAAGCTACGGCATCGACGACATCCTGTTTGTGGAGCATGGCGACACGCTGCGCAAGGCGTCATTCAGCTGGTGGGAGCATACGCTGAATGGCACTATGTCGGCAGGATTGTACCAACAGCTGAACGACGGCGATTTCAGCCGCTGGGCCGACCCGACGGCAGGCGTGGTGGTGGACAGCACCTACGACACCAACTGGAATTACTGGATGTATACCTACGCCTACCCTCAGACTATTTATCCTGTTAGCGAGCCTGCTCCAACAGATGCTACCATCAGCGCCGACGAAATCCGCTATTGGGTGGGAGAAGGCGAGAACGAGGTGGTGTTTGTGGTGAACTGGCCCGACAGCGCATTGGCATGGGGCTACCGCTTCGACGCGGGCGCTACTGTGCAGGATGCTATGGATGCGATTGCCACCGCCGATAGCCGTTTTGCCTATACTACCAACGACTGGGGCGTCGACGATATCCTCTTTATTGAAAATGGTGACACGCTGCACAAGGCCGCCTATAGTTGGTGGGAGCATACGCTGAACGGTGCCATGTCGGCTGGAATGTACCAACAACTGAGCGATGGCGACTTTAGCCGCTGGGCCGATCCGCAGGCAGGTGTGTTGGTGGACAGCACCTATGATAGCGACTGGAACTACTGGATGTATACCTATGCATACCCTCAGACCATCTATCCGGTGAGCGACCCCAACGAACCAGAGGTGGGTCCCTTCTGCGGAGCTGTAGGCTCGGAGGGCTGCACGGCTGTGAAGTTCGACGACGAGCGCATTCACGGATGGGCAACTGCTTGCACCGTGGTGCGTGGCTCGAGCAACCTGAGCGACCCTGATGCAGCAGTTGTGACTTACGGTGCCGATGATGCTGCTGTAGGCCCTGCCACTGCCAGCACGATGGATGTGGTGAGTTTGGGCGACGGCGGCATGGCCACCCTCACGTTTAACACCCCCATTGCCAACGGCGACGGCTACGACTTTGCCGTGTTTGAGAATTCGTTCAACGACTACTTCCTCGAACTGGCCGTAGTGGAGGTGAGCTCTGACGGTGAGCATTTCGTCCGTTTCCCCGCCACCTCGCTGACGCAGACCCACACGCAAATCACCGAGCGGGTGGATCCCACTTTCATCAACAACTTGGCTGGCAAGTACCGTGTGGGTTATGGCACCCCGTTTGACTTGGATGAATTGCGCGATAGCGCCCATGTGGACATCAACAATATCACCCATGTGCGCGTCATCGACGTGGTGGGCAGCATCGACCCGCAGTATGGCACCTACGATGCCTTTGGACATTTGATTAATGATCCCTTCCCCACAATTACCTACAGTGCCGGTTTTGACCTCGATGGTGTGGCTGTGATGAATACCTCCTTGGGCATCGACCATGCGCAGACTGCCGAGTTGAGCCTCTATCCCAACCCCGCCAACCATAGCGTGACGGCTCGCTTTGCTGCACAGACTCAGCATGCTACGGCTACTATTTACGACATGGCAGGCCGTGTGGTGGTCAGTCTCCCCGTTGAGGCAGGAAGCACGTCACTCACAATCAGCACTGCATCGCTAGCCAATGGTGTGTATATGCTGCATCTGGCAGGCAACAACCAGAAACTAGTGATTCGCCACTAAACGCACGTTCACTCTCAATCAATCTTTCGCCAGGCGGTTGCCTTAGCTGGTGACCGCCTTTTTTTTGAAGTAAGAAGTATTTTGAAATAAGAACTAAGAAGGTAGGCGAAGCACTTTTTCAATTTTCATTTTTCAATTTCAAAAGCGGCAGCCAATTTTTAATTTTTAATTTTTAATTCTTAATTTGTTACGTTTTCAATTACCATGGAGAATGTTCCTTTTAGCATAACCAAGCGTGATGGAGAGCAGGTCCGCTTTTCGCTCGACAAAATAATGAATGCCATAATCAAGGCGTTTCAGTCAGTGGATGAGCCAGTCGACTTGGCCAGCCTTAGCAAGATTATCACTCACCTCGATATCCACGATGGCATCACGGTGGAGGATATACAGAACCAAGTGGAGGTGTCGTTGATGAAGGAAGGGCACTACCGAGTGGCGAAATCATTCATGCTCTACCGGCAGAAACACACCGAGGACCGCGAGACTATGGAGAAACTCAACTTCTTGGTGGACTACTGTCGAGCCTCCAATGCCGCATCGGGCAGCAAATACGATGCCAACGCCAATGTGGAACACAAGAATATTGCCACCCTCATAGGGGAACTGCCGAAGGCGAGTTTTATCCGCCTCAACCGTCGCCTGCTGACCGACCGCATCAAGAAGCTCTACGGAAAGGAACTTGCCACCCAGTACCTCGACCTTCTCAACCATCATTTTATCTACAAGAACGACGAGACGTCGTTGGCCAACTACTGCGCCAGCATCACCATGTACCCCTGGCTCCTCGATGGCACTGCCTCCATCGGGGGCAATTCGAAAGCTCCCACCAACCTTAAAAGTTTCTGTGGAGGCTTCGTAAACATGGTGTTCATGGTGTCGAGTATGCTCAGCGGAGCTTGTGCCACGCCTGAGTTTCTGATGTATCTCAACCACTATATAGGGCTTGAGTACGGCAAAGACTACTGGCAGAATTCGGACAAGGTGGTAGACCTCTCGCTCAAGCAGCGCACAATAGACAAGGTCATCACCGACTGTTTTGAGCAGATAGTGTATACCCTCAACCAGCCTACTGGTGCTCGCAACTACCAGGCGGTCTTTTGGAATATAGCCTACTACGACCGATACTATTTTGAGAGCCTTTTTGGTGACTTTGTCTTTCCCGATGGCAGCCGTCCCGATTGGGATGGTCTTTCTTGGCTGCAGAAACGGTTTATGAAGTGGTTCAATAAGGAACGGACCAAGTCGCTCCTCACTTTCCCGGTGGAGACAATGGCCCTGCTGAGCGAGAATGGCGACTGCCGCGACCAAGAGTGGGCCGACTTCACCGCTGAGATGTATGCCGAGGGGCATTCCTTTTTCACCTATCTGAGCGACAATGCCGACTCGCTCTCCAGTTGCTGTCGCCTACGCAACGAGATAACGGACAACGAGTTCAGCTACACACTTGGTGCTGGAGGCGTCTCGACTGGTTCCAAGAGCGTGCTGACCCTCAACCTCAACCGCTGCATCCAGTATGCTGTCAACAACAATATACCTTACATCAAATATCTGTCCGACATTGTGGACCTTTGTCATAAGGTGCAGATAGCCTACAATGAGAACCTCAAAGAGTTGCAGAGCCATGGTATGCTTCCGCTCTTTGACGCGGGCTATATCAACCTCAGTCGTCAATATCTGACTATCGGGGTCAACGGGTTGGTAGAAGGGGCTGAATTCTTAGGCATACCCATCAACGACAATGACCAATATCGCGATTACGTGCAGTCGGTGCTGGGAGTGGTGGAGAAGTACAATAAGCAGTACCGCACGTCGGAGCTGATGTTCAACTGCGAGATGATACCGGCTGAGAATGTGGGTATCAAACATGCTAAGTGGGACCGCGAAGATGGCTATTTCGTTCCGCGCGACTGCTACAATAGCTATTTCTATGTGGTGGAAGACGATTCACTCACTATACTCGACAAGTTTCGGCTACACGGCACTCCCTACATACAGCATTTGACAGGTGGTAGTGCCTTGCACCTCAACCTGGATGAACATTTGTCGAAAGAGCAATATCGGCAGTTGCTGCGTGTGGCTGCGACCGAGGGTTGCAACTACTTTACCTTCAATATACCCAATACTATATGCAACGACTGTGGCCACATTGACAAGCGGTACTTGAAAGAGTGTCCCGTATGCCATAGCAAAAATGTGGACTATATGACCCGCATCATTGGCTATTTGAAGCGTATCAGCAACTTCTCACAGGGACGTCAAGAGGAGGCCCACCGCCGATACTATCACACTAAATGAAACAGGATAAATACACAGTAGGAAGTGCTTAAGTACCTCAATACAGACATAGTGTTTCAGGAAATACCTGACGAGACCACGCTGGCCATCAATCTCACGGGTTGTCCTTGCCATTGTCCGGGGTGCCACAGCCCTCAGTTGTGGGCTGACGTAGGGTTGCCACTGACAGAGGAAAGTCTTGATACACTAGTCGCGCAGATGGATAATCACATCACTTGTATCTGCTTTATGGGGGGCGATGCAGCTCCCCATGAGGTGGAGGCACTAGCCTGCCATCTGCATGAGGCCCATCCTGCACTAAAGACGGCGTGGTATAGCGGCAGGCAGTATATCCCTCATGATATTGACCGCGATCAGTTTGACTATATCAAAATAGGGCCGTACATCGCTCACTTGGGTCCATTGCCATCTCCACGGAGCAACCAGCGGTTGTTCCACCGTCAGCCCGATGGCTCTTTCTCCGACATTACAGCACGCTTCCGCAAGGGATAAACCTATTACCCCAATTGACAGAAGTTTTTTACTCCGCTAGAGCCCCTTCATTGTAAGTGATATGCGGTGGCGACGGAGGTCGACGGATAAGACCTTCACTTTTACATGCTGATGGAGGTGAACCACCTCGGCGGGGTCGTTGACGCGTCGGTTTGCCATCTGGCTCACATGGACGAGGCCGTCTTGGTGTACGCCTACATCAACAAAGGCACCAAAGGCGGTGATATTGGTCACGATGCCGGGTAGTATCATCCCTTCTTGCAGATCCTCAATTCGGGTGACATTCTTGTCGAACTCAAATATTTCGAACTTGGCTCGGGGGTCGAGACCGGGTTTGTCTAGCTCCTTCATGATGTCTTGCAGGGTAGGGAGTCCACAATCGGGGCTGACGTAGTCCTCGATGTGTATTTTGTCGCGAAGTTCTTTGCTTTTCATCAACTCCTCAATTGTGGTGCCGGCATCATGTGCCATCTTTTCCACCAAGGCATAGCGCTCAGGGTGTACAGCACTTCGGTCGAGAGGGTTGTTGCTCTCTCGTACCCGAAGGAAACCGGCACATTGTTCATAGGCTTTGTCGCCCAGTCGGTCTACTTTCTTCAACTCTTGTCGTGAGTGGAATGCGCCTTCGCGGTTACGGTAGTCCACTATGTTGTTGGCAAGGGCTGGCCCAATGCCACTGACATAACTGAGCAGCTCTCGGCTGGCAGTATTGAGCTCTACCCCCACACTATTGACACAGCTGACCACCACGTCGTGCAGGCTCTCTTGCAGCAGGGTTTGGTTGACATCATGCTGGTATTGACCTACTCCGATGCTTTTGGGGTCAATTTTAACCAGTTCGCTGAGGGGGTCCATCAGCCGTCGGCCAATACTGACGGCTCCACGCACGGTAACGTCATATTCGGGGAACTCTCGTCGTGCCACTTCGGAGGCGCTATAAACGGATGCTCCATTTTCGCTGACCATCACAGCAATGAGCTTGCCCTTGAAGTGACAGCGTTTCACAACCTCTTCGGTCTCGCGTCCGGCGGTGCCGTTGCCGATGGCAATTGCCTCGATGTGGAAGGCTTCTACCAAAGCTTCGAGTTTGGCTATTGCAGCCCGTTCTTCACGTACGGAAGTGAAAGGATAGATGGTTTCATTGTGAAGCAGTTGCCCCTGAGCATCGAGGCATACGGTTTTGCAACCTGTGCGGAATCCAGGGTCGATGGCAAGGATACGCTTTTGTCCGAGTGGCGATGTGAGTAGCAGCTGACGCAGGTTTTCTGCAAACACCCTGATGGCCTCCTTGTCGGCCTTTTCCTTCAGTAGGTTGTAGAATTCCGTCTCTATTGAAGGAGCGAGTAGCCGTTTGTAACCGTCGCGCACAGCGAGCCGCACCTGCTCCGACGAGTCAAATCGCCCACTGACAAACTGACGCTCCAATGCCTCGAAAGCCCCATCATCCTCTTCGGGAAGCACATGGACTCTCAATACACCCTCTTCTTCACCTCGGAACAGCGCCAAAATGCGGTGAGAAGGAGCACGCATGGCATTCTCTTTCCAATCAAACCACGACTCGAACTTGCCGCCTTCCTCTTCCTTGTTTTTTACTACCTTAGAAGTGAGCATGGCACTCCGTCGGAATATGTTGCGCACCTTGTTGCGGGCTTGGGCGTTCTCACTCACCCTTTCGGCTATGATGTCGCGTGCGCCAGCCAGTGCTTCTTCGGTATTGTTCACCCCTTTTTCGGGGTTGACATACCGTTCGGCCAACTGGTCGAGATTGCAGGAGTACTGCTTCTGTATTTCGTTGGCGAGTGGTTCCAACCCTCGTTCCATAGCCATCGTAGCTCGAGTGCGGCGCTTGGGCTTGTATGGGAGATATAGGTCCTCCAATTCGGTCATCGTGGTGGCGGCAAGTATCTGCTTCTCCAGCTCTGGAGTCAGTTTGCCTTGGTCCTGAATTGAGGCGAGGATGGTCTCACGTCTTTTGTCCAACTCTTTCAATTTGACCAGTAGGTCGCGTATGGCAGTAATTTGTATTTCGTTAAGGCTGCCAGTCACTTCTTTGCGGTAACGGGCGATAAAAGGGACGGTGGCACCCTGCTCCAGCAGCTCGATGGTCTTCTCCACCTGACGCTGACCAAGGTTTAGTTGTTCGGCTATGTGTGAGGCGTAGTTCATAGAAAAAGGATTATATTGTAAAAAAAGAGAGCCCGTTTTTGGGCGGGCTCTCAACGCAAAGATTATGAAGGGTTATTTCTTAGCAATCTTTTGGGTGGAGACACCTTCGGCGGTGATAACACGTACGAAGTAGACACCGTTGGAGAGGTTGCTCATATCGATGCGGTTGGTGTTCTGCAGAGACATCACAGTGCGGCCGTTCACGTCAAGCACGTTGACTTCCTGAATACCCTGAGCCTCGATGTTGAGGATGTTGGTCACGGGGTTAGGATAGAGAACCACATTTGAGTTCTCAACTTCGCTGATGCTGGCGGTGTTGCCGGCAGTCACCTTAATGTCGTCGATGGCGAACCAGAAGGCATCGGTGATGTTGTAGTGGCGGAAGGCAACATAGATCTCCTTACCGGCGAAAGCACCGAGTGAGCGGCTGTGTTTTCTCCAGCCACTGACGTTGGTGTTGCCAGAGTAGATCATCTGGGTGAAGTCGGCGGGATTGGTACCAGTGGTAGAGACAAAAACGCCATAGAAGTCAGGATATTGGACATTCAGAGGAGCTTCCCACCATTCAATGGTAGCACCGTTGGCAGGGATGGTCAGTTTGGGAGTGATGGCCCAGTTGTCGGGAGAGAGAACGCCTACGCCGTTGATGAATGAAGCAGAGGCGTATGCTTCAGAACCGCTGTGGGTGAGGTTGGTAAGAGGAGCCTGTCCGTTCTGAGCGGTAGAGGTGTATTCCCAGCAGTGGCCGTCGTTGTCGGCATCGATGAAGGTCCAGCAGGAGAGGTTCTCGTTGCGCTCGAAACCACAGGTCCAAGGCAGAGTGGTAGCTTCACAACTGATAACATTGACGGTCTTAGTAGCAGTGGCGGTCGTGCCATCAAGGGTGGCAGTCAGGGTCACAGTGTGGTTGCCATCGGTGGAGAAAGCAGTGGAGGCGCTCATGCCGGTGGCAGTGGCGGGATTGCCGCCGTCGAAGCTCCAGCTGTAAGAGGCGGAAGCAGGACCAACAGCAGTAAATGTCATATTGTCATTGGTCATGCCAGAAGCGGGGCCATTGATAGTAACGTTCCAGTTAGTAGGAGTTTCGCTGGTAGTAGTCTTTATCATCCAAGTGTAAGACAGTTCTTCGTTGATTTGGAATACGGGCATCCAATCTCCCTGCCAGTTCACAAGGCTACCATTGGGGTCACCGCTGAATTCGGAACCTGCTGCAGGATAAGCAACGTCGGCGCAGGTGAGCGAAATCCAGAGATCTTTGCTGGTGTTGAGCTGGATGCGGTCATAAAGAGTCAGATCGTTGTAGACGTTAGCAGAAACAGGGTAGGTGTACTGGTAGAGCATGTCGTTGGGAGTGGGGTTTGAACCGGGGTTGGTCTGATACACTTGCAGTGTGAAAGTACCATCATAGGCGGAATAAACCTCAACTTTTTCAAGGTAGTTGCGGTTTGCCATAAAGGCTGAGGGATACTTGGCGCCCCAAGTCATATTTCCACCAGCTCCAACGCTGCTAGCAAACGAGTTGGTAATATCGTAGCTCATAGTGTTACCCCATGACCATTCGATAGCGTTCACGTTGAGGGTCTCGGTGGTGGTGCCAGAGGTGTTGGTCACGCTCAGCGAAACGGTGTAGTTGCCAGCGGTGGGGAAGGTAACAGTGATGTTGTCGCCAGTGCCAGTGCTGGGAGTGGCGCCAGGAATGCTCCAGCTCACAGAAGTGACCTCGTCAACGCTGACGTAGGCAGCTGTAAAGGTGGTGGGGTTGTTTACCACAGCGCTAGTCAGACCTTGGATCTCAACCACAGGAGGTTCGCCGGCAGCGGGGCAGTTGTTCAACAGGCCATAAATGGCAGCCACAGAGGTGTTGGTGACAAACTGAGAACCGTCCCAATCGCAGACGTCGTAGGCATCCTGATAGTAGCCGCTGGGGCAGATAAGAAGAACAGTGGGAAATCCTGTCACATTGTAGAGGGCTGCAATGTTGTCGTCGTTGGCAATGGGGTAGGAGACACCGGCGGTCCAGTTACCCATGCTGCCACTACCGCCATAGATGAGCGAAGGGGCAGTTTCGTCATCGCCTTCAACCCACAGCACACGCATCTCGTCGGTACCATTAGGACCGTAGTTGGTGTACAGCTGCTCCAGCACGTGGGCCTGATGCAGACGCCAGCACCAGCTGCACCAAGTGGCAGAAATGTCAAGCAACACATAGTAGCCAGAATCCAACCAGTTCTGAAGGGTGATAGTCTGGTTGTCAATGGTGGTGACGGTGAAATTGCTCGCCATACCAAAGTCTAACGACTTGGATTGCATAGGAGCTCCCACCTCACGCGGTGCGGTTCTGAACTGTGCAAACGATGCCGTGCTCACGAGCAGGGCTAGCGCAACTAATAAAAGTTTTTTCATCAATTTACTTTGTCTTGTTATATGCCATCAGACTCATCGGCTTTGATTGTTAGTTGATTATGTTTAATTAATTGTGTTAAATGAGGATTAATTCAATCTGCAAAAATACGCATTTTTTCCAAAAAAATGTCTTTTGGTATAAAAAAAATTGCCACTTGAAAAAAAATGTGTACTTTTGCAAATCGAAAAAAGGCATTTTGAATTAATAACCATCACACACATTTAATTATATATGAAAAAGATTACACTTTTCCTTATGGCCCTGACCTTAGGGGTTGCCGCTATGGCTCAAGACGGTAAACAGACCTTTACCCGCAAAATTCTTGTCGAGCAGTTTACGGGTGCCGATTGTGGCTGGTGTCCCAGCGGCGCCGAACGTATTGCCTCTGCTATTTCTGGCAATAACAATATCATTTGGGTTAAACATCATGCCGGTTTTGGTACCGACTTTCTGACTAACGAGATTGCCACCGCCATGACTATTTTCTATGGCGGTAATACCTATGCTCCTGCAGTCATGTTCGACCGCACCCATTTCAGCTCCTCTAATCCAGCCCCAGTCATGAGCGTTGGCCAAGTGTCAGAGCTACGCGACTACTTGGCTCAGGCCAAGGCTGTTGCCACTACATGCAAGGTGTATGCTCCCGAAGTCTCCTACGACCCTTCCACTCGCCATCTCTCGGGCACGGTGTCGGGCCGTTTTGGCGATAGCTCCATCAGCGAGAACACCCGACTCATTGTCTTCGTCACTGAGGACAGCCTCATAGGCCGTCAGAACGACTATAACAACGGCAACCAAGCAGCCTTTGTCCACATGGGTACTGTCCGCTCCGCTATTACCAATATGTGGGGCGATCCCTTCACTGTCGATGCCGAGAATGATTACTCTTTCTCCTACAATATCGACTACACCCTTCCTGACGGATTCACTTACAAGAACTGCCGTGTGGTGGCAATCGTTTGGCAATACGACCCATCCAATGTGAACAATTGCCCCGTCCTCAAC
>JAEEGG010021050.1_pt1 | contig 12985 bp, 9 predicted proteins | sample 9134161 | NCBI WGS metagenome assembly JAEEGG01 (sample SAMN16246543, study PRJNA631951) | gut metagenome | biome: gut microbiome; feature: rumen; material: CR-attached | host: Bos | place: Iran: Karaj | collected 2018-10
ACGGCATCATCTTCTGCTCGTTCAGCGAGGCTGTGCGTGACTGCCCCGAGCTCGTGCGCAAGTATCTGGCAAGCGTAGTGCCTTCGGGCGACAACTTCTACGCCGCCCTGAACTCCGCAGTCTTCAGCGACGGTTCGTTCTGCTACATCCCCAAGGGCGTACGCTGCCCGATGGAGCTTTCGAGCTATTTCCGCATCAACGCCCGCGGCACGGGACAGTTCGAGCGCACGCTGATAGTGGCCGACGAGGGCTCGTACGTGAGCTACCTCGAGGGCTGCACCGCCCCGATGCGCGACGAGAACCAGCTGCACGCCGCAGTCGTGGAGATAGTTGTGGAGAAGGATGCGGAAGTCAAGTATTCTACCGTGCAGAACTGGTATCCTGGCGACGCCCAGGGACGCGGAGGCATCTTCAACTTCGTGACCAAGCGAGGCATCTGCAAGGGCGACGGCAGCCGATTGTCCTGGACTCAGGTGGAGACCGGCAGCGCCATCACGTGGAAATACCCCAGCACCATCCTCAAGGGTGACAACTCGTCTTCGGAGTTCTATTCCGTGGCCCTGACGAACAATTACCAGCAGGCCGACACGGGCACGAAGATGATACACATAGGAAAGAACACCGTCAGCAACATCGTGAGCAAGGGCATCTCCGCAGGCCACAGCCAGAACAGCTACCGCGGCCTGGTGAAGGTGGCCCCGAATGCAAGCGGGGTGCGCAACCACTCCCAGTGCGACTCGCTGCTGATCGGCGACAAGTGCGGGGCCCATACTTTCCCCGTGATTGAATGTGCAAACGACGACGCGGTGCTCGAGCACGAGGCCACGACGTCCAAGATAAGCGAAGACCAGCTCTTCTATTGCCGCCAGAGAGGCATAACGGAAGAAGACGCCGTAGGTCTGATTGTTAACGGATATGCCCGCGAGGTGCTGGCCAAGCTGCCGATGGAGTTCGCAGTCGAGGCCCAGAAACTGCTGGCACTCTCACTTGAAGGAAGCGTAGGATGACAGACTGGATCAATTATTCTCTTTTCACTCTCGGGAACGACTATCCGGTGCTGCTGATCGACCTGATAGCCTCGGTCCTCGGCCTGACCTGCGTGTTCCTGGCCGGCCGCAACTCGAAGTACAACTTCTGGGTAGGTTATCTGTACACTGTTGCCCTCTTCCTGATGTTCTGGAACAAGAACCTCTACGCGAGCCTGCTGCTCCAGCCCGTTTCGCTGGCCATCAACATCCTCGGACACTGGAGGTGGACGCATCCCCGGCAGAACGAAGAGAGTTCCGAAGACAGCACCGCGCTCAAGGTGAGTATGCTCAGCTGGCCCGAGCGCATATTGTGCCTGCTGTCGGTCTTCATCATAGCCGGCCTCTGGGGCTGGACCCTGAACGCGCTCTTCCCTGAAGATCCGCACCCTTATCTGGATTCCTGCGTGACGGTGCTGATCCTGGTGGCCCAGCTGCTCTCCGCCCTCAAGAAATGGGATTGCTGGATAGCCTGGCTGCTGGTCAACATAACCCAGATATTCCTGCACCTGTCGGTAGGTCACGTATTTATGCCGATAGTCTGCGCGCTGTATCTTGTCAACGGACTGTGGTCTCTTTCAACCTGGTCGAAACTGTATAAGAAAAAAGCCTGATGAACACAATGCTCAAAATAGAGAATCTGCACGCCGCGGTCGGTGAGAAGGAAATCCTCCGAGGCATCGACCTTGAAATCAAGGCCGGCGAGGTGCACGCCATTATGGGTCCGAACGGAGCCGGCAAAAGCACCCTGGCCGCAACCCTGGCCGGAAGGGACATCATCACGGTGACGGAGGGAACCATCCGCTTCGAGGGTGAGGACCTGGTGCCGATGAGTCCCGAGGAACGCTCGTGGAAAGGAATCTTCCTGGGCTTCCAGTATCCCGTGGAGATCCCAGGCCTGACCAATGCCAACTTTATGAAAGCCGCCGTCAACGAGCACCGCAAGCAGCGCGGTCTCGGTCCCGTATCGGCCGTCGAGTTCCTGCGTATGATGAAGGAGAAGATGGCGCTGGTGGAGATGGATTCCAGCTTCTCTTCACGCGCCGTGAACGCCGGTTTCTCAGGCGGCGAGAAGAAGCGCAACGAAGTGTTCCAGATGGCGATGCTCGACCCCAAGCTGGCCATCCTCGACGAGTCCGACTCGGGCCTTGACGTCGATGCTCTCCGCATCGTGGGCACGGGAGTCGACAAACTCCGCCGTCCGGACAACGCGACGATCCTCATCACGCACTACCAGCGTCTGCTCGACTACATAGTTCCTGACTTTATTCACGTACTCTATAAAGGCCGCATAGTGATGACGGGCGACAAGGACCTTGCCCGCGAAATCGAAGACCGCGGCTATGACTGGATCATCAATGCACTTTAGGATGGAAACTCTCGAACTCAAGGAAGGCGGTGCAAGACTGAGCGTCGAAAGAGGCTCGGCACGCAGCTGGCTTGTGATGCAGCGCAGCGGCGGGGACTTCCCGGTGGAGATCACCGTGGAGGAAGACGCTTCGCTGGAGCTTGCCTTCATAGTTCTTGGGGATGTCCGTGTGCGCAACAACCTCTCCGTAAACCTTGTTGGATGTGGAGCAAACTGCCGTCTGAGAGGACTGTGGTTGCTTGGCGGCAATGCCGACGTTAAGTTCGAGGTTCGGATGAACCACGAAGTGCCGCAGTGCAACTCCGAGCAGATATTCAAGGGCATCTGCGGAGGCAGCGCCCGCAGCGATTTCTTCGGCCTGATAAAAGTCGCTCCCGACGCCCAGAAGACCGATGCCCGCCAGCAGTGCCACAACCTGCTGCTGACCGAGGCTGCGAGGGCGAACGCAAAGCCTCAGCTCGAAATTTATGCCGATGACGTGATCTGCACCCACGGGGCTACGGTAGGCCGCCTGCGCGACGAGGAACTGTTCTATATGCGCTCCCGCGGAATCTCCCTGGAAGAGGCAAAGAAAATCCAGCTGACGGTGTTTGCCGCCGAGGCGCTGGATATCGTGCCTGAAGATGTTTCAGCCGGACTGCAGGGCTGGATTGACGCTATAACCCTTTCAGAATAGACTTGAGCACCTCGTTGGTGATGGTGCGGGTGACCTTGTTGGCTGCCGACTTGGTGGCTTTCTGCACTGCCGTGCCTGCCTTGCTGGATGATGTCTTCTTTGAAGAAGTAGACTTGGAAGAAGAGGTCTTCTTGCCGGTGGTTATGCTCTTTGCGGCGGAATTGGCAAGGCTGCGGGCGAAAGTGGTGGCTGCTGCGGTGGCAAGGGTGCCGAGGATGGTGCGGTTCACCTTCTTGCTGCTGCTTTTCTTTGCTGCTGCCTTTTCCTTTTCTTTGGCTGCCTTGGCTTCTTCCTTCTCCTTTTCCTGGAGGGCTTTCTCCGCAGCCTCGGCTTCTGCCTCGTACTGTGCGGTCAGGATTTCGTAGGCACTCTCGCGGTCGATGACGGAATTGTACTCCTTGATCTTTGCCGGTGCTGCATTCTGGATGTCCATCCGCTGCCCGGCGGTGATGGCGCCGATCTGGCTCAGAGGGAAGAGTATGCGGGCACGCTCCACCACTGAAGGCGCGCCCTTCTCGTCGAGGAACGACACGAGAGCCTCACCTGTGGCGAGTTCTGTGATCACGTCGGCAGTCTTGAACTCCGGATTGGCGCGGAAGGTGTCCGCAACTGTCCTGACGACTTTCTGGTCCTTGGGGGTGTATGCCCTAAGGGCGTGCTGGATCCTGTTTCCGAGCTGTCCCAGGACGTTGTCCGGGAGGTCGGTGGGAGCCTGCGTCACGAAATATATGCCGACGCCCTTGGAGCGGATGAGTCGGATGACCTGCTCGATCTTGTCGGTGAGGGCCTTGGATGTGCCTTCGAAGAGGGTGTGGGCCTCGTCGAAGAAGAACACAAGCTTGGGAAGGGCCATATCGCCCACCTCAGGCATTTTGGAGTACAGTTCTGTGATGAGCCACAGCAGGAAGGTGGAATAGAGCTTGGGCTGGAGCATCAGCTTGTCGGCTACGAGCACGTTCATCACGCCGCGGCCGTTCTCTTTGTCGAGGAGGTCTTCCACGTCGAAGGCCGGCTCGCCGAAGAACTGCTGTCCGCCCTGGTTTTCGAGGGTGAGGATGGCGCGCTGGATGGCTCCTACGCTGGCCGGGGAGATGTTGCCGTACTGGGTTGTGAAGCTGGCTGCGTTCTTGCCCACGAAATCGAGCATCATACGCAGGTCCTTGAGGTCCAGGAGCAGCAGGTTGGCTTCGTCTGCTATCCTGAAGAGGATGTTCAGCACTCCTTCCTGGGTGTCGTTGAGCTCAAGTATCCTTGACAGCAGCTGGGGACCCATAGCAGACACGGTGGTGCGCATAGGGAAACCCTGTTCTCCGAATACGTCATAGAAACGGGTGGGGTTGCCGGCGAACTTGGGGTCTTCGATGCCGAACTCGGCGCAGCGCTTCTCGATGAAGCCGGACATCTTGCCGGTCTGGCTGATGCCGGACAGGTCGCCTTTCATATCGGCCATGAAGCAGGGAACTCCTGCCTGCGAGAAGGTTTCAGCGACTACCTGCAGGGAGACGGTCTTACCTGTACCGGTTGCTCCGGCAATGAGGCCGTGCCTGTTGGCCATTTCACCATTGATGTATATGGGGCCGTTCGCGCTGTGGGCCACGTAGAGTTTGTTGTCAGGAGATAACATAAGCTGTATTGTTTCGCATTGTTGAGATAAGGACAAATTTAACAAATTCCATATATTTGTAAGACACAATTCGACATTATGAAGAAAATCCTCTTATCATTCCTGGCCGTGATGGTGGCTTTTTCTGCCTTCGCACAGCGGCAGCAGCGCAGTCAGGTCGAGTACGCTACCGAAGAAAACATTTTCTATTCGCAGAACACCGATGCTTATTCCCTCGAGCGCTGCGTGCTCGACGTCTATTTCCCTGCCGGCGTTATGGACTGCCCGGTGATAGTGTGGTTCCACGGCGGCGGACTTACTTCGGGCAACAAGTTCATCCCGGAGCAGCTCAAGAACCGCGGATATGTGGTGGTAGCAGCCAACTACCGTCTTATGCCCAAGGTTGAGGTGACGGAATGCATCGACGATGCCGCAGCGGCCGTGGCCTGGGTGTTCGACAATGCCAGGAAATACGGAGGTGACCCCGACAACATCTATGTCAGCGGCCACTCCGCAGGAGGATATCTCACCAGTATGATAGGTCTCGACAAGAAATGGCTTGCGAAATACGGCAAGGACGCCGACCGCCTGGCAGCCCTGATACCTTTCAGCGGACAGGTGATGACGCACTATGAGTACCGCAAGCGCCACGGAGGTCAGGAACTCCTGCCGACCATCGACGATACGGCTCCCATAGCGCACATCCGTGCCGATGGCCCGCCCTACGTCATCGTCTCAGGCGACCGCGAGCAGGAACTCTACGGCCGCTACGAGGAGAACGCCTATATGTGGCGTATGATGAAGCTGATAGGCCACGAGCAGACCTTCATCTACGAGCTTGACGGATACAGCCACGGTGCGATGGCAGAACCTGCCTTCCATATCCTGAGGCAGTATGTGAAGAGAAGAGTCAACTAGACAGTTTCGACCTCGGGGCTGAGGGTTACTCCGAAGGTTTCTTCCACCTTTTTGATGATATTGTCGGCGAGCCGGATGATGTCGGCTGCGCAGGCGTGTCCGCGGTTCACCAGGATCAGCGCGTGCTTTTCGTATACCGCCGCGTCACCCACAGTCATCCCCTTGCATCCGCTGCGGTCGATGAGCCAGCCTGCGGAGAGTTTCACGCCTCTGCCTGTGCCCGTAGGATAGTGGGGCATATCGGGATATCGCTTCTGCAGGGCGGTGAACGTCTTCTTGCTGACCACCGGGTTCATAAAGAAACTGCCAGCGCTTCCGATGACTTCCGGGTCGGGAAGTTTGGATTGCCTGGTGGCGATGACTGCTTCCCTCACTTTCTGAAGGGTCGGCTCGCCTTCGATCCTGGCGGCCAGGTTGCCGTATTCCAACGAGAACGACGGGACGAGCGAGAGCTTGAACACCACCTTCAGCACGAAATATCGCTTGCCGCTCTTCTTGAAGACGCTGGAGCGGTAGCCATATTCACATTCGTCGGGGAAGAACACCCTGGGATGCCCTGCGACCGTGTCATAGACCTCCACCGAACTAACCAGGTTGCCGGCCTCTGCGCCGTAGGCTCCGATGTTCTGCACGGCGGCTGCACCCACGTCACCTGGAATCAGGGAGAGGTTCTCGGCTCCGTACCATCCGTTCTCCACGCAGAGTGCCACGAAGTCGTCCCAGCGCATACCTGCGCCGACCCGCACGCGTACATATCCGTTGCCGCGGGAGGCTTCCCAGCTTGTGTCGGTGCAGCGGAACACGCTGCCCTCGACTGCAGGCTTCGAGAACAGCAGGTTGCTGCCGGCTCCTACCGGGAGCCAGGGCTTGGGAGCCTTTGCCAGGCAGGCTTCGAGCTGCTCCGCGTCCGCATATTCGAACCAGTTGTCGGTGCAGGCCTCGAGGCCCAGCGTGTTCGGAATCCTGACGGCCATAGCCAGATTAGAACATATAGTCCCAGCAGGGGAGCATTACGTGCTCGCCGCTGAGGGCATTGATGGATTTGCTGTCGAGATACTTGCGGTTGATGACGATGCGGAACAGATATTCGTCGAACCAGCGGTCGGTGAATGTGAGGTAGCCGTGGTCGCCCGATGCGGCGCCCCAGCTGTTCTCGAACTGCCATTTGACGGGCACGTCATTGTCGTCGGTGTCGCAGGCCACTATCAGCATAGCGTGCGACGAACCGCTCTGGCGGGTGAGGATGCGGGCTTTCTTGTCCATAGCCAGCTTCACGCCCATAAGGCTCTCATAATCGTAGGTTCCGGGATCGAGGATGCCGGCGCCAGCGGCGGTGTTGCTCTGCTTTCCCACGTCGCAAGATGCGTACATCGGCTCGTCAGCCTTGATGGACTTCAGGGCGGCGACCTTGATAACGTCGTTGGGCAGGTTGAGGTAGTACCAGTTGATGCCTTCCACACTGTTGCGGTAGTTCTCTATCTCGTAGACCTTGTAGTAGGGCCTGGTGGGGTCGTTCATTATCATCACGTAGGTGTCCGGGTTGTAGTTTGCCGGAATCACGCTCTTGTAGAACTCGGCGGGGGTGGTCTTCACGGTCTGCACCTTGCCGTCCTTGTCCTTGTAGCGCCAGGTGAATTCTGCCGGGGGTTCGCCGAGACAGAGGGCAAGCACGCGGTAGACGTCCTTGAGGATCTCGACCTTCTGGTCGCGCACTGCGGCGATTGACTTGCCGGCGGCGCACATCTCGCGGAGTTCATATCCGCCTGCACGCAGCCTTTCGTTGAGGATGCTCAGCATCTGGCTGGTGTTGTTGGAATGCTCGGTTTCGGGCATAATCTCGGCAGGCACCACGCCATATTTCTCACCGATGTTCCAGAACAGGTTCCATACGCCGCCGTCGCTCACCGGGCTCTTGAAATAGGTCACGACCTCGCGGTCGTCGAACGAGCGGTCGGCAGTGGCTATGATGTCCTCCAGGAAGAGGTTGGCCTTCTCGAACATATCCCAGAAATAGCTGAAGTTGTGGGAGAAGTCGAAGCTGTTGACATTGTAGCGCTTCATCGCGATGGGGCGCAGCTGGTTCATCGAAGTGAACATCCAGCAGCGGCCGGAACTCTGCTGGTCGGTGATGCCCTTGACGGAGGTGGTGTATTTGAAGAAATGGTCCACCGGTTCCGCCGAATGGTTCAGGGCGAGGGCCTTGATGCTCTTGTTGTTGACAAGTATGTTCTGGATAGCGGCAGTGGAGCCGTCCTTGACGAAGCTCGACTGGATCTTGCTCAGCTCTGACGGAGAGATGGTCTGGGCGAAGACCGTTGCGCAGATAAGCAGCGCAGGCAATGACAATATCTTTTTCATAATGGTACAAAGTTAATTAACTTTACACGTTACATAAAAACTTAAATCTATGTTCAGCAGAAATATTTACGTCTCACGCAGACAGAAACTCATAAAGAGCGTCAAGGAAGGCCTGCTCCTTTTCCTTGGCAACAGCGAAGCTCCCCTAAACTACAGCGACAATCAGTACACCTTCCGTCAGGACAGCACCTGGCTGTACTACTTCGGCATAGACAAGCCCGATATGGCAGCCATCATCGACGTAGAGAGCGGTGAGGAGAAAATCTTCGGTGACGACGTCGACATCGACGACATCATCTGGATGGGTCCCCAGCCCTCTGTGGCAAGCCAGGCAGAAGAAGTGGGTGTGTCGAGGACCGCACCTCTGGCAGACCTTGACAGGGTGGTGAAGGCGGCATTGGCCAGGGGCCGCAAGGTTCATTTCCTGCCTCCTTACCGTTTCCGCAATATGATATGGCTGAATTCCCTGCTGGGCGTGGGCTTCGACAGGATGAAAGAAGAGGCGAGCGTGGAGTTCATCAAGGCAGTAGTGGAGATGCGCCTTGTGAAGGAGCCCTGCGAGATACAGCAGATCGACCTGGCCTGCAACCTCGGATATGCGATGCATATGGCCGCAACCAAGCTGATGAAGCCCGGGATGCTTGAGCAGGACCTCGTGGGTGTGATGGAAGGCGTGGTGATCAGCGGAGGCTATATTCCTTCGTTCCCCACCATCCTGTCGCAGAACGGTGAGACGCTGCACAACCATTCGCATCACCAGGTACTGACCGAAGGCCGCCTGACAGTGATTGACGCCGGAGCGGAGATAGCCAGCCACTACTGCTCCGACTTCACCCGCACTCTGCCCTGCAGCGGTCGTTTCACCGAACAGCAGAAGGACATCTATACCATAGTTTCGGAAGGCAACAACCTGGCGCTGGGTCTTGCCCGTCCTGGCATCAGCTACCGCGAGGTACATCTGTCAGTGTGCCGCCTTATGCTCCAGGGCCTGAAGAACCTCGGTCTGGTAAAGGGTGACGTGGACGAAGCCCTCGCCGCAGGCGCCGCCGGGCTGTTCATGCCTCACGGCCTGGGCCACAATATGGGCCTCGACGTGCACGATATGGAGAACCTCGGAGAGAACTATGTGGGTTACGACGAGACAGTCACCCGCTCCACCCAGCTCGGCCTCGGCTCGCTGCGTATGGCCAGGGTGCTGAAGCCCGGTAACGTGGTGACCGACGAGCCCGGCATATATTTCATCCCCGCCCTCATCGACAAATGGAAAGCAGAAGGCACCTGCCGTGACTTCATCGCTTTCGACAAGCTGGACGCATACCGCACATTTGGCGGCATACGCATCGAGGACGACCTGCTCATCACCGAGAGCGGCGCACGCCTGCTCGGCTCGAAACGCCTCCCGAGGACGGTAGAAGAAGTTGAAAACGCAATGGCACAGGAATAATTATGAAAAAAGCACTCATCATAGCCTCGATTATGGCAATCTTATCTATGACGGCCTGCAAGACGCAGCAGGCAGACAGCGGCGAGATCGCAAAACCCGAAAACCTTGCAGCAGGAGGCCATTTCACAGCCGAAATAATGCACCAACTAGGCAAGGTGTCCGACCCTCAGGTGAGTCCCGACGGCAGCCGCATCCTCTTCGGAGTCACATATACCAGCATAGAACAGAACAAAGGCGTCCGCCAGCTGTTCGTGATGGACATAGACGGAAGCGGCCGCACCCAGATCACACATTCTGGCAAAAGCTGCTCGAATGCACGCTGGCTTGATGACAAGACAATCGTATACCTTTGCGGAGGACAGATGTACAAGATGCCCGCAGCCGGAGGCGCTGCAGTGCAGGTAAGCAATGTTGAAGGAGGTATGTCCGAGTTCAAGCTTTCCGACGACCTCAGCAAGGTGATGTATGCAGGCACGGTGAAGAACTACACCGCCCCGACCGACGTATATCCCGACCTGGACAAGGCTTCGGTCCGCACCATCGACGGCCTTATGTACCGTCACTGGGACCACTTCGTGGAGGATATTCCCCACACTTTCACTGCCTCTTTCGACGGCAGCAAGGTCGGCGAGGGCAAGGACATCCTCGAAGGCCAGCCTTTCGAACTCCCCACTGAGCCCTTCGGAGGCCTGGAGCAGCTCAGCTGGAGCCCCGACGGAAGCAAGATCGCCTACTCCTGCCGCAAACTGACGGGAATCGACTACGCTTTCTCCACAAATACCGACATCTATCTCTATGACGTAGCCACCGGATCCTGCGAGAACCTTACCGAAGGAATGCCTGGCTACGACACCGAGCCCGTGTTCAGCCCCAAGGGCGATATGATAGCCTGGTGCAGTATGGAGAGAGCCCGCTACGAGGCCGACAAGGTGCGCATCTTCGTTATGGACCTTGCCACCCGCAGCAAGAGAAAACTGACTGCCGATTTCAAATACAACGGCTCGATACCGGTGTGGAGCGCCGACCAGCGCTACATCTATTTCGCATCGCTCGTGGAAGGCGTCCAGGAAATCTGGCGCTGCGACCTTGCATCTTCAAAGATGGAGCGTGTCACCCCTCAGCACGAATGGTATGATTTCGATACTCCGGCAGTGCTTGCAGACCGTATCATCACCACCAACCAGTCGATGATGCGTCCTTCGGAGATCGTTTCCGTGTCGCTTGCCGACGGCAGCTGGAAGCAGCTTACCCACGAGAACGACGACATCTTGGCCAAGTTGGAACAGCCGAAAGTCGAGGAGCGCTGGATCACCACTACCGACGGCAAGAAGATGCTCACCTGGGTTCTATATCCCGACGGCTTTGACGCTTCGAAGACCTATCCGGCCATCCTTGTATGTCTCGGAGGCCCCCAGGGCACGCTGAGCCAGGGCTGGTCGACCCGCTGGAACTATCGTCTTATGTGCTCGCAGGGCTATATAATGGTGCTGCCCAACCGTCGCGGAACGACCGCCTTCGGACAGGAATGGACAGAGCAGATATCCGGTGACTACATCGGTCAGAACATGCAGGACTACCTGCGCGCCGCAGACGTTATGCTTGCGGAGCCTTATGTTGGCAAGATGGCCGCAGTTGGAGCAAGCTACGGAGGATATTCGGTATACTATCTGGCCGGCATCCACCAAGGCCGTTTCAGTGCCTTCATAGCGCACGCAGGCATCTTCAATGAAGAGCATATGTATGAGATGACCGAGGAGATGTGGTTCCCCGACTGGGACAACGGCGGAATAGCCCGTCCCGACGAGGTGATGGCCGGAGCTCCGTGGAGCGACAATCCCGTTGCCCGCCGCCACTACGCCAACTCTCCGCACACTCTCGTCAAGAACTGGGACACTCCCATAATGGTCATCCACGGAGAGCTTGACTACCGTGTTCCGGTCGACCAGGGCATGGCAGCCTTCAACTCAGCCCAGATGATGGGCGTGCCTTCGAAGATGCTGCTCTTCCCCGACGAGAACCACTGGGTGCTCAAGCCGCAGAACTCTGTGTACTGGCACCGGCAGTTCTTCGACTGGCTCGACCGCTGGTGCAAGTAGGACTTACTGAGTAATGCCACCTGTCCGGGTGGCATGCTTTTAGCTAATATGACTGTCAAATCAATATTGACTAGTTATGGTAACTCTTTATTTACTCCTCGGACTAGTGTACAATACCCAAAACCCCCAATGGAACACAGCGCAGTATGCGCAATTGTGGAATCAGGTAGAGAAGGCTCTCAATGACGGGAAGCCGCAGACTGCCGCAAAATATCTCGGAGAACTCGAAGAGATGACCCGCACCACCGGGGACGAGCTCGAGCGCCTCGAGGTGATGCGCCAGAGATACGACTGTATGTCGCGCTACAACTGGAAGGAAGCGCGTGACTACTATGACGGCTACACCTCCTTCAGGGATTCCGTGTTCAGGGACCTCGATTCCAACATAGAAAAATACAACAGGCACCCGAGGGTCATAATGCTCATCACAGAGAAGATCTCGCGTCTCTACAATGCCGAGAATTCCAAGGATGAGAAGGACCAGAGCGAGGATGTATTCAAGAATATCCGCAAGATGTGCCAGGAAGCCATCAAGGCTTTCCCGAAATCGGACCATACGAACAGGCTGAAGAGCATCATCTCCAATATGGATTCGGCCTGGCTGAACTTCAGCGGTCCCGACAGGGGCTATCCGGGCTCCGAGTTCACCTATGAGGTGAACGCCAAGAACATCGCTTCCGCAGACTTCAAGGTCTACAGGCTCACCGGCCGCTACAGCATCGGCGACGGGGAGAAGTTCGCAAAATATGACAGCGGCTCTTCACGCTGCGTGCTGGTCGGCTCCAGGAAACTCGACTCTTTCAAGAACAAGTACAATATCCGCGAAGAACTGAAGACCAGCTGGAAGTTCGAGCAGGAAGGCCTTTACATAGTCAAGATCGTCTCAGGAGAACAGTACTCATACGAGGAGGTCTACATCAGCCGCGTGGCAGTCGCCACCAGGGATGTGGGCAGCAAGCACGAAGTCTATGCAACCGACGCGATGAGCGGCAAGCCCTATGACAGGCTTTCGGTCACAACCTACCGCGAAGGCCGAGGCAGCGGCACTTTCCTGTCGCCGGTGATCTTCTCGACCAAGGAATATGCCCAGGACGGCTTCGTCACGCTGAACCAGAAGTTCTATGAGTCTCCCCAGAACTACGCGATGCTCGCCGTGGAGGCCGAAGGCGACTCTTTCTCAGCCCCGATGGGCATCAGCAAGCCCTACGTCAGAAACTATCGCGAAGAAAGGATCGAAGAAGGCGTCTATGTCTATACCGACCGCAGGCTGTACAAACCCACGGATGAGATTCATTTCAAGGTGATAGCCTACCGTTCCGACGGCAAGGAAGGCAAGGTGCTCGAAGGCAAGACCCTGGAGGTCGAGCTCTACGCTCCAGCAGAGAGCAAGCCAGTGGCCAGGGTGAATGTGGTGACAAACGCCTACGGCTCTGCCAGCGGCACGTTCAAGATTCCTGAGGGAAGCCGCAACGGCAGCTACTCCATCCGCACCGACT
>JAEEGG010021051.1_pt1 | contig 12984 bp, 7 predicted proteins | sample 9134161 | NCBI WGS metagenome assembly JAEEGG01 (sample SAMN16246543, study PRJNA631951) | gut metagenome | biome: gut microbiome; feature: rumen; material: CR-attached | host: Bos | place: Iran: Karaj | collected 2018-10
GCCTACTGTTTTAGCGAAGCCGCCCTGCGGAGGAAGCTCTCCTGCTGCTCGAACTCAAGCTGGAGTTCCCGGCTGATGACCGCCTGCCTGTTCTTCGGGTCGCTCATGTACTGGCGCAGCGCGGTCACTTCCTCAAGCATCCTCACCATCGTCCCGTCATCCGCCTGCGCGGTGTGGTAGTGGTTGCTGGTGACGGCTCTCTCTGTTCTTTCGGGGGCAAATGTACGGCTTATGGAGGTGGCGGCTTGGGACACCGTGCGGCTGTCGGGAACGGCCATCTCAAGGTGTCGCAGGGGTGCTTTGTTACCCTTGCGCCACTCCTCAAGGGCTTCAATGACGGGCTTCGTTTCCGGATTCTCCACAATCTCGTTTGAGGCTATCCACTCCCTGCCCCTTTCGCCAGCCACGATGTTCTTCTCCCGCTCGATATAGCCGCCCTTGGCGTAGGGTTCCGGCTGCGAGGCAATGGCGGCGACCTGCACGCCCGTGGCGGCGAGGGAGAGAGCCATGGAGATGAGCCCCCACGGGAAGCCGCCGCCGTTCTCGAAGCTCTTCACGGCGGCCACGATGCCGGAGATTATGGCCTCCGCGATGGCCGCTTTCTTCTCCCTGCGGAACTGCTCTATTTCCAGCTGCTTCTCCTTGGCGTCGCGCTCCTTGTCCAGCTGTTCCACCTGCGCGTTGTAGTATTCCTGCGAGATGATGCCCTGCTCCAGCTGCCAATCCAGCTTCTTTTTGCGCTCGTCATAGCCCTTCCTGTACTCGTTGAGGGCGGCTTTCTCCTTGTTGCTCTGAAGCTGATTGATGGACTCGAAGAGCTGCATGGCGGTGTTGGCGAAGTCCTGGATCACGTCGGCGATGTCCGACAGGTTCTTCTCCCAATCCTTCTTGAAGTTCTTCCAGTCTATCTCAAGGAGTTTGCCGATGCCCGTGGTGGCCTTGCCCTTTTTGGCCGACTTCCCTATCGCGGCGGTTTCCTCGTCCATCTTCTGCTTGAGGGCTTTTATCTGCTCCTCAAGCTGCCGGATGCGGTCTTGGTTCTCCTGCTCGCCCAATGCCTTGAGCTTGGCGATGGCGGACTGGGCGGCGGAGATTTTCGCCTGGTACTCCTTTTTCACCGCCGCGATGCGCTTTTCGGTCTCCGTCATCAGCGCTTCGGTGATGTCGGCCTCGGCACGCCGCACGATGGAGAGTTCCTCCTGCGCTTCGAGGGCTACGGCCTGCCGCTTCTGCTCCAGCAGGTCTTCAAGCAATCTCAGTTCGTCTTCGTTGAGGCCTGTCCCCGTTTCGGGGTTGTACTCCTCTTTTGCCTTGCTCTCGTAATATGCAATGCTCTTGTCAATCTCGGCGATGGTGGAACGCCATTTCTGCTCCACCTGCAGCAGTTCCGTGGAATAGGTGTCGGTGAGGCTTTGGTTGAGCTTCTCCTTTATGGTCTGGAACTGCTCGCACAGCTTGTCGTACTGCTGCGTGACCTTCTTCATCTGTTCGGCACGGGCGGCGCGGTCAATCTCTTCGATGGCGTTAGCCATATATTTTCTCACTTCATCGGCGAGGTCTTTGGCCGCCTGCCCCTTGCTGTTGGTGAAAGCCTCGATGCGCTCCACGAGGTCGCCGTACTCCTGCCGGATTTTCTCCTTGTCGGCGGCTACCTTGTCCAAACCGATGAGTTCGTCCTTTTGGAAGAGTTTCTTCACCTCCTTTTGGAGGTTCTCCCATTCGGTCAGCTTCTTCTTGGAGACCTCTTCGGCGGTCTCGCCGCCTGTGCCGCCGCCACCGTCGCCGCTGGTCTCGCCCTCAATGTCGGCGATGACAGCGTCCAGCTGGTCGCCGATCCACGGGGCGAGGTTCTGTTTCACCTTCTCAATCTTGGCCTGCTCCTCCTGCACAATCTTGGTGACGTTGCGGATCCAGAACTCCTCCTTGTCGTTCAGCTTCCTGTCCTTGAGCAGGTAGCGGTTAAGGTTGCGGATGATGCCTTCGGCGTTCATGCCGCCCTCCGCCAGTTCCACCGCCTTGCCGCCGATTTCCGGCGAGAGGTGCTTGAGCGAGGTGCCGAGTCTGTCCATCTCCTTTTTCATCACCTCCGTTATCTGCTCCTGCTGGATGTCAAGGGCTATCTTGCGCTTCATGGCGGTGATGACCTTGTTGTAGGCCTGCTCGATGTCAAGGATGTTGCCCTTCTCGTCCAGCTGGTCCTGGAGAATGGTCGGGTAATTCTCTATGATTTTCTTCTGTACCTTGTTGTACTCGTCCGTCCCTTTTCGCAGTTCGCGCAATGCCCCGAAGAGCCTGTCTGCTTCCGCTTTCTGCTCTGCGGTGCGCTCGTGGAAGTCCTTCATGGCTTTCTGCGCCGCCGTGGTGCGGGTGGCCAGCTTGTAGATGGCCGTGCCAGCCGCTACGATGGCGGTGGCGAGCGCGACCCACGGCACGGCGTTGGTCGAGGCGTTCATTTTCCTGACCGCTGCCGCCGCCCTTTCGGTGTTGCCCGCCATCTTCGCTTGCGCTGCGGCCACGGCATAAACCGCCGTCTTGTAGGCGGCTTTGATGACCACTCCGGCTTTCTCCGCCGCCGTGAGCAGCAGCAGACGCGTTTTCAGCAGCGTGACCTTGGCAATGTAGAGAGTCAAAGGGGCGATTATGGCCAGCACCACACCCTTGTTCTTGCTGATCCAAGTTGTTGCGCTTGATATGGCCTTGATGCCCGCCGTGCTGGTCTTGGTCAGCTTCAGCAGTATCGGGTAGAGCTTTTGTCCCAGTTCGAGGCGGGTATCCTGGAACTTCTTGCGGGCTTTCTCCAAGCTGGCCTGCATGTTGTTGTTCTTGACGGAGAACTCCTCGTAGCAGGACACGCCCTCCAGCATGGCTCTGTTGGCCACCTGCTGCGCGGCCTCCACCTTGTCGAGGCTGTTGGCCATTGACGATATGGCGGCGGCGGCGCGTGCGCCGTCCAGTCCCAAGTCTTGGAAGATGGGCAGCAGCTTGTCGAAGCCGCCCGCACCGGAGAATCCCTTGAGCACTTTCTTCAGTGCCTCGTTCATGTCGGTCTCTATGAGCTGCTTGAACTTGCCGAGTTCCATTCCGGCAATCTTGGCGAACTCTGCGGGCTTGGATATGACTTTTTGGATGAGCTTTTGGAAAGCGGTGGCGGACATCTCCACCTTCTGCATGTCCTGGTCCAACGCGGAGGCGAAGCCGAGGATTTGGTCGGCGGCGAGTCCGGCTTGGACGGCGACGCCGCCGAGCCGCCCCGTGAAGTTGACCATGTACTGCTCGTTGGCGGTGCTGGTCTTGCCCAGCTCGTTGACGGCGGAACCAAGCGAAAGGAGTTGCTCTTTGAGCGACTTGTCCTTGAGCATGTCGGTGGACTTCTTATAGACGTCCACCATCTTGCCGATGGCCAGTGTTGCGTCATCACCAAGCACGTCCCCCATGGAGACGTTGATGATGTCCGCCGCCTCTACGAACTGCTGCACCAGCTCCTTTGAGGAGATGCCCAGCTTGCCCGCGATGTAGGCGAGGTTGTTGAGCTGCTCGCGGCTGGTGCGGGTGTCCAGGTTCTTGAAGCTCTCGTTGAGTTCCTCCACCTGCTCGCGGGTCAGTCCCGTGGTCTTGATGACGTCGGAATATACATCGTCCATGGCGGCGAGGTCGGTGGCCACCTGCTTGAGGGTGGAGGTCACGTTGTCGAGGGAAGAGAGGATCTGCGTCAGGCCTCCGATGCCCGTACCGAACTGCAGCACCTTGTTGTACATTTCACTCCACGCAGAGGCGGCGGAGCCGATGTTCTGCGCGTGCTCCTTGAGGTACTGGCGCAGTTCGCGGATTTTCTTGGCGTGGGCGATGTACTCGTCAGAACCGATGACCATGCGGTTCTGCTCGTTCACGAGCTTGTTCATTTCCGCCCGTATCTGCTTGACGGAGGCCTCCACCTCCTTGCCGTTGATGTAGATGGTTACCCTGCGGGTACTGCTCTTTGCCATAAACGTTAAGTTTTGGCAAAGATGCTTTAAACGTCCGTCACATTTTGGGACGGTTACGGGAAAACGCAGTCGTTGGCTTTGACTGCGTTTTTGTCTTCCTTAATACCGCGACAACGATAGGAATGGTTACGAGCGGCTTGCCGCGAAGTTTGAATGGATAGCGTGCCCGGTCGCCCACCTCTAAAACATATTAAATAAATAAGTCTCTTGCATAGAAAAAGGTTTATTTTCCTAATTCCAACTGGTCTTTTACTAATGTAAAATATTTCCCTTTTAACTTTGTTAGTTGAGCATGCGTGCCTTGTTCTACAATTGTTCCTCTGTCAAGAACAACAATATTATCTGCCTTTTTTACTGTACTTAATCGATGAGCTATTATCACAACTGTTTTTCCTTCAAAATAATTGTTCAGATTCTCCATTATCTTTCTTTCATTTTTAGCATCTAAAGAATTAGTTGCCTCATCAAAGAACAGATATTCTGGATTTTTATAAATAGCTCTTGCTATTAATATGCGTTGTCTCTGCCCTCCGCTTATGGGTAGTCCCGTTTCTCCGATTTTTGTATCCAAACCCATGGGCATTGAGCTGATGAAATCCCGCAGGCAAGACAGCTTTATGGCTTGCTCAAGGAGGTTCTGATTGATATTCTTTTCGTCTAACGTGATATTTTGTTTGATGCTTCCGCTGAATATGTAGCCGTTTTGCATAACCACCCCGCAGTGACGTCGCCAATCGTCGCAACTTATTCGGGAAATATCATGATTACCTATGAGCAGTTCCCCTTTTGTTGGTAAATAAAAACCCATCAATAGTTTCAGTAAGGTTGTCTTACCGCTTCCACTAACGCCAACAATAGCTGTAACTTGTTGTTTATTGATTTTCAAATTGATGTCATTGAGGACATTGCGACTGTTCGTTCCGGGATATTTGAAATCTACATGTTCGAAATAGATGTTAGCTTGTAGTGATTCCTTTGAAATAGGTTCTTTGTCTCCGTCGTTCTCTTTGGGATGCCCTGTTACCTCTTGAACTCGATTGTTTGAAAGTTTTGCATATTGAGCTTGTCTTGAAAATTTCAACAATTGATTAATAGGACTCGTAATCTGTCCTAAAAGGAAACTTATGGTCATCATTGTCCCGATAGTCATTTGATCATTGACAACCAAAAAGGCGCAGATCCCTGTGACAAACAAATTCATGACATTGTCAATAAACCCTATTCCTTCTGAAAAAAATGTTTCAAGAAAAAAAGATTTGAGTTGATATTTGTTGATTTTTTCTTGAAAGGCAGTCCAATCTCGTATTCGAACCTCTTGAGAATTATTGATTTTAATATCAGGCATCCCCATAATTGTTTCATAAATTGAATTTCTACGGGAGGATTCGAATGAAAATAGAGAATAGTCAATCTGTCTTCTTTTTTGTGAAAACAACAACGTATAAAGCAATGACAGCGTGGTCCCACATACAAAGATAAGGAACACCATTGGATTGAAGTAGATGAGAATAGAACTGAAAACCAATAGATTAAGAAATGTTAGTATCACACCACCTAATAAATCTACAATCAGGTTGTTTACCCTCTCCTGATCACTTATTCTTTGTATCAAATCGGAACTGAAGCGTGTCTCAAAATAACTGATAGGCAAATCCACAATTTTTTTAAGGTATTTTGCAATAAGATTTGTTCCGAATGAAAAACCTGTTTTTAACAAAACAACCTTTGAAATGCTATTTGTAATGATAAAACCCACGTTGAAAAGCAATTGCGACATCAGCAATAACCATATCAAAGGGATATCCTTATTCAGTATGCCGTCATCAATTGTCTTTTTGAACAGCAACGGCATAATCCAAGTTATCGCCATGGATAGCAAAGTCAAAATCGAGATAATTGAGAAATGCTTCTTGTACAGATAAAAGATACGCCATGTGAGTTTCCGTAGAGGATGGTCCTTCGTCTTATCTGCATCTGGATTTTTAGTCTTGAAGGTGTCATCTGGCTCAACCAATATACAGACGATGCTATCATTGATGAACATTTTCTCTATAATTTCATTTTGCGAAAGACTTATTCTTCCGTCATCTGGGTCAATAATATGGAATCGTCTTTTCCTATCAATTTTTTCCAGAACCACAAAGTGGCCGGAATTAAAATAAAGGATGGCAGGGAGAGGTATCCTATAGATGTCATTGAGAGATATGCTGACAGCAACACTCCTCAACCCGATTTCAGTACATATAGTAGAAATATCGCTGATTGTACAACCAATTCGCGATATTTCGCAAAATGATTTCAATGTTTGCAATGAATATCTCCTCCCATAGAAGTGTGCAATCATCTGCACACAAGTCGGCCCACAGTCATTGCACTCCAACTGATGATAAACAGGAACCCTTCTCATTACAATCTTTCTTGAATCGTACTATTCCGTCTTTGGGAGCCTTTGGTTTCGCGATTTCCAAAACGCATACTGTAGGAAATCCAGTATGTTCTCCCATAAACGTGGGAATAGTGTGTATATATGTAATTCTGTGTTGCGAGCGACTCCTTGCTTTGCCAGTCAAGAATATCATCAACTCCAAATGAAATGGTTCCGCTCTTGAATTGCTTTGTGATGTGGACATTCCAGTTCACACTTTGATTGAGATTGCCTCCTACATAAGAGGATATGGGAACATAATCCAAAGTGGTTGACAATTTCCAATCTTTCTTTTTACAAAGTGCTGTTGATATGGAAAGATTGATGGAGAACTCGCTTCCCTTGACATTAAATGCCGTAATCCTCGGACTCTTAATCCTGTATAGATCAAATTCATAATAGATGCTGGCAGACAACAAGACGTAATTTTTGAAAAGCTGTTGGTCAGTTTCCAGCTCAATGAAAAAGAAATGTGCATTGCCATAATTCTCATCCGTAATTCGGGTGGAATTGGATTCTGGGGTTGGAATGCGGAATTCATTCCAAATATTTTGAGAATAGGAGTATCCCAAAATCAACATATAATCCCAAAAAAGGGTGTATGAAAGTTCTGCATCATATATCCTACAAGGACGCAAGTCAATATTATTCTCTCTGTATAATGTCGGGGAATAATAGTATCTGAAAGGATTCCTTTTCGCATAACTAGGAATAACCTGGCGACTGGTGAAATCCAGAGCAAATTCATGGTCGTCATTAGGAATAAAAACGAGGGAAAAAGACGGGAAGAGATTGAGGTATTTATTGGAGATGGTTTCTTTTGTGACCTGCTGTTGCCCATGATAAAGATAAAACTCACCTCGCAAGCCGGCTGAAATCGACCACATGTCGGATATTTCCCAGTCACAGGTAGCATACAATGCTGCGGTTATATCCTTGTAAACGAAGTGGTTGCTTTGGTCAAACCCCTCCATATACGCTGCTGATTGTTCTATGTTTGAGGTGTAATCGTCGTCAACCACGCTCCCGTAGCATTCCAATCCTGTTCGCAAATTCAAGGTCTTGCTGAATTTGTGGCTGTATTTTGCCTTGAAATCGATTCCATTGACGACCGCCGCACTGCTTGTGAAATAGGATGCCATTTCATGCGAAGGGAATCTCTGGTTTCTGTTTGTGTAAGATGAGATACTTTGGTTCCTCGTGTAAAAAATATCGAAAGTCAGCAATTGCTTGTCATTGATTTTCATATTGTAATTAAGATTGGTAAAAAGTGAAAAATTAGGCATGTTCGATATCTGGCAGGAAGAAGTGATATCGGAGGAATCTGCCAGATTCCTATGTCTATGGTAATAATCACTACGGGTACCCGTGCTGTCGAGCAGACAATGGCTGATATTCGTTCCCGCTTGGAATCCCAAGGTGTGCTTTTCGTTGATGTGCCATTCCATCATCGCATAAATATTTTCGCAAAGCACTCGGCTTCGGCTCAAACTCTGAAAAGCATTCGTTGTTGTATCGTTGTCAGCAAAGTGGTGATGGGCGCTCTCTGTTCCGCTACGGTTAGGTCTATATATCGTTGAGAAACTTATGGTTGCATTAACGTTTTTCTTCTGTAGTATCACAAAGGCATCCAAAGAAGGGCTGTTGAGTTCCCATCGTTCCTTTTGCCTATCCTTGACAATCAGTGTGGCTGCAACCCCGTCAGACGGGTTCTTCCGTAATATAACGTTCAGTATCCCATTTTTCACTGTGGAAGGGAATTCGCTTCCAGGATTTATTATAACCTCTATTCTCTCAATGTTCTCTGCAGGAATATTCTTCGGATCAAGATTGCTAGGTCTTCCATTGATGTAAATAGTAGCTTTACCTTTGTGTAATATTTCAAGCTCATCCTTAGACGTGACATTCACCAATGGGACATATCTTAGAATCTCTACAGCATTGTGTCCAGAAGCCAATGGTGATGTGTAAACATTGTTGATGGCATATCTGTCAGGCTTTCGCTCAATGGATAGCGCATTCGCAGAGATCGAGACTTCCTCCAATTCTGTCCAATCTCGATCAAGAATAAAACTCGTCTGACTTATGGCCAATCGTGTGGGTATCTGAATGGCGCGGTAACCGAAAGCCTTGACATAAACATTGGTTTTCTCAATATCTTGTGGCAACAACAATTCAAAGATCCCGTTTGTATCTGAAATGCTTGAGGAAAGTTCCTTGTTGTCACCAGAAACAACAGCCACCACAGCCATTTGTATTGGCAAGCCGTCCCCATCTGTCACCCTCGCCTGTATAATCGACTGCGAACAAAGATTGTTGCGGAGTACAATCGTCAAGCACAGAATCATCATAATCCTAATGAAAGAAGAATTTTTCATAAAGCAATGTTTTTCAGTTTATTGGAATTTGCACTTGTTTTTCACAACATAATTATAGAATCTGTTAAGAATAATATCTTGCTTTTTTTGTTCATCAATTCCGTAAATGCAGACATTATCCTTCTGCTCTTGGCGTTTTTGTATGCACCCTCCGCCACATAAGGGGAAAATCGAGCAAGTCGAACATATTTGATGAGGTAATATGTTGGTTATTCTTTCCTTTGGTGTGCCTTGCATCCAAACGACACTACCATCATCCTTTAAAAAACCATGCCGACTCTCTTTAGAAAAATCACGAGCAGTACATTTGTACACATCCCCATTGTAATTTACTAATAGCTGGTTAACACAATCTGCGTAGCAGGGGTGGTGTAAATAGTCAAGATCAAGCAACGGTGAAGTTATTTCGAATCCCCCCTCCCTAAAAAGTTTCATCGTTGGTCTAATTTCAAGTTCCTTCGCCCCGTCCTGCCAGATGCGCTGCAGATCCACCTGGACATACTTTCTATCTTCCTCATTCCATTTTTTTATATCACTTAAAATCGATAAAATTGATGAAAAATTTTTAGCCGTATAGTTGATACGGAGAATTACAGGTATCTGATTTTCAAGCAAACAATGAATATTACGAATGATTATATCGTAGGTTCCAACATTGCCTTTGGTAAAACGAGTTTTATCATGCTCTTCTTGAGCTCCATCCAATGTGATTTGAAATGTAACATCCAACTTGTTTTCCTTGAAAAAAGACACCATTTCATCATTGATTAAAACCCCATTTGAGGTAAATGAGATTCCAAGTGCAATACTTTTTTTCTCGCAACACACCAATGAGTGTAGGATGATTTTCCGAACAGAATCAAACTCTAATAATGGTTCTCCCCCAAAAAAAGAAAGAATCAGCTTCTTGATATTTCGTTGCTCTATGCATTTTTTTGAAATCAAGCCAAGAATGCTATTCATTATTTCCGAGGATATAGATGACCCTTTTACGTGTTTTTCGTAACAATACCAGCAATGTAAATTGCAATCCAAAGTCGGATTTATCATCAGATGAAAAACCCCTGATTCCAACCTGATTTTTTGAGAATTTCTCAACTGTTTCTTGTACTCGTCTTCCTCATTTGAAACTATAGCACCAGCACCACATAGTTCATTGTACAAATCCTCATTCAATCGCCTCAATTCAGCAGGTGGATTATTCAGCCAATTGCCCCCCATAATTAAGACAAAAGAATCGGAAGCCGAATTATAAACAGCCTTCACCGTGTCTGTTAGATCGATAAAGTTGTTATATATGCTGTATTTCATACACAGAGATTTAACACACACCTCCAACGATGTTACTCAGATTTGAGTAGTTGAAGGTGTGTGTAATTATGTAGCAAAACTTATTTGGTTGTACCTGAGCCTTGATTGTCACAAATTCTTCTGTTTATCGCATCATCGCATTTGCTTTGGTTCACACAATATACACGATTTCTGGAAGAATCGCAGCTGCTATTTGTACAATCTCTGTTGTGACTAAGACCACCAATCAAATTTGGCAAAACGGATATCGTCATCATTTGTCTTTCACTTAAAACAGACTGCTCTAACGAATTAACAAATTCTGTAATCTCTGAATATTTAGCAGGTTTCATAATACATTAATTTTCTTTTCTTAATTAAACATACTTCCCTCTTCCCCGCAGGGTGTGCTGGCACTTTGCACGGCACTTTCGGGTCTGTCATTCGAAACGGAAAAATTGTATCTTTGCCGCTTGATTACTGTGCCATCGCGTGACAGACATCACGATATATGCGACCTAAGGTGCTTTGCGGCAGGGAACATCGCTAATGGTTCCTTAAACACAAATGCGATGCCCCTGCTTGGGCACCTTTCTTTTCTTGCTCCGCTATCGGTCCGTTGCACACCATAACGGAGCTTTACCCAATGAATTTGTTCTTGCCTGACCATTGCAGGTCAGAGGCGTCGGTTTCTATGTGAATTACTTTTTTCATGCTTCTTCTTCTCATTCAGCCGCAAGGATGCGGCGGCTCCTAATTTCTCATTCCTAATTTCTCATTCCTAATTGTTTGAGTACGCTGCTGTTTCGCTGAAGAAGAGTCCCGTGAATGTGAACTGCAGGGTCGTGGTGTCACGATAGATCATCTGCCCGGGGATGTTCAGGAAGATGTGGTTGCCCTTCTCGTCCGTGTAGTTCAGCGAGCGATCCGGCACGAGGAAGAAGTCCTCCGAAGTCAAATCGAACGTGTCCGTTGTGGTGGCGGTAACTGCGGTACCTATTTGTTGTAGCTGGACAGCAAACGTATATGCACATTCGTCACCTGCCCCCATACAATTGATATGTATGCGATGTCCGTCCATCATCACACATCCTTTACAATCTTTGCTGCTATGTCCCATGCTCATTGCAAACAGGTGTGTTGAGTTTCCTGTTTTGGCGTTGCCAGACAGTGCAACCACACGGTTGAGTGTTTGTTCTTGTGTTGCTGTTTGGTTTTCCACTTTTTCACATGCGCCAAGCAACGTGACCGCAAGCAGTGTCAATGTCAATACTTTTTTCATTGCGCTTTGATTTTGATGTTAATTCATTACTTTTTCGGCGGCAAAAGTACAAACTGTTTAAATACCATCAATCCCCTCACATCGTGAATATGAACCCCTCGTAATACAAATATGAACCCTTATCCCTTTAGGGGGGGGTGGTAGTGTATTGATATTCAGCGTGTTATTTAATTTATCATTCCCTCGCATATCGTCAAATTTGCGAGGGGATTGTGGGTTTTTGTGTGAGGGATTGCACAATTGCCGTGTCCTGTGTCGGAAAATTGAGTATCTTTGCTGCCGTTTTCAAAAACATAATTGATATGAAGCGAAAAAAAACCGTTGTAACTATTGTGCTAAATGTCTTGTTCTGTGGCATAATGCTTTGGCTTTTTACCCGTAATTCCATCCTGCGACCATGTTCGGACAGCATTTACAAAGAGGCGCTTGCAGGATTACTATTGTTAGGTTCACTGTATGTCAATTACTTTCTGTTGTATCCGAAAATCTATCGCAATCGTCCGCTCATATACTGGTTGGTGATAGTGGCCATGGCTGTAGTTTTGGGCTTTGTTGATTTGGCCATTGCATACAACGGCATTGTATCGTGTAATGCCCAGGTTATTCAATATGTTGGTCGCTTGAGCTTCTTCTCAAAGATTCTGTTTTTTATCATTGGGCGTAATCTTGCCTTGAATTTCTTTCCTTTCTTGCTAAGGGAGCGGCAACATTTCCAACAGTCCTTAGAGAAAGAGGTAAAGGTCGTTTACCAAACAGTCCGAATGTTTGATGTGACAGATATAAAGAACAAGTTATATCTGGTCAACATTGATGACATCTTCTATTGCTACCAAGAGCGAAACAGTACCAGTGTCCATTTAGTGCAAGATGTATGTTATTATCGTCTTGGATCCATGAAACATCTTGAACAGCTGCTTGGAAATAAAGACTTCATCCGTATTACAACCAATGTACTGGTACCTTTCCGTTACATCAGAGAGTGTAAAGACAATATGGTGATTATGAAAAAAATGTCTTGGGAAAATGAACCCACTATATTCCACTTGGAACCCAAGACTCAGAAGGAGATTTCAAAAAGGGTGATAGAGGGTGTTCAGAGATACAGAGGAGAAGTCGCGGCTGGGGATAGAATCCCCAAAAAACCAACCCGCCGAAAAGTCAAGCGTAAACCGGCAAAACCTTCGGATGAGAAAACCCAAAAAGTGCTTTCTTACATAGAAAGCCACCCGAATTGCAACTCAAAAGGGATTATTGATGGAACAAAAATCCCGTTGAGTAGTGTTGAACGTTGCATTTCCGTACTCAAAAAGCAAGGTCTCATCAAACACACTGGCAGCAAAAGGAATGGTGGCTACGATGTGGTCAGTCCTCGCCCGGAAAGAGAAAGAGTGGAATCTGTACAACAGGAGGAAAAGGGTACCACAATAAAATTAGTCCAAGAAACACACGACAAGGGAAAGCCCGCAGAACCGTCATCCAAGGAATAGGTCTCTTGCGATGCGGCAGCTGTTTGGTGCTGTGTTAGTTTTTCTACTGTTTCTTTACTCCGAAGAAGTTGACCAGACACTCGTCACCCCAAAATTCGGCTGCGAGGTCGAAGAGGCGTTCCGCGTTGCGGTCTATGGG
>JAEEGG010021053.1_pt1 | contig 12983 bp, 4 predicted proteins | sample 9134161 | NCBI WGS metagenome assembly JAEEGG01 (sample SAMN16246543, study PRJNA631951) | gut metagenome | biome: gut microbiome; feature: rumen; material: CR-attached | host: Bos | place: Iran: Karaj | collected 2018-10
TCAATAGGCCAGGATGTCGCCGAAGCGCCCCGAGAGGGCCTCGGTCGGCTCCATCTCGAGGATATTCAGGGTATGGCGGCTCAGCATCGCGCCGAAACCGACGACCTTCACGGGGAAGGCCATCTTCGCGTTGATGCCCGCCGTCGTGCAGCGCCAGAGATAGGTCCCCGGGAATATGGAATGGTACTTCATCGGCGACTTGTCGTCGAGCAGGAGGCTCATCCGGTGCCAGCCGTCGAAGTCGAGCGAGAGAAGCCCCTGGTCGTTGCTGTAGCCCTCGCCGCCCTGTCCGCCGCTCATCCAGCGCTGGCCCCTCGCGTCCACGAGAAGGACGTACATCCGCCCCCACGACGAGTTGCCCTTCACGTCGACGGCAAGCGTGTGCGCGTCGGGCGGCACGGGCACCGGCTCCGCGAACTCGACGAAACCGTACTCCTGCATCAGCGGCGAGGCGACCGGGTTGTCGGTCCTGAGCGCCATCTCAACGACGGCGCCCTTCTCCGCGTCATCCACCGTCCGAGCGTCAAACGAGCCGGGGACGACGGTCGGCAGGAAGCTGCCGCCCGCCGTGAGGCCTCCCGCTTTTGGTGCATCCTTCACGGGTCCGTACGCCGTCGCCGTGGCGAGGGTGCGCGCGTCCTTGAGCCCCGGATAGTCCTCGCCGGGATACGCGCGGTTGCCCGGCGCGAGTTCGACCGCCAGGAGCGGCTTGTCCAGCGTGAAGTAGCACGGCTCCTCGGAAATCTCCGTCGCAATGCGGGACGAGAAGAGCCGCGCCTCGTCCGCCGACGCGCCGTAGCAGTCGGTTCGGACGGCCTTGCCGGCCTTTGTCCGAAGCGTCGCCCCGACCGTGCCGCGCGCCGTCCAGAGCGCATAGACCCATTCGTCGCCCCGCACGAACTCGAGGCAGTAGACCGTCTTCGACGCAAGCGGCACAACGCGCCTGAAGGCGCACGAGTCGAGGACGCGCGTCAGCGTCGACACGGCCGCGACGCTGGGCATCGGCTGCATCAGCGGCTCGCGCGTGAAGGCGCCGTCGCCCCACGTCGTCGTGAAGTAGCTCGTGTCCGGCTCCGGACCGGTGCCGACGGGAATCGTCGGCGACCGCCACGCATGCGCGATGAGCGCGTCGCGGACATTGTACGCGGCCTGCTTGCGAAGCGACTCGAAGTGGCGCCGCGGGCGGCTCTTCCACTCGTAGCACGCCCACGAGCCCACCTGGTCGTAGCCGTATGCGCGCGAAAGCTCGCGTATGTTCCACATCGCCTGGGCCGTCGACATTTCAGGTATTCTCGCGCCGCCCGTCGTCTCCTCGCCGACGCCGTCGATCAGCGACTTGTCGATCCCGCCGCGATAGAGCTGGGCGAGAGTGGACAGGCAGTCGCCGGAGTTCACGAGCGAGAGCTTCACGTGCGGATAGAGACGGCGCCAGACGCCGGCGAGCGGGTGGGCGGCGTAGTTGCCGACCACGAAGAGCGGGTCGTAGGTCTCCGGGTCGAGGAAGTAGAGGCAGCCCAGCTCCTTGTCGGCGATGCAGGCGCCGACTTCGGGGGAGATGATGCGGTCGAAAGTCGCGAACTTCATGGTCGGTGGATGGCTACTGATCTTATCTCAAGATAATTATGAGACGAGGATCGCCCTGAAACTCCCAGCAGCCAATGTCGGGGGTGCCGCCGCGGTGGCGGGGGTTGCTCTCGATGTCGAGCCCGTCGCGGGTCCAGTCAAGGCGGGCGCCGGCGTTGATGCAGGGCGAACCTTTGCGCAGCCGGCAGCCGCTGTCTGCGAAGAGCGGGTCGGCGGCGGCAAGGCAGCCCGTCGCCGAGGCGGGCGGGGTTCCTGCGCCGACGAGGCAGTTGCGGAAGGCATTGAAGGTGGCGTCCGGGCCGGCGGAGAAGTCGTTGTCCGCCCCGTTGAGCGTGTTGCCGTCGAGGATGTTGTTCGCGACTTTGGCGTTGGCCCCGGAGACGTAGAGGCCGCCGCCGAGGCACTGCGCGGCGTTGGCGTGCGAGGAGGCGAGCGTGTTCCCGACGATCGTGCAGTTGGCGACCTCCGCGCCGTCGCCCGTGACCGAGACGCCGCCGCCCGTCATGACCGAGGCGGACGAGAGCGAGATGTCGTGGACGTAGGAGTTGCGCAGCTTCGACTGCCCGCCGAGACGGACGCCGCCGATGCCGCCCCAGACTATGTGGTTGCCGGTCGTGATCCTGAAGGCGTAGTTGCGTATTTCGCAACGGTCGACGGTCGCCGTCCCCGAGCAGTTAAGCCCGACGGCGCTGCCGACGATGTTCTGGTCGCCGATCCATGCCCCTTCGAAGTCGAAGACGCAGTCCTCGACGCTACCGCCCGAAATGTCTGTGAAGACGACCTTCGTGATGGAGACGACGTTGGAGACGATGCAGTCTGCAAGGCGGCCGTCGCTGATGACGATGGCGGTGTTGTAGCCTTCGAGCAGCGTGAGGCCGCGCACCTCCGCCTCCGGGTGGGAGAGGGTGACGACGCGGCGGATCGAGGTGGTGTTGATGGGCGCGAGGACAGTCGTGGCGTCGCGCCCGCTTAGGCCGACGACCCTAGTGTCGGTCGAGATGTCGATGCCGTTCGGATGGGTCAACCGGTAGGTGCCGTTCGAGACGAGGACTGTCTTAGGCGCAAAGGCGACGGCTTCCTCGATGGTGCCGGCGGCGTTGGCCCAGGTCTCGTAGGGCGGCGCGCCGGTCCCGCCGGGCGCGACGTAGCACGTCTCGCCGACGGCGATGACGCAGGCGGGCTTCGCCGGGACGGCGCAGGGATCGCCCGAGGCTGGTGTTACGGTCAGCGAGACGGTGTAGGAGCCGGGCGCGGCGTAGGTGTGCGAGGCGTCGGGGATGCCGGAAATCGTCTCGGTCGTGCCGTCTCCGTAGTTCCACAAGTAGGTGTAGGGGCCCGTGCCGCCAGTGGCGTCCGCGCGGAAGGCGGCGGCAAAGGGCACGCGGCCGAAGCTCGCCCCGGCGACGGTGAAGTCGGCGACGATGCCGTCGTAGCGGCCCTGCGGCTCGTAGGCGCCGGGGGTGACTGTGCCGTCGGACCAGAGGCGGCCGTTGCCCGCGAGGTCGGTCGCGCCGGCCATCCAGGGCTGGACGCTTCCGGCGCCGGCGATGACGGAGCGTACGGAGAGCGAGTAGTCGCCGGAGGCCGCGTCGACGAAGCCGGGGTCGACGTTGCGGTTGCCGTCGACGCCGGAGACGAGGTCGGAGGCGTCGCAGTACTCGATCGTCGGGGCGGCGCCCGAGGCGAGGGCGATGTCGTTGTTGGCCGTCGTGGCGGTGTTGCCCCAGACGATGTTGTTGCGGCAGACGACGGACGAGGAGGTGATGTAGAGGCCGCCGCCCCTTCCGTAGACGGTGTTGCCGGCGATTGTGCAGCTCTCAATTGTGCCGGCGGTGGCGAAGACGCAGCCGAGGACGTCGCCCTTGGCGCCCTGCGGCCCGCAGGCGATCGTGTTGCCGTGGACGAGGCAGTTGCGCATCCGGGCCGTCGCGCAGCGAAGCGCGACGGCGTAGATTATGCGGTTGCCGTCCGCCACGTTGACGTTGGCGCTTCCCGCAGGGAAGGTCTCGCTGCCGGTGACCTCGGAGTGTTCCAGCGCGGCGCTGCCCTCGATGAAGACAAAGGAGTTGTCCTGCTGTATCCAGGTGTCGGAGCTGTAGATGCCGGAGGCGTCGAGGCGCGAGTGGGTGAGGAGGGCCGTCCCGCCGAGGTAGACCGGGTTGCAGCGGTTGCGCGAGCCGGCGGAGACGACGAGGTTCGAGAGGACGCCCGATTTCGCGTAGATGGAGGACTCGTAGTTGCGGCCGATGGTGGAGTTCATGCCGTTGGTGACGGTGAAGCCGGAAACGAGAACGTCCTCGAGGCCCGCCTCGACGCGGATGCCGCGGTAGTTGCCGGAGATGCGCGTGCCGTCGAGAATCGCCCGCGCGGGGCCGTTCGCTGAAACGACGGCGACATGGCTTTTCGTGACGTGCAGCACGCTGCCGCCGTCGCCGAGCGGCGCCGCGTAGACGCCGTCGCCGACGACGACCGTCGCGGGACGCGCGGCGGTTCCCGAAACGGCATCCATGGCGTCCATAGGCTCCTTGAAGGCACTCTTCCACGTCAGACCGTCGGTACCGTCGCCAAACGGCGAGACGTAGTAGGTGACGGAGCCGTCGGAGAATTCGACCGTCCACCGCCATTCGAGCTGGAGCGGCTCGGAGTAGGAGGCGACAAGGCAGGTCGTGTCGTCCTCGCCTGCGTCGGGGGTTGCACTGGTGCGGACGACGGCGGAGTCGGAGAAGCGCGTCAGCCGCCATCCATCGCATACGGCCGTGGCGCCGCCGCCGGGGAGCGCGACGCGCGCGGGGGCAGTGAAGGAGAGCGAGTCGCCGACGGCGGCCGCGACGAAGCCGTAGGCGGGCGAGCCGCCCGAGGCGAATTCGCCGCCGGCGCTCGTCACGAAGACGCCCGAAGCGAGCGTCTCGGCGGCGCCATCGGCGACGACGAAGCCGTCAACGTTGACTTGCTCTGCCTCGGCGAGGAGCCAGTCGGCGGACGGCACGCCCGCGCGCAGCCGGATTTCGTCCATCTGGCCGACGAAGGCCGTGGCGGAGCCATCCACGGTGCTGCCGATTGCGAGGCCATTGCCGTTGGCGAAGCCGTTGACGGCGTCGCGGGCGACCGTCCCCGGGAACCTATTGACGCCTGCGGTGTAGAAGGCGAACGCCGTGCCGTCGTAGACGAGATCCAGTTTAACCCACTGGTTGCCGAAGAAGCCCGCCGTCTGGTTGCCGCTCCATCTCGTCGAGTTGCCGCATCCCGCGCAGATGGGGCAGAACTTGTTGTTGTAGATGCCGCCGGTCAGGAAGTGGAAGCCGTTGTCGGTGTCTGTGGCCTTGTTGGTCAGCCACCAGGCGCTACCGGTGGAGGACCGCACCCAGAGCGAGAAGTGGAAGGGGTCGGCCAGGGCGGAGTCGGGAAGGGGAGCCGTCAGGTAGACGCTGTTGGCGCCGGTTTTGTTGGCGGTCGCGCCAAGCTGGCGGGCCGCGCCGATGGCGCCTGCGGGGTAGATGACGGCCCCGGCGGCATTGGCGCCCTGCGGCGTGGCGGCGCAGCTATTGCCGCTTGAGTCGATGGCGGCGCCGGAGGCCTCGCCGAGATGCCAGACGGCGCGGTAGCCCGCGCGCGACCAGACGGCGGTCGGGGCATTCGCCGGAGGCGCGGAGTCCTTCCAGCGCACGAAGAACCGCGCGTTGCGCGCCATCGCCGGGAGCGAAACCCAGACGAGCGAATCGCCATCGGTGTTCCAGGTGTCGATCTCGTGCGGAAGAAGCGTCCCGTCGGGGAGGGTGAAGGAGATGTCAGCGCCGCCCGCCGCGCAGTCGGCGTAGGAAAAGCCGGAAATGCGCGCTGGCGAAAGGCGGACGAGCAACGGGTAGTTCTCCAGCGTGGAGTAACCGGTGAAGCCGGCGACACGCAGGAGCGCGCAGCGTTCGGGCGCGGCGTTGGCGCTGGTCGCAAATGCGACGGCGACTGCCGCAATGCACAATGCATAATGCACGATGCGCAATGCGGGTTGCCGGGTACCGGGTGTCGAATGCAGCTGCATGTTCATCTTTGCCTCAGTTCGTTGGTTGGTGGTTGACGGCGGTTCTACCCGTCGAATGTGATGTATGAAAGATCCCCGAAATGCCGTTCCAGGTGGACGCCTAGCGCAGCTCAATGACCAGGGTCTGGGGACCGGCCTCGACGGCGCCGATGTCGATTGCCCGCCCCACGATGCGCGGACGGCCCAGAAGGTCGGTTGCCGAAAGGATATCCTCGAGTCCGGTGACCGAGCCGGCGTTCACCCCCGGCGAACTCTGGAGCGGCAGATAGCGCGAATTGCGGAAGCATGCCGTGCCGAGGATGTTGTCGGCGCCCAGAAGCGCGACTGGCGAGAGGCAGCGCGAGAAGGATGGTTCGCCGGTTGCATTGCTCTCCAAATCAAAGGACCACTCGCTGGCCTCCCCGCCCGAGAGGACGTTGCCCTGGATGATGCAGTTCCGCAGCGCCGGCAGCGTGACATTCTTGCCGACGCTTGCGTAGAGTCCAGCGGGGGCCGTACGGGAGACGTTGTCCGCAATGGTGCAGTTGACGATCGTGCCGCCTATGGCGTAGATTCCGGCAGCCGCGTTCGGCGAGGTGTTCCCGGCGACAAGGCAGTTGTCGACGACGGCATCCCGGCCGACGTAGAAGGCGCCGCCACCTCCAGAGTAGCCACCGGGAACGGTCCCCACGTTGTTCGTAATGACGCAGTGGCTGACACGTCCGGCCACGCAGTTGAGAGCGGATGACGATGAGGAGCCGGCGTTGCCTGTGCGGCTGAAATTGGCGGCGAAGACGCAGTGCGTCACAATGCCAGCACGTTGGTGGACACCGCCGCCGGCGGTGTTCCAGCCGGTTATGGAGTTGGCTTGGAATACGCAGTTCGAGACGAGGGCGGGGCCTATGACAATGGCTCCACCCCCATAGACGGAGCTTGCGCCAACGCAGTTGGTGACAACGCATCCGACGAGGCTGCCGCCGTTCGGGCCGATCCAGACGCCCGCCCCGCAGTTGGCATAGAGTGCCGACTGCACGGCGTCCTGGTCGGTGATGTAGCCGTTCGAGAGGGTGAAGCCCTCTAGCAATGCGCCGGCATTGTCAAGCGACGCCAGACGCTCAATGATCAGCCTCGAGTTTGATGGTGCCACGCGCCTCCGGCGCAGTTCGGTCGCGGTCGGCCCTTCCATCGCGATGACGCGGATGTCATCCAAGATTTCAAGCTCTGCCTCGATGTGATAGAGACCGGGGCCGACTAGCACCTTCCCGCCAGGGGCGGAGGCGGCGAGGGCGTCAAGGACGTTCGTCGCGGCCGTTTCGGGCGTGGCGTAGGGATAGACGGACGTCCAGTCTGCGTGGGTGTCGGGGCAAACGGCATAGGTGGTCAAGGGGGCGACGCGCACCGTGGCGCTGCCACCGTCGACGACGGAGCCGCCGATCTGCGCCTCAAGGGCGACCGTGTGGTTGCCAACGGTGTCGAACGAGAGAGCGAGCGTCGGCGAGGACGTCCAACCGCCCTGCGCCACGCCGTCGACGATCCAGCGGAAGAGGATCGCCCCGCCCGCCGGGTCGTAGCCGCTGCCCGTCAGCGTGATTTCGTGGCCTGTCACACAGCTGGCGGCCGAAATGGTGAAGTGGGCCTCGGCCGGACTGCCCTGGAGTTCGACACAGCCAATGTCCACGCCGCCGCCGTTGAAGGCGACAACGCGCGGGTTGCCAAGGTAGTCGAGGTCGTCGGCGAGGCCGTCGTAGGCGCCGTCCCATCCGTTGTCGAGAAGCGGCGAGGAATTGCCGGGCGTGAAGCCGTCCGCGGCGAAGTCCGGGTCGTCGACGAGGCAGTTGACCGGCGCAGGACCGGTGAACGGGAAGGCGACAGTCGAGAGGCAGTTGGAGGCGACGGCCTGCTTTAGGCCGTTGGCGCTGCCGCCGATCTGGATGACGGAGGCATCGCCCGAGCCGACATTGCCGGCCACAACGGTGTTGAGAAGCGCCCAGCGCGTGTTGCCGTAGGCGTAGATTCCGGCGCCGGTCGAGGCGGTGTTGCCGACGATGGTGCAGTTCGCGATGGTCCCATTGCCACTGTCGAGATAGACGCCGCCGCCCACGCCTGAGGCGGTATTGCCGTCGATCAGGCAGTTGTCAATCAGCGCGTCCTTGTGCATGAGGGCGACGCCGGCCTGCGCACCCTTGGCGGTGTTGCAGCAGATGCGCGAATGGGTGACGCGGCACTTGCCTGTCGCCCGAATGGCGCAGCCCTCGGTGGTGTAGCCGCTGCCGTTGAGGAAGTTGTTCGAGATGACGCAGCCGACGACAAGGCCGTTCTGGATGTTGATGCCGGCGCCACGGCAGCGCACATTGGCAACCGTATTGCCGGCGACGAGGCAGTTCGTGAGGACGGCGCTGTCGGAGTACATCCCGACGCCGCAGCCGAGCACGTACATCGACTTGCCGAGGCCATTGTTGGTGATGGCGCAGTCGGCGACGGTGCCGCCCAGACCGGTCATCAGCACACCCGCGCCGCTGGCGGCGAAGTAGCTGGGCACATCGGTCTCCCAGTAGACGAGTCCGCCGGAGAGGGCGAAGCCCTGAAGGCGTGCCGCCGGATGGCTGAGGCAGGCGCAGCGCTGGATGACGTCTTTGGCGTTTTTGTTGACAGACCTGACGAGAAGCGTCGCGTCGCGCCCTTCCGTCGCGATGACGGAGACGGCGTTGGTGATGCGGATTTCGTCCGTCAGCGTGTAGGTTCCGGGGCCGACGTGGACCGTGAAGCCGTCGGAAACTGCGTCGATGGCGGACTGGATGTCGGTTGCGGCGGTTGCGGGCGTCGCGTACGGAAAGGCCGGGACGTGGCCAGGGTTGAGAGCGGCGTTGACGACGTAGGCGTCGGCGCTCGATGTGGCGAAAAGCTCCTTCGTGAAGGTCGCGAGCGGCGAGCCGCCAGACGAGACCGTCAGCGTGGCGGTGTAGGCGCCGGGGGTGGCGTAGGCATGCGTCGCGGTGGCGCCGGACGCCGTCGCGCCGTCGCCGAAGGCCCAGGCGTAGGCGAGGTCGGCATGGTCGGGGTCGTGGCCGTAGGCCGTGAAGGCGAAGGCCTGGCCGGCGGCCTTGCGCGCCGAGTCGACGCGGAGGCCGTAGTTGGCCCCCGCCGTCGCCGCGTCGTAGGCTTTCCAGCCCGCCGTAAGGCCGTAGGGGGAGTAGAGGAGAGAATAGTCCGGGCCGAAATCGACATAGCCCGCCACACAGTCGGTTGCGGGCGCCGCGCCAAAGCCGCTGCGGCAGACGCAGTTTGAGAAGGTGAAGCCGGGGCCGCGCCAGTCGTCGCTGACAGCGGTCCACTCGAAGTCGCCGACGTTGTCCTGGATGATCGTGTCGAAGACGTTGACCGCCTTAGTGACGTTGTCGGCGACAAGGATGCCGCCGGAATAGGATCCATGGTTCCCCGCGATTGTGCAGCCGGAGATTGTGAGGTTCGCCCTGGTGTTCCCGGCGTAGATGGCGCCCGCGATGAGATACGGGTATCCGTTGCCGGCGATGAGCGAGTCTTTGATCGTCCCGCCCCACTCGTAGACGTAGACGCCGCCGGCGCCGGTGGCCGCCGTCTTGGTCCCGGTGGTGTTGCCCGTGATGACGCAGCGCAGGACCTCACCTCCGTTCATGCTGATGCCGCAATAGGAATAGGAGGCCGTCGTCTTGCAGACGTTGTCGCGGACGACGCAGTCGACGAGCTGCCCGCTGCGCCCCATGCTCACACCGGGGATGGAGGCGTTCCAGCCCGTGCTGAGGTTCTTCTCGATCACGCAGTTGGTGACAACGGCCATGCGGACAGTCGTGTTCTGTGAGCCGAAGTTGACGATTCCGCCGGCACCGGTGGTCGTGCATTCGCGGATAATCGAATTGGCAAGGGTTCCGCCGGCCGTGTCGATGTGGACGCCCGCACCGGTGGCATGGCAGCCGTTGGAAATCGTGAAGCCCGACACGAGGGCGTCGAGGTGGTTGATGTGGAAGACGCGGTAGGCCGGCGTGGTGCCGGAATCCTGGCGGTAGACGACTGTCGAGGCGCTCCCCTCGCCGATGACCGAGACGGCCTTCGTGATGTCGATCTGGTCGGAAACAGGATAACTGCCCGCGCGCACGTGTACAACGCCGCCCGCGTCACATGCGTCGACGCCGGCCGCGATGGTCGCGAAGGGCGCCTCCGCCGTTCCGGTGTTCGAGTCGGAGGCGCCAGGGCCGCCGACCCAGACTTCGCCCGCTCCGTAAAGGGCGGCCGTGGAGACGATGACTGCGACAAACGCCGCAAGAAGACTGTGTAGCTTCATGGTGGTCCTTTCAACTTTTGGGTTAAGTTTATCATGACCGCCTCCGTTAGTCAATCGCGTCGAAGCGCGCGACGCCGCCGCGCGGCGCGTCGAAGCGGCAGTCGCGGAAGGTGACGTCTTCAATGCCCTTTGTACAAAGCGCCGCCTTCCAGCCGTCGACCTCGTCCTCCCAGGAAACCCGAACGTTCTGGAAGAGGAAGTCGCGGATGTTCTCCATGTAGATGCCGTAATCGAAGTACCTCCCCCAGACATCGCGTTCCGCGGGCGGTTTCGCGAAGAGAGCCGCGTCGCCGCCGTGGAAGACGAAGCTGCAGTTCGTCATCTGCACGTCGTGGATGTTGCGGTCGTAGTTGCCGATGATGACGACGGGCCAGGTGCCGCGCGCCCGGACGTTGTTGTAGGAAATGTGGCGGATCTGGTGTTCCGACTTCCTGGCAATCGTGCGCGGCGGGTGCGTCGCCAGGATGTAGAAGGGCATCTGGCAGTCGATGGCGAGGTTGTCGAAGACGAGTCCCTCGATCTGGCAGCCCTTCGCGGCTTCAGGGAAGAGCCCGGTCTCATACGACTGGTGGACGCCGATGCCGCGGAGGCCGCCCATGATTGAGAGGTTGCTGGCCGCGCAGTTGCGGATCGTCCCCGTGCCGACGCCGAAACGCATGCCGCTGTGGCCGAGCATCACGCAGTTCGTGACGGTGACGTTCTCGCTTAGGGCGGGATGGTGGAGGAGGTGCCCCTCGCCGGTCGCCCGGACGGTTACGCCGTCGTCGGAGGAGAGGACGATGCAGTCCGAGACGGTGACGTTGCGGCAGCAGTCGATGGCGATGCCGTCGCCGTTCCAGGCGTTCCAAGGCGTGTTGCTGATGTTGAGCCCGCGCACGCGGACCTCGTCGCAGCCGAAGAAGAAGAGGCTCCAGTAGGGCGAGTTGACGAGCGTCACGTCGGAAACCGAGACGTTGCGGCATTCGCAGAAGAAGATCATCTGGGACGGGCGCCAGCCCTTGAATTCTCCGCGAGGGCCGTCGTCGGGGTTGAAGAAGGCCTCGCGGTTGCCCCAGATGCGGCCGTGGCCGCCGATGAAGACGTTCTCGCACTCGAGCGCGACGATGAGGTGCCCCCCCGAGGCCTTTTCCTCATCGCACCGCGTGGCCTTGTTCTGCGGGCAGAAGTCCCAGGCGTTGTAGTCTGCGCGGTCGGGCGACCCCATGAGCGTTGCGTCGGGGGCGAGTTCAAGTCCTCCGTTTGAGCGCAGGTAGAGCGTGCCCACGCGGTAGGTGCCGCCTGGAAGATAGGCCGCACCCCCGGCGTCGAGCGCGCGCTGAATCGCGGCGGTGTCGTTGGCGATGCCGTCGCCGACGGCCCCGAAGTCCTTCACGTTTCTGTAGAAAGATTCCATTTGCGTCCCCCTCCCCTCTCTTATGGCGATATACTTTGTCTAAACGGAAAGGCAGACCTCGGCGGGGCGAAGACCCGTTGCTCTGGCGGTGACGCGGATTGCGCCGCGTTCGCCTGAGGCGCGGACGACGGCCACGGCCATGCCGTTGAAGGCCGCGAGGCGCGGCGACCCGAAGGGCGTGAGACAGCGCGGGTCGCCGTTCGCCACGGCCTCCAGGCGGCCGGCGCCGGTGACCTCGAAGGCAATCTCGTCGGCGGCCGTCGGGCACAGGTTGCCGTCGACGTCGACGACCGACACTGTCGCGAAAGCGAGGTCGTCGGGGTCGGCGTCGAGGCGGTCGCGGTCCAGCTCAAGGCGCAGCGCGAAGGGCGCGCCGGCTGTCTTCTTCACGTCGCGGCCCCACTCGGCCCCGGCCGCGTCGTAGCCCACGGCGATGACTTCCCCTGGCTCGTAGGCGACATCGTCCCAGCGGCAGCGGCAGAATGCGGGGCTGCGGCGCCCCAGGCTCCTGCCGTTGACGAAGAGTTCGACTTCGGCCGCATTGGTGTAGACGTGGACGGGCGTCATCTCGCCCTCGCGTCCCGGCCACGTCCAGTGCGGCAGGATGTGGACGACAGGATTGCGCGACCATCGCGCCTCGTAGAGCCAGGCGCGGTCCTTGCGGATGCCGCACAGGTCGAAAATGCCGAAGTAGGAGCTGTGCGACGGCCAAAGGTTCTTGTAGGGCGTCGGTTCGCCCATGTAGTCGTGGCCGGTCCAGACGAACTCGCCCATGAGCCAGGGGCAGGCGTCCTGGCCGGCGAACTCCTCCTCGGGCGTCGTGGCCCAGGCGGGATGCTCAAGGTCGTAGGAGCTGCACAGTCCGTTTTCGCGAAAGCCGTCCGAAGGGACGACGGGAAAGTCGTAGTAGCCGCGGGCGCTGGTGGTGGATGCGGTTTCGCTGCCGAAGGCGGGAATCTGCGGGTGGATCGCCTTGTACTGCGCGTAGCGGTTGGCCTGGTAGTTGTAGCCGGCGAGGTCGAGCACGGAGACGAAGCCGTTGCCGATGAACCTCTCGCTGATGTTCATGCCGGCCGTGACCTTGCGCGTCGGGTCGACGGCGTGGCAGATGTCAACAAGCTCGCGCGCGGTCTTCCAGCCGTCGGGGTTGAGGATTTCGCGGATTTCGTTGCCGATGCTCCAGAAGGCGACGCAGGCGTGGTTGCGGTCGCGGCGGACGAAGTCGGCGAGGTCGCGCTCGTGCCAGGCGTCGAATTCGACGTGGTAGCCGTTGTCCATCTTGGCAAGCCGCCATTCGTCGAAGGCCTCGTCCATCACGAGGAAGCCGAGTTCGTCGCAGAGGTCGAGCAGCTGCGGCGCGGGCGGATTGTGGGCGGTCCGGATGGCGTTGCAGCCAATCGACTTGAGCTGGAGCAACTGCCGGCGCGCGGCGGCGGGCAGGAAGGCGGAGCCTATCGGACCGAGGTCGTGGTGCTGGCAGACGCCCTGCATCCGCAGCGGCGCGCCGTTGAGCGACATCCCCTTGTCGGGGTCGAATTTGATCGTGCGGAATCCGTAGCGTAGGCGTTCCTCGTCCAGGACGGATCCGTCGCGGACAAGGCGGACGGAAAGCCCGTAGAGGCGCGGATTGTCGGGCGACCAGGGTTCAAGGCCGGAAAGGGACATCGCGAGGTGCGCGT